>ENA-OQJH01000471-OQJH01000471.1-human-gut-metagenome-genome-assembly--contig:-NODE-471-length-21901-cov-3.139065_pt1 | contig 21901 bp, 28 predicted proteins | sample MGYA00242597_ERZ504763 | MGnify/ENA primary metagenome ERZ504763 (study PRJEB26092, sample SAMD00036359) | human gut metagenome | host: Homo sapiens | study: EMG produced TPA metagenomics assembly of...
GACTAGAGAATTCACCAACGTAACTTACTTTATCCGTTTCGATTCGTTACAATTCTATATCCTGTAACGACTCCTTTTCATCAAGGATAGCAGTAATAGATCCTTTTGCGGTCTCAGGAATCGCAACAGAAGTTTTTGTGCCATCATAATAAACATAGCCATCTTTTACAGTCAGTAACAATGGATCAAATTCCTTATACGTCGGAATTTCAGGGATTTCAGGAATGTCGATAGTACCAGAACTAACTTCTTTACCATCCTTCTTCAAAGTAATCTTACCATCCTTTGTCACATCAAGAGTATACGATGGCAATTCTTCAGGCATTGGTATAGTGTACTCTTACTATCCGCACCAGTCACTGTTAATTTGCCTGTAGATGCATCATACACCACAGACTTCACATAGCCTCCCACTTGAGCTTGCAATTCCGAGAGAGTTTTTTCAATTCCATCGACTCTGGCATTTACCGCATCAATGTCATCATCGTAGTCTTTACAACCTACGAACGATGCACCGGTAGCAAGCGCCAACGCTCCGAAAAGCATCACCCTAACAAATTTTTTTTCTTCATAACTACTTAAAAATTACATTAATAATATATTATTAAACACTAAGTTCAAATAATACTCGCCCGTTACTTCTTAGGTAACGGGATAATACATTTTCCACTCCGACAGAAGCGTCTGCGGGCCATTTTCAATAAATAAGTTATGATATTTTTAACCCCTGCTTTGGAGAGACGGCAGAGGGAGGGAAATCTTTTGCAAAATTAGAGAGCAAGGTGTGTTCTTCACAAAAAATCCGCAGTTTTGTTTGATGTGTTTCCTTTTTTTAGTTGTTTATTAGAAATAATATCTTTTTTGTTTGCATGTTTTCCAAAATATGTCCATATTTGCAGCGTGTTTTCTTGCCGTTACCTAAGAAGTAACACCATATTTATCAGCAACTTATCTTCAAAAAACGTTTTTCTAAAGGGAGAGAGAACCGTTGCATTAGCCTCATCAATTTTCTTATTCTTGAAAGGTTTCAGATAAGTCTCTGTTACTGTGATAGATGAATGTCCCATAGCTTCTGAAATGATACCGGGATGCACTTCACTATAATATGCCATCGTAGCCCATGTATGACGGGCAGTATAAGTAATATTTAGAAATGCAGTAAAAAACGGAATGGCGAGTATAAAACGTAAAACGTTTATAATTAAGCACTTTACGAGAATTGCAGAATAGGCTGGCCTGCAAAAGAAAACAAAATATTGCAGCGTTTCAGTTACCAGGCTGTTAGCCGCCTGTTTCTGAACGACGACAGGTAACCGATTTTTATCGATAAGAACAAAGCGGATTTGTATTCACTGTTCATCAATATTTTGCATGCCAAAGGGCGCTTTTCAAAGGAGTATTTTTACAACCTAAAAAAGAGCGTTATGAAAGTGGAAAAATTTAAGGTACTGCTCTACCTGAAAAAGAGCGAGCCGGACAAGACCGGCAAAGCCCCGATCATGGGACGGATCACCCTCAACCGCACGATGGCGCAGTTCAGCTGCAAGCTCTCCTGCACCCCCGGGCTGTGGAACGCGCGTGAGAGCCGGCTGAACGGCAAGAGCCGGGAAGCGGTGGAGACCAATGAAAAAATAGAAAGACTGCTGCTTGCCGTACACTCGGCCTTCAATTCCCTCATGGAAAGAAAAAGGGATTTCGATGCCGCCGCGGTCAGGGACATGTTCCAGGGCAATGCGGGCATGCAGATGACCCTGCTCAAACTTCTCGACCGGCATAACGGGGAAATGAAGGCCCGTGTCGGTGTGGACCGTGCGCCCACCACACTCTCGACCTACCTCTTCACCTACCGCACGCTTTCCGAATTCATCAAGGCGAAATTCAAGGTTCCGGACCTTGTCTTCGGGCAGCTCAACGAGCAGTTCATCCGCGACTATCAGGATTTCATCCTTCTGGAAAAGGGATATGCCGTGGACACGCTTCGCGGCTACCTGGCCATCTTGAAAAAGATCTGCCGCATCGCCTACAAGGAGGGCCACTCGGAGAAATACCATTCTGCCACTTCAAGCTGCCCAAGCAGAAGGAGACAACACCGAAAGCACTCAGCCGTGAGAATTTCGAGAAGCTGCGTGATCTGGAGATACCGGAAAAACGCAGGTCACATGTCATCACCCGGGACCTCTTCCTCTTCGCCTGTTACACCGGCACCGCCTATGCCGATGCGGTAAGCATCACCCGGAAGAACCTCTTCCGGGATGACGAGGGCAGCCTCTGGCTGAAATACCAGCGAAAGAAAACCGACTACCTCGGACGTGTCAAGCTGCTTCCGGAAGCCGTCGCGTTGATTGAGAAATACCGGGACGATACCCGCGAGACTCTTTTCCCGCCGCAGGACTACCACACGCTCAGGGCCAATATGAAATCCCTGCGCCTGATGGCAGGCTGAGCCAGGACCTTGTCTACCACATGGGACGGCATTCTTTCGCCTCGCTGGTCACGCTCGAGGAGGGAGTGCCGATAGAGACCATCTGCAAAATGCTGGGACACTCCAACATAAAGACCACCCAGATATACGCGCGCGTAACCCCGAAGAAGCTGTTCGAGGACATGGACAGGTTCGTCGAGGCAACCCGCGATTTGAAACTTATCCTTTAATCCCTAAACAATCATTATCATGCGCAGTACATTCAAGCTCTTATTCTACATCAACCGTAACAAGGTGAAATCGGACGGCACGACCGCCGTCCTCTGCCGGATCAGCATCGACGGAAAGAAATCGGCAGTCACGACAGGCGTCTATTGCAAACCCGGGGACTGGGACAGCAAGAAGTGTGAAATCAAAACAGCCAGGGAGAACAACCGCCTTGCCGCCTTCCGCAGCCGGTTGGAAGAGGCGTACGGGAACCTGCTGAGGAACCAGGGAGTGGTCACGGCCGAACTGCTCAAGACCACCGTGTCAGGCGCCAATTCCGTACCGGAATACCTCCTGCAGGCCGGAGAGGTGGAACGCGAACGGCTCAGGGTCCGCTCCAAGGAGATCAACTCCACTTCCACCTACCGCCAGTCGAAGACACCCAGCTCAACCTCAGGCAGTTCATCGAATCCCGCGGATGAAGGACATCGCCTTTTCGGACATCACCGAGGAGTTCGCCGAATCGTTCAAGGTCTTTCTCAAGAAGGAGCTGGGACACAGGAACGGACACGTGAACCACTGCCTGTGCTGGCTCAACCGGCTCATCTACATCGCCGTGGACCGGGAAATACTAAGAGGCAATCCGATAGAGGACGTGGCATACGAGAGGAAAGAAACACCTAAACTAAGGCATATCAGCCGCAGTGAACTGAAGCGGATGATGGAAACCCCGCTGCCCGACCCGATGATGGAGCTGGCACGCAGGACGTTCATCTTCTCCTCGCTGACCGGTCTGGCCTACGCGGATACGAGGGCTCTCCATCCCCGTCACATCGGAACGACTTCGGAAGGAAGAAGGTATATCCGCATCCGCCGCGCCAAAACGGACGTGGAGGCGTTCATCCGCTGCATCCCATAGCCGGACAGATACTGGAGCTTTACAACACCACGGATGACGACAGGCCGGTATTCCCGCTGCCGGTCCGCGACGTCCTCTGGTATGAGGTACATGGAATGGGCGTGGCATTAGGCATGAAAGAGAACCTGTCCTACCACATGGCCCGGCATTCGTTCGGGACCCTGACACTGACCGCAGGTATTCCGATAGAGAGCATCGCCAGATGATGGGCCACACGAACATCGACAGCACGCAGGTCTACGCCCAGGTCACCGACCGGAAGATATCCTCGGACATGAACCGGCTGATGGAAAGAAGAAAGCCCGCGGCCGGCAAGGAAGCCGCAGGCTAAATAAAAACTGCCGCCGGAATCGTAAATGCAATTCCGGCGACAATCCTTAAACTTAAATACGATATTATACCAATGCAGGGTGATAGTTCTCCTCCAGCAGCCTCTCGATGTCCGACTGCCTGTACAGGATCTTCCCGCCAAGCTGGATATAGGGAATCCGTCCTTGGTCCCTGTAATCCTGCAGGCACCTGCGGCTGATCTTCAATGTCTCGGAAAGCTCCCTGTCGGTCAGGAACCGTTCCCCGTTGAAGGGAGGACGGTTGTCACAGGCAAGACGTTCCACTTTTTCTCTATATTGTCCAGCAGGGCGAAGAACCTGCGGATGCGCCCGTCTTCCTTATCGATAATTCCTTCCATTTCTTCCGTTCTTTAAAGGTTTCCGTTCTTTCTTCTTTCCCTCACCGCCTTCTCCTTGCGTCTGATGCCGACGTAGGTCATCAGCCTCTCCACGTCCTCCGGTTTGTAATAGAACTTCCGCTGGAGGCGGGTGAACGCCAGCCGTCCGGTATCGCGGAGGGTCTGTAGGGTACGCGGCGAGATGTCAAGCGCAGGCAGACATCCTGGCCGTCCAGTCACTCGCCGGGTTCCTTACAGCGGTTCCTCTCATACTGCCTGTCCACATCTCCGGACAGTTTCTCGACGCATGCCAGCATCCTCTCAAGGACACCGGCCTCGATGTAGCATATTTCCATATTTTCAACTCGTTTAAATGTCGGTGCGAATATAAGGGAAGAAAACATGCGGGACAAGCACATTCGTCCGACTGGCAGGAATAGTCATGAATAGTCGTTTTTGTCATATGGCGCGGAAAAAGATCCGTAGCCAGTCGGCTTTCACGCCCCCCCCCCTTTGGAAACCCGCAGGACGGGTGCGTCACGGCGATGAAAAAGAAAAAATCCCCACCGGAAATGAAGTGGAGTGACCTCAAACCGGCAGGGAGTGTAATAATAAAGGAGCGGGCCGCTCAGCCCTTGATGTAGCCGTACTTTTTCAGGTCGTCCATGAAATTCCCGGGCGTGTCGGTCCTCACCCTCACCCCGTGCAGTTCATGGTACCGGCCCGAGAAGTTCACCATGTACTCCTCATCGGTGCATTCGCTGTCAAACCAGCTACCCTCACGCAGGAGGCGTACAAACTCAGAAGGGTCGGAGGCGGCAATCCTGCCGCTATCTGCCAAAATATACATATGCCTGTTCATGCCGATAGTTTTTTGGTTCTCAGTTTATAATAGAGTTTCTGTTCACCGTCAAGGAAGGGGATGTCCCGGAGCGCGGTGGCCACAGGCACTTGCCCTTGTGTGGCAAAGGTAACCAATTTGTGGAGAAACAGCACCCAGTTGCGCATTTTTGTGAAGTTGGTCGTTCCAGAATGCTGGCGGAACTCGACCGTCTTGTGCCGTGAGTAGGCTCGAGGTTCACCTTGTGGTAACGGTCGCCGATCCTTCCTTTCAGCTCATCCACCGTCCGGGCCGAACGTATCATCTCGTCAGAGACATGACCCAGTCCCCGGCAATAGCGGTTGTCCCTGCGGGATGCCGGCATGAACCTGTCGATGATCGGTTCCAGATGTTTGTAACTCAGGGCCAGGTTACGCCAGGTTGCCATGCTGAAACCGGCGGCATCGATATGCACGTGAAGCCCGCAGCTCTCGTTCACTTTCACGTCACACAGGTCAAGCACCCAGCAGACCTTCTCCAGTTCCCGCAGGCCGGTTTCACCGACCAGGATCGGACTGACCAGCTCGAATGTGTCGTTACCGTTCAGGCTGCTGTCCGTCACGAGCTTCCAATGCGGACGGGTGGTATGGTTATAACCTTCCACCACAACCTCTATCCCGGCCTCCCTGAGCTCACGTGCGAGCGTTCACGGGAGCAGTTATAAGCCTCGATCTCGATACCGAACTTGCGGTTGAAAGTGTAATCCAACGCTGTTGTCGCCGGATGGATGTTCAAACCGCCCTCGCGTTCCCTCATCCGGCGCAGGGCGTTCACCACGAAACCGTAATTGCCGTTGGTCACCATCTTGCGATTTCCGCGCGGGGAACCCCTAAAAGGTACAGCTGACGGATCTTGCTTGTCTTCGTTGTCTCTTGTGCTAAAACACGCCTAATTTGCTCGCTCATAACTTGTTACCTCCTTTATTATATACTACTAAGGTAATGCATTCATAGGGGAAGTCGTAATTATAAGGAGCCTATTACCGTGCCGTTTAGCTTAGTTTACCTTAGGCTAAAAATCCTTATTTAAGGTGTCTGTATCTTATCATCCGCCCGGCCGGCAGCAGGTTCCTCCAGACCGATGGCGCGGCATATCTCCTCCACCAGTTCCGGAAGGCCGGAATCCTTCTCCTGACGGGAATCGGGCGGGAACAGCGTGGAACGGAAGACACCCTTGCGGACAGGGTCAGCCTCCCGGGTGTAGCGGAGGGTGTTCGGAACGCGCGAGGACAGCAGCCGCAGCCCCATCCTGTGGATGACCCGGTTCCAGGCTTCGTACAAGTCCTTCCGTCCCCTCCTGTCCACCATGTTCCAGAACAACCGGATCCCTTTCAGATTGCAGTTCCCCTTGGCGATCAGCTCCTCTTCCAGCGCTTGGCAAACTGCAGGGAGCTCTGCATGACGATGTTGTCCGCCTTGAGCGGGACAAAGATGTAGTCCATCGCGGCGACGGTATAGACCACACCCTCGCTGCGGAGCGTTCCGGGGAGGTCGAAAAGCACGACATCGAAAGCCTCGCCTTTCTCCACGGTATAACGCCGCAGGTCCTCCACGGCTTTTTCCGGATCGCTCTTGATGACTGGGTAGCAGGCTTTTGGATTCTCTCGTGCTGCCGGTAAAGGCCCACCTTCAGGTCATCGTTTTTCATGACGTTCTCTATGTCCCTCTCACGCATCAGCGCGATACTGTGCTGCGGGGAGTCACAGTCCACGACAGCCACACGCAGCCCTTTGTGGTAATGCAGCACACTGGCCAGCAGTACCGTAAAGACGGATTTTCCCACGCCACCCTTCTGGCTGGCGATGGCAACCAACAACTCTTTTTCTTTTTTCATACTCATACCTTTAAAATGTTAAACACTATTGTTCCTGAGACAAAAACAATGCCCCGATCGATGAGATGCCCTGTCATGGGAGACGGCCCCTTATGTCCGGCCGGGCAGGGACTCCTCCAGAATCATCTCCGCCGTTTCCCTGTATTCTTCCAGATGCCGCGAGACAAGGTGGTTGATGAACCCCTCCAGCGTGACCTTCCCGTTTGAGCTCCCGCCAGGATGGAGAGTTTCCGGTGCAGGGTGGCGGGAATGTGCAGTGACCGGCGCTGCACGCTCGCAATTCCATTTAGGTATTCATCGCCGTAGAGGGACGGCTGTACGGCCCCGTTCCACCGAGGCTGGGTAGGGCTTCCCCCATTATCCGCAGATGTGCTCCGCGTCCATTCCGCCGGGACCGTCCGGCCTTTCACGTTCTTTCCTTTCATTGACATATCTTTTTGAACATTTACAGATGTTTACCGGCGGGCCATCCCATTCTCGTCATCCCAGGGCCGGTAGACCTCACCGAGCAGCCCGGCGATATCCTCCTGTGCTCCTCCATATGAAGCTCCAGCAGCCGGATGATGAACCTGAGATGCTGCCGCAACCGGAGGCCCTGACCAGCATGGCGATACGGCGGTGCAGCCTCCCGTCAATGTACACGGTCTTCCACTCCGCGGACTTGGGGGCGGGAACCAGAAACTTCCTTTTGTATTCTTCCGGGGATGTCACTTCTGCCGCCCGGGACCGACTTTCACGGCCCAGCGTATCCACTGGAGGTTCCGGGGATGTGGAGACAGGATCTGACAGGAAGTTCCCCATAAGCCCGACCCTCCCGAGAATTATATCGGAAAGCCGGTCCTTTTCCTTTTCTGAATCCATTTTCTTAAAATCTTAAATTATTAAATTACACAACCGGTATTGTTTCGGAATACAAAATAAAGGAAGAAGAGGACAGGACGGAACCGCCTGTCACTTATAGTCATGGAAAGTCAGTTTTTGTCATGGGATGTGTAAAATGGGAAGGTGGGGAGACTCTCCGTTTGCAGAAGTGTAGAAGTCACAATCCATCAATGGAGACAATGAGGGAAGAACACGAGGCATGTACGGCTCACCGCCCGTTCTCCATTTGCAGAAGTGTAAAAGTAACAATCTGTCAATGGAGACAATGAGGGAAGAACACGAGGTCTATACGGCTCACCGCCCGTTCTTCATTTGCAGAAGTGTAAAAGTAACAATCCGTCAATGGAGACAACGAAAGAAGAACACAAGGCATATACGGCTCACCGCCTGTTCTCCATTTGCAGAAGTGTAGAAGTAACAATCCGTCAATGGAGACAACGAAGGAAGGACACGAGGCATGTACGGCTACTGCCTGTTCTCCATTTGCAGAAGTGTAAAATGACAATCCATTAATGGAGAATAGGGTATGGAAAGGGCTGATTTCCCGTATATGTGCCTTCTTATTCCCCGAATTATGGGCGTAAGTCGCATGATTCGGGAGAGATATCCACCTTTTTATGGGGAGAGAAGTCGGCAAATCCCCGATGGAAATGCCCCGCAAATCACAAGAGAACAGCCACATAATGGGCTGATACACAATAATTATTGGATAAACGTGGTCCGTCCCTGCGGACAGCAAGTTGTGTTTTCGTTAAACGAAACCGTACGGTTTAACGGCAACCTGCCGCCAAACCGTCCCTGCCCCCTGATGCTCCGGAGTCGTGGGGGATAAGCTACCGGCATGTTCCATGTCCCTTTGGCATGGGATCCTGCGGATGAATCCGGGCACAGAAAGGCGATTTTCGCATAATTTCTCACAAGGTAGTTCCGGAAAAAACTGGCAGCAAGACTTTGCTGGAAGGACTAAACAAGAAGGTGAAAGGAGTGATGTACACCCGCAATGCCCTTGTCCTTTTTCGACTGGGATGCATAAAGGAAGCGAAATATTTTATAAGTGGTTTCTTTCCACCAACCCTTCTGGTTGGTGGAAGCAGATTACCATTTAGTAGATACCAGTTCTGAAAGATGTAAACAACTTGTTTCTTAGATAGCCTTATAAATATGCTACTACTTATTACAGTTCATTTGGAAATGTTATTCTCACTTTTATTCCTCCGCTTTTTCACTTGCTCCACTGCTTCAGATATGATTCCCTTGTTTTCAAAACGCTGCGTGTAATTGGTATAATCCGGGTGAATACGTTCGTAAGTTGGGTCAGTGAATAAGGGACTCGTAATAATGTGGTCCGCAGTCGAACGGTTACAGCAGAAAACAATATTTTCAACTCCAGCCAGTCTGGTCAATGCTTTCACATCCGTATCGTGCGGCTGTAGTGTCATCGGATCTGTAAAAAAGAACAGATAGTCTATTTCTCCTTCTACGATCCGCGAACCAATTTGCTGGTCACCTCCTAAAGGACCAGATTTCAGGATTGTGATATCCCATTTGATTTCAGGATGTTTTTCTTCAAGGGCTTTTTTAATTAGTGTACCGGTTGTACCCGTACAATAGAATTTATGTCCTATCAGACGTTCCGAGTTCCAGAGAACCCACTCTATCATGTCTTTTTTCATTGCATCGTGTGCAACAAGCCCAATTCTTCGAACAATTGTTTTCATAAAGCTAAATTATTTTTATATGATAAATTATAATAACAAGAAAAAACTAATTCTATTGAAGGCCGGAGGATGACCGGATAAGTCTGAGCAATTCTTTGTTTGCCCGGCTATCCATGATGGTTTCCCGTTTTTCTTCAAAAAGATTGAGTGTTGTGGAGCATTCCCCACAGATGTCAATGCCCACTACCTGTTCTTTCTGAAGAATAACAGCCAGCAGTTTCTCCAATTCCCATAAGCTGAGAGAACCTTGATCCCAGTTTGTTGCTGCCGAAGCCGGATTCAAGACATCCTTGTCTATGGAAATGTAAACCGGCCCGTTGATATGTCCGGAAGAAAAAGTCCTGCCAACCCTCTTCGTGCATGAGCGTAGTTTCACTGTAAAACCGGACTTGTCTTTCATATTCCTTCGGCACAGCTGTATCAGTTTGTCTGAAGCACCTACGATAATTACTTTCTTGCAGTTGTTGTTATGGTCCAATATATCCTTTACCCAACTTCCGCAAGAAAGTATGTTGTCAAACAACGGTGGCTGCATATCGGGATGGTGGTCGAACACAATCAGCGAAAACGGAGTTTCGAGTTTGTCTGTCCAGAATTTAGTCAAATAATGATAATTGCCTGAATCGATGAAATGGACTCCCTCCGCCGGATAATCAGCAATCATCCCCTTCAAAGCCAAAGCCCCCTCCCTATCACAGTAGCCATCTGTACCATAAAGATGACGACAATCCAGCCATATAAATTTATTGTTCCGGGCAAACGCCTCGTAGTCATACACTCCCGTGAAGTTCATGATGATGATCGGCCATGCTATCCGTTTATCTGTTTTTTGATTTTGCCCGCTCATACGTTGTTTTTGCATATCTTTTTACTGTTCATTAAAACCATCGTACATAACAGAAATCTTGCCGGTGAGGTAACAAAGCATTCTTGGGATACATACGGAAGGCCTGCTTGAAGCTTCCGGCGTTGAAAATGCCGGATGTCGCCTTAAAGGTATATAAATTCCCATTCTTGGAAACCGGCGAAAGGGGAATTACCTCATATATGTGATCCTGACCGCTTCATGCCTGATAATGACCGATTCTATTCCGATTGCGTCATCCAGGCCTTTCTCATCAACGACAACCGTCACCTCATATTCCTTTCCGGCTTCAATCGTGGCATTCAGCCGTTCCCAGCCTCTATGGATTTGATTTCTATGGCATCCCATCTGCTCCGGACGTTGCTTTCCAGTCAGCCATCATTTTCGCCTTCGCAAAGTTGTCGGCTGCCAGAATATGGAAATGCTCTGACAGCTTGTTATAGAACCTGTCATAGTAGTCATCCAACTGTCTTTTCATGGTAAAATGGGGAGCGATTTGTGCGATTGAGTTCTTGATATACTTGACCCAGTTTCCCGAATAGTTCTTCCCCCCATGCTCGTAATATAGTGGCAGGATGTCATGCTCCAACAAATAATAGATGGTTTCGGCATCCAGCTGGTTTTGGTACTGTTCATTCTGATAAGTACTTTTATCGGTCAGTGCCCATCCGGCATCCTTACGGTATCCTTCATACCACCAACCGTCCAGCACGGAGAAATTAAGCACACCGTTCATCAATGCCTTCTCGCCCGACGTACCCGAAGCTTCTGCCAACCGCATAGGGGTATTCATCCAGATATCCACACCCGAGATAAGATGGCGCGCCAGGTCCATGTCGTAATTCTCCAAGAATATGATTTTACCTAAAAATTCCGGGCGCCGGGATATTTCCACGATTTGCTTGATCAGTCCCTGCCCGGCACCGTCATTGGATGGGCTTTGCCTGCAAAGATGAACTGTACCGGATATTTCGGATTATTCACGATTCTAGCAAGTCGGTCTATATCCGTGAACAGAAGATGAGCCCTCTTATATGTAGCAAAACGGCGTCCGAAACCTATTAGAAGGGCATCGGGATTGAATCTCTCAAAAATGGAAACGCTCAATGCCGGATCAACCTGACTCCTAAGCCAGTCCTTGCTGCATTTGCTTTTGATATAGTCCAGCAATTTTGCTTTCTGTTTTAACCGGGTATTCCATATCTCTTCATCTGGGATGCCATAGACAGCCTCCCAGATTTTCTGATTGGACTGGTCGCAGAAAAAGTTCTCATCAAAATTGTCCTTGAAAAGCTTTTTCCATTCTGCCGCACACCAGGTAGGCAGATGTACCCCGTTGGTTACATAACCCACATGGTTCTCTTCCGGGAAGTATCCCTTCCAGATCGGCGCAAACATTTGCTGGGATACCGATTTATGCAACTTGCTGACGCCGTTTACCTCCTGGCAGGTCTTGCAGGCGAAGACAGACATGCAGAAACGTTCCTCCTTGTCTCCCGGATTGTGACGCCCGAGATCCATCAGGTTATCCCAGGTTATACCCAACTTGCCAGGATATCCCTTCATATATTTATTGAAAAGCCCTTCGTCAAAATAATCATGACCAGCGGGTACGGGAGTATGTACGGTATAAAGTGAGGAAGCACGTACCAGCTCCATGGCCTGCCCGAAATTCAAACCGCCATTTATGTAATCACAAAGCCGCTGGATATTGATCAATGCGGCATGCCCTCATTACAGTGATATACATCCTTCGTTATACCCAAAGCTTTCAGCGTCATCATCCCGCCTATGCCAAGCAGAATTTCCTGTTTTAGCCGATTCTCCCAGTCACCTCCATACAGATGGTGAGTGATAGGGCGGTCAAACTCGCTGTTGAGTTCATTGTCCGTATCCAGCAGATAAAGGGGGATACGCCCCACACTGGCTTTCCAGACATTGGCATGTACCACAAAACTGTCGGCATAGGGGACGTGGATTACCAGTTGTTTCCCATCCGGTTGCATTACCTTTTCAATCGGGAGCTGCCCGAAATTCTGCGCTTTATAATTGACTGTCTGCTGGCCGTCCATGGAAAGCGACTGGTCAAAATAACCGTAACGGTACAAAAGTCCTATGGCACAAAGGTCCACATTGCTGTCCGACGCCTCTTTCAGGTAATCCCCCGCCAACATTCCCAAACCGCCGGAATATATCTTAAGAACTTCATCCAAGCCGTATTCCATGCTGAAATAAGCTATTGACGGGCGCTGGTGGTCCGGTTCCACATCGACGTATTTTTTGAAGGCGGAATAGACGGCATCCATTTTATAGACAAAGTTCTCATCATGTGCCAGCGCTACCAGCTTCTCATAATTCATCCGCTCCAGAAGCAATACCGGATTCTGTTCCACCTCTTTCCAAAGTTCCGGGTCCAAATCACAATACAGTTTCTTTGCGTCATCATTCCATGTCCACCAGAGATTATGTGCGATTTCTGCAAGTTTCCGCAGTTCTGCAGGAAGATGTGAACCTACTGTAATCTCCCTCCATTGAGGGGTATTTACATTATAACTTGAATATTCCATGACATTTTATATTAAATAAGTCCTAATCTTTATTCAGTCCTTTTATTATTTTTCGTTTACCGACAATCCATACCGTATCATTCTCCTTGAAAATTGTATCAGGGTCTGGATTCATAATGCTCGCGGTACTCCTCTCTATTCCGATAATGACGCTATCCGATATGTCCGCCTCCCGGATCGTCTTTCCGATCAATGGTGAACCTCCTTCGACAGGAAATTGCCCTATTTCCATCTCATCCTGCGAGGATGTTCCGTTCCCGTCCCTTTCTACCTCCTTTTGTTCCATGGATGTTCGGAAGCTTTCCAACTGCCGGTCCGTACCTACGACCGTAACCTTGTCATATGGATAGAGATGTTCTTTCCCTTGTGGTATATCCAGGCGTTTTTCTCCACGGGTGATTGAAATCACATTTATCTGAAACAAGGTGCGTAGGCTGCTTTCTTTTAATGTTCTGCCCACATATATGGAATCAGGGGATACTGTGAAATCCGCCAAATGTAATTCCTTGAACGGGATATTGCCGCCAAGGGTGGAGCCTGTATCACTTTCTGTAGAAAGTCCATTCCCATCCGTCCCTTGAAAGTTTGCCATAAATTGTCTCTCTATAGTCAGCGACCGTTTCTTGATCCGCTTGGAAAAATAAATGACGGCAATGATAATGGAAGAGACTACCAGCCGGCTCCCAAGGCAACATTGAAAAGATGGGTAATGATACTCATCATGATAATCGTGCAAATCAGTATTTTGACAAGTACTATTGATACCAAAGGCCCTCTGTTGAACTTGTTGTCCGTCCAGAGTTTACGGAACTCGGTTGAATTGTTCTTTTTCATGATGATGGCCCACAGAAACGGGGATATGACAAGAAAGATGATGACGAAGCCCAACAAGTTCCCTTCCATTCCCGGCAGACTTTTCCTAATCAAAGGATGTACATAGGAAAAATATAAAGTGATGAAAAAAACGCATACGACCAGATAGAGTGTGACAGACACCAGCATAGACCGGATCAGTTTATGCCAAGTACCCTGGTGTTTTACAGTCATTGCCCCGGACGTATAGTGTACGAGATAATCTTTCAGGGATTCAGGCAGATGGCTGTCTATAAACCGGTATGCAGGTTCCGAAAGCCGTATCATATAGGGGGTAAGAAAAGTCGTTATGACAGATACGGCCACTATCACCGGATAGAGATACTTGTCCGTGACATTCAGACTGACGCCTAAAGATGCGATGATGAATGCGAACTCACCGACCTGTGTCAGTGAAAAGCCGGACTGTATGGCTATTTTCAACGGTTGGCCGGAAAGCAGGATACCAAAGCTCCCGAATAGTACCTGGCCGGACAGTACCAGCAATGTCAGGGTGAGAATAGGGACAGCATATTCCCACATCATGGCAGGATCGATCATCATTCCCACCGACACGAAAAATATGGAAGCGAACAGGTCTTTTACCGGCTGTACGATATGTGCGATTTTTCCCGCTTCAACGGTCTCTGCCAGCAGGGACCCCATGACAAAGGCTCCCAATGCGGCAGAAAATCCCGCTTTTGTCGCAATCATCACCATTCCCAGGCAAAGTCCCAGAGAGGTTATCAATAAAATCTCGTTGCTGGTGAAACGGCGTATCTTCTTCAGCAGGGTAGGTATCAGATAGATGCCCAATGCCGACCAGAAAATCAGGAAAGCGGCCAGTTTCAATATACTTTCCAGCATCTCCTTCCCTTCAAAATGTTTGCCTACCGCCAACGTGGAAAGAACAACCATCATCACTACCGCCACCAGATCTTCGATAACAAGAATCCCCAAGACAATGCCAGTGAATTTCTGTTGGAGAAGTCCCATGTCATTGAAGGCCTTGAATACGATGGCCGTGGACGACATGGACAGCATTCCACCCAGAAAAATACTGCTCATGTGGGAGAACCCCATTGCATTCCCCGCCATATAGCCTATGAACATCATGCCACATACAATAGTGACAGTGGCAACGATAGCCGTAATGCCCACATTTATCAATTTCTTGAACGAAAAGTCCAGTCCCATCGCGAACAGCAGAAAAATGACACCGATGTCCGCCCATATTTTGATATTGGCAGGATCGGAAACAGTCGGGACCAGGGAAACGGAAGGGCCAGCCATAATACCGGCTACAATGTAACCCAATATGACCGGTTGCTTCAGCCACTTAAAAATGACGGTTACAATACCGGCAATAATCAGAATTATGGCAAGATCCGATATTAAGGGAGCAACTTCTGACATGTTGACGGTTATTTTATATCGATAATTCGTTAAGGACCCGGATCAGGCTTTTGTCAATAGTCTTGTCCTTTTTGATTGCCTGAACAAAAGGAACATAAACAATCTCGTTGTTCCGTATGCCTATCATAACATTCCGCTGGCCTTCCATTAAAGCCTGAATTGCGGCTTCACCCAGCCGGCTTGCCAGTATGCGGTCATTGGCACTCGGAGCACCACCCGTTGCAGATGGCCCAGGATAGAAACCCTGACATCATACCCGGGATATTCCTTCTTTACCCGGTCGGCGTAATACATGGCACCTCCATTCTTGTTTTCAGACTTTCGGTCACAATTACGATGCTGCTGTTTTTCGTCTTTCTGAATCCACGTCCGATGAATGTTTCCAACTGGTCCACGTCCGTCCTGTCCTCCGGGATGATGGCCGCTTCAGCACCGGAAGCTATTGCGCTGTTTTGTGCCAGAAAGCCCGCATCACGCCCCATCACTTCGACAAAGAAAATACGGTCATGGGAGGTTGCCGTGTCCCTGATTTTATCCACGCATTCCACAATGGTATTCAATGCCGTATCATATCCTATGGTAAAATCGGTGCCATATAGGTCATTGTCAATGGTGCCGGGCAATCCTATGCACGTCACATCATACTCCTCCGCAAAGATCCGGGCTCCCGTCAGGGAACCGTCTCCACCGATAATTATCAATGCATTGATGTTCTCTTTCCGTATGACCTCATAAGCTTTCTTGCGTCCTTCTGGAGTGGTGAAAGTTTCGGAGCGGGCTGTTTTCAGTATGGTACCTCCCCTCTGGATAATGCTGCTTACGTCTTCCGTAGTGAGTTCTTTCACTTCACCGGCAATCAGCCCCTCGTAACCTCTATAAATTCCTTTCACTTTAAATCCGTTAAAAATAGCGGTGCGGGTCACGGCACGGATAGCCGCGTTCATTCCTGAAGCATCCCCTCCGGAAGTCAGAATTCCAATATACTTGTTATCCATAATTTGTTTTTTATATTTAATTAATCAGGCAAAATCAGAAAGCAACTGTTTTAGCCTTTTTCTGCTATAAAAGATACGGCTTTTTATCGTACCCAGTGGCACTCCTATCTTTGCGGCTATTTCCCGATATTTGACCCCGGAGACATACAACATAAAAACAACATAATATGCTTTAGGCAATGTTTTAAGGGCTTCCCTTATCTCTTTTGCATCATGCCCGTTATCCACGAAAATGAAAGAGCCGTCCCTTAACAGAAAATGAGATTCAGGTTCGGATAATACATATAAATTCCCTCGTATTTTCTTTGCCCGGCAATTATTGATAAAGGCATTGCGCATGATGGTATACATCCAGCCTTTAAAATTCGTGCCGGGATTAAACTTATCCTTATTATCCAACGCCTTCAACATTGTTTCCTGCAACAAGTCTTCTGCTTCATCCTTGTCAGCAGTCAGTTTATATGCAAAACAATGCAGTTCATTCTGAAGGGCTACCAGCGCTTCATCAAAATCAAATCCTCTCATTATATTTATTTGGGAATTCAAATATCCGGATGAAGGCATTCCCTGATAATAAGAAATGCCTTCTGTAGGGTCTCGCCAAGATATCTTATTTGACATCAATAGTTTTGGTGGTTTCCTGAACCTTCTTATCTACAACTTTGGGAATATCGATAAACAGGACCCCATGTTCCACCTTGGCCGAGATTTTATCTTTTTCCACATTATCCGGCAGCAGGATACTCTGCTGGAATCTGGAATAGGAGAATTCACGGCGCAGGTATTTTCCGTCTTTCTTCTCCTCCTTTTTCTCGTCCTTTTTTTCCATGCAGATTACCAGATTGTTACTTTCATCCACACTTACCTTAAAATCGTTCTTGGTCATTCCCGGAGCTGCCAGTTCTACTTTGTAGTCCTTTTCATTCTCAATCACATTGATGGCTGGAGCGGTAGCGTTTGCTCTTGACATCCATTCATTGTCAAAGAAATCGTTAAAAATACTCGGTAACCAATTCTGATTTGTTTTTACAGGTACCATTTTTACCTCCTCTTTAAAAGTTAATAATTAAAACTTAAAAAACACATCTGCCTGATAGACAGATTTTTATTTTTCAGCCATCCCTTGTTTGGCCACTGCTTCTGCCCGTTTCCGTATCTCTTCCGGGTTTCCAAGGTAGTAGTCCTTGACAAGAACCAGCCTGTCGTCAAATTCAAAGACATAGGGAACCGCCGTAGGCAGGTTCAGGTTGGAAATATCCGTATCGGAAATCCCTTTGAGATGCTTGATGATTCCGCGCAGGCTGTTGCCATGGGCGACTACCAGCAGGCTGTCCTTATACATCAATGCGGGAAAGATGATGCATTCCCAGTAAGGCATGACACGCCCAATAGCATCTTTCAGGGATTCCGTACGGGGAAGTTCCCTATCTGGCACACCGGCATAGCGGATATCCATGCCCGGATTACGGGGATCATCTTTGCCTACCGGAGCGGGAGCCACGTCATAGCTTCTTCGCCAGATGTGTACTTGTTCTTCACCATATTGGACCGCCGTCTCACTCTTATTCAGTCCCTGAAGCATACCGTAATGCTTCTCGTTCAGCCGCCAGGTCTTTTCAACCGGAATCCAGTCTTCATCCAGCCGGTCCAGGACACAGTTCAACGTTTTTACGGCACGTTTCAAGTAAGAAGTGTAAGCTGCCTCAAAAGAAAATCCGGCCTCCCGTAATGCATCGCCTGCCTTGCAGGCTTCTTCGACTCCTTTCTCGCTTAAATCCACGTCCATCCATCCGGTAAAACGGTTTTCTTTGTTCCATAGGCTTTCGCCATGACGTAATAACACTATTCTTTTCATGAATACTTCTCCTTTATGCAATGGTTATTGAAGAATCCAGATATACGTCCTGAATGGTGTTCAGAAGTTGAACTCCGTCTTTCATCGGTTTCTGGAAAGCCTTACGACCGCTGATCAGCCCCATACCACCTGCACGCTTGTTTACTACTGCTGTTACGACGGCATCATGCAGGTCGGATTCCCCATGGGATTCCCCGCCCGAGTTGATCAATCCAACACGTCCCATATAGCCATTCGCCACCTGATAACGGCAAAGGTCTATCGGATGGTCAGTGGTCAGTTCCGAATACATACGCTCGTTTGTCTTTCCGAACCCGATAGCCTTGAAGCCGCCGTTATTGGAGGGGAGCTTCTGCTTCACGATATCGGCTTTGATGGTAACCCCGATATGGTTGGCTTGTCCTGTTAAATCGGCAGCGGCATGATAGTCGGTCCCATCCTTTTTGAAGCTGCTGTTTCTCAAATAGCACCACAGAATAGTAGCCATTCCCAATTCGTGGCATATTCAAAAGCCTGTGACACTTCCACTATCTGGCGGCGGCTTTGTTCCGAACCGAAATAAATGGTAGCGCCGACAGCTACGGCACCCATGTTCCATGCCTCTTTTACCGTACCGAACATTACCTGGTCGTAGCTGTTCGGATAAGTCAGCAACTCATTATGGTTCAGTTTGACGATAAAGGGTATTTTGTGTGCATATTTGCGTGCCATGGCACCCAACACACCGAATGTGGATGCCACGGCATTACACCCTCCTTCAATGGCCAGCTTTATGATGTTTTCGGGATCGAAATAAAGCGGATTGGGGGCAAAAGACGCTCCTGCAGAATGTTCTATGCCCTGGTCTACAGGCAGAATGGATACATAGCCCGTATTGGCCAGACGTCCATGTCCGTATAAAGCCTGCAAACTTTCCAATGTACGGATATTCCTGTCGGAATTCATCCATACCTTATCTATCATATCCGGTCCCGGAATATGGATAAGTTGTTTGTCTATCGTCTTACATGTATGGTTCAGGTAGTACTCAGCCTGTCCTCCCAATAAATCTACTATTTCATCTTTATTGATTATTCTGGTTTATGACTCCCGTTCACCCAGTTTTGCATCCATAAAAAGGATAGCACTGTCTCCGGCTTTCCTCAGCCGACTAACAATATTGAGTACATTCGCTTCTTCTTCTACCTGCTCACGAACAAATTGCCACAAGAAGTCCTGAGTGGCATTGTCTTTCTCTTCGGATGCTACCTGTACCAATTCATCAATCAGTTTGGAAACATGTTTTTCATGCTCCAAAGCATGTTCGAATACTTCAACAGGGTTACCCCAACCTTGTGGAACCACATCGACCTTGTCCACTTTCGGGGTTGCCTCACGCTTAATCATGTACTCAGCAATGGCATATGCATGCCCGGTCTCTTCTGCAGATTGTTTCTGCATCCAGCGAGCCATTCCGGAAAAGCCCTCTCTTTCCAGATAAAAAGACATCGATAAATACAGGTTGGCAGACCATAATTCTGCTGTGATTTGCTCATTCAGGGCATTTTGCAATTTTTCAGTCATGATGAATCAAACTTTTAATGTTAATAATAAATCCAAATTATCTCTCTTCTTTAAGAACAAGCATGGGCTTGTTTCAAAATTTCAATTAATACCGGACGTATCCCGCTGATAAAACATTCCACGGCGATCACCATCAGAATAAGTCCCATCAGTCTCATCATTACATTGTTTCCCGTCTCTCCCAAGATTTTTAAAAGCTGGGTGGACGCGCACAGAATAAAGAAGGAAAGAATGCAGACCAAAGCGATTACGCCAAGCAATACTATTTTGAAAGTATATTCCGAAGCATCTTCCATCAATGTTATTCCACTGGAAATCGCTCCCGGACCGCATAACATCGGAATGGCAAGAGGTGTGATGGTATATCTTTGGAATATTCTTTTCGTTCAGTTTCATTCAGTTTCACATGGGTGAAATGTGCCTGCAACATATCATATCCGATTTTAAAGATGATGATACCTCCCACAATCCGGAATCCGTCTGTTGAGATACCGAAAAAATGAAACAGGATCCTGCCCGACAATGTAAAAAGGACTAATATGATAAATGCAATGGTACATGCTTTCAAGGCGATACATCTGCGTTCTTTCGTATTCATTCCATCAGTCATTTGCAGGAATACCGGCATCACTCCAAGCGGGTCCATCAAGGTGAATAGCGAAGTGAAACACAATGTTATATATACAAATATATCCATGATGACATATATTTTATTGTCGATTATTATATCGCAAAAAACATACCAGATAGCATTCTGCAATATTAAATTTTGCAGAATATCAATCTTAAATCCATACCGTCAAAAATAAGGTAGTCTCCGTTCGTTTTCCTTGGCGAGGATACGTAATAATTCCATAAATACCGTACTTACATATATACGGTCTGCATACAGCCCGCTGATGAAAGAATGGAAGGACATATTCACATTCCGGCATAATATGAGAAATGTGTTTACCTGACATGATATGTACTGCTCGTGTTCAAGCAATTCATTCAAGGCATTCAATGGCGTTATCCATTCATGTGTATCCCGTTTCATTTCATTGATTGCAACACATCCTCCATCATGGCATATCCGATTCATCATCTGATAAACCTTGTTCATATTGTCCTGTGCTTGGGAGTTTAGCCAAGAGCTAAGTATTGGAAGCCGTTCATCTTCAAAATAAACCTGCAATGACAGGTATAAACCGGTTGACCATATTTCTGTATTGATCAACTCATTCATGGCGTTTTCTATTCGTTTATCCATTATCACTCTGAATATTGAAAATCCATTACTAATATTATGTGTTATTCCCAGTATATAAAAATTCCATTCGATTGTGGGTAACCCATAAAACGAAATTCTTAAACGAGGCTTAAATAATAGGATGCTTATCCGCACAGACAAATTGTCACAAAAAATAGCACTATGGTGTCTTTTTGTCTTGTCCTCCTTGCAGAATATCCAATAATACATCCAGTTCTCTTTCTATTCCTTCAATCTTATCGGAAATACAGTCCAAAGTATTATGGTGCAGACTAGCTTTACAGTCCTGTAACTCTCTTGACAGAGAAAGTACTTGCAACCAAAGTTCTTCCTCTGTGTGACAGGGGGAGTTACTATTATCTAGTACCATAGAAGGAGAAGGCAGAAAAGTGCCTTGGCATGTAATTTGTATGATAATGAACGGTATGTCCCGAAAGAGACAGGATGGAAATAAAAGGATAGAATATTCCACAAAAGACAGTAACAAACGAAAAGGGGAAGTCGTTGGAGACAGTTGTCTCGCTTTTAAAACAAGTTGCTTTCATAATGTTTATAATAAGCCAACCCTGTTCCCTGGAGTTGTGTTTATATAAAGTTAAGCGTGGGAACTTTGGTATTACCGTTCAGAAGTATCCCCATACTCAACAACATATAATACACAAAGCCCCACGCCTATATATAACAAAATCTATATAAATAGTACGTGGAGCGTCCAATGTATTATCCAATTGTTGTTTCGAAATTGGGGATTTCCTGAACTTGGATAATGCCTTAACGCTTTACTATAAATCTTCTATTTTCAAAAGACTAATACAAATGTAATAAAAGAAATGAATTCTTTCAAAGGAAATGTCTCCTTTTTTAAGGGGTGGCTTAATTTTTCTTCATTAAAGTCTTAGAATTACTGCCCGCCAAAGCCCGTCGCGAATGTTTTGAAATCCTCTAGCTGTACATTAAGCTCTATATAGTACATCAGAATAGCAGAAAAACAGACCATGATACCGCAGG
>ENA-OQJH01000472-OQJH01000472.1-human-gut-metagenome-genome-assembly--contig:-NODE-472-length-21897-cov-2.425126_pt1 | contig 21897 bp, 26 predicted proteins | sample MGYA00242597_ERZ504763 | MGnify/ENA primary metagenome ERZ504763 (study PRJEB26092, sample SAMD00036359) | human gut metagenome | host: Homo sapiens | study: EMG produced TPA metagenomics assembly of...
CCGGCAAAGACATTTTATGGAAAGAGAGGCGCAGGTACTTCGTTTCAGCATGGATCAACAGTAACGAGTTTGTTCATAGTACACCGAAGGATTTCGGAGAAAACTCAATCATATGTCTGGCATGTCATAAAGGAAATACACCTGAGACGATTCAGGCGGCAAAACTCGGAAAAGAAAAAGGCGCCGCAGTTATTATCCTTACATGGCTTGAAGAATCTGAGATCATTGAGTTCGGAGATTACATTATTCGTTATACATTTGATGCAAGTTTGGATCACCTTGCGGGAGACATCGATTATGCAGGAGAAAAAACACAGTGCGCGCTGCTCGTAGCTGTTGAACTGTTAGCGCAGACAGAAGGCTATGAGAACTATGAAAAGTTTTATGAAGGACTTGGCATGATCAGCAACATTATTAAAAATGCCCGCAAACATGTAGCAGAAAGAGCGGAAGCTTTTGCAGAAGAATATAAGAATGATTCGGTAATCTACACAATGGGAAGCGGCGCTTCTTACGGAGCTGCTTATATGGAAAGTATCTGTATTTTTATGGAAATGCAGTGGCTTGATTCAAGCAGCATTCATACAGGAGAGTATTTCCACGGTCCATTTGAGATCACAGATGCAAACCGCCCGTTTATGATCCAGATTTCAGAAGGAACAACGAGAGAATTAGATGAAAGAGCTCTTACATTCCTTAAGAAATACGCAAAACGTATTGAAGTTCTCGACGCAAAAGAACTGGGACTGTCAACAATCGACGCATCTGTTGTCGATTACTTTAATCATGCTTTGTTTAACAATGTATACCCGATCTACAACCATGCTCTTGCGACAAAACGTGAGCACCCGCTTGCAACACGCCGCTATATGTGGAAAGTAGAGTATTAAAAACGGATATAAAAACAAATTATTTATGACCAATTAAGCGATATAACTTATTTTATAAAAGGAGTCTGCACATTGTGCGGGCTTCTTTTAAATTGGGCGAATAGTAATGCTTATGGTATGAAAAAAATTGGAAAATATAGGTAATACATATAAATAATACAAAATAATAGAAATACAGCATCATGCACAAAAATGTAATTAATATTCATATAAAATACACAAAGTTGCAAAAATAAATTGACAAAACAACAAAACAAATATACTATTGTATCAAATACAAAACAATACAGAACGATACAAAAGAATACAATGCACTGGATTGGTTTGTAGAGTTAAAGAATATGCGCATAGTTCTTTAAAAGGAAAACTCAAAATGAGGGTAAACTAAAGAGTGATTTAGGAGGTTAGCTTATGTTTTGGATAGAATTGATTATCGTTTTGGCGATCATTTTTATCGGAGCTCGTGTGGGAGGTACGTTCCTTGCGATGGCAGGAGGAATCGGAATGTTTATTATGACATTTATTCTCCATGTTACTCCTTCTGATCCGCCGATCACAGTAATTTTGATCATGATAGCAGTTATTTGTGCGGCGGCAACAATGCAGGCTTGCGGAGGTTTGGATTACCTCGTCCGCATAGCGGAGAAAATCCTGAGAAAGAACCCGAAAATGATTACGGTACTGGCTCCGGTTGTAGCATATATCTTTACATTTATGTGTGGTACAGGTCATATCGTTTACAGTCTTCTTCCGGTTATCAACGAAATTGCCATTGAGACAGGCGTTCGTCCGGAAAGACCGATTTCCGCATCGATCGTTTCTTCACAGCAGGCGATCACAGCGTGTCCGATTTCAGCGGCAACAGTCGGAATCCTCGCTTTCATGGCAGAGGCAACAAATTATACGAAAGTAAATATCTTCACATTACTTATTGTTTGTGTTCCGGCTACATTGATCGGAACAGTCATTGCGGCAATCGCAGTAATTAAGAAAGGCAAAGAGCTTGCAGATGATCCTGAATTTCAGGCTCGTGTTGAGGCAGGATTGATCGAGGATTTCTCCAAGAAAGTAAAAGAAGAGAAAAAAGTCAGCAAAGAAGCAAAAATTTCCGTTACGATCTTCCTCATTGCCATGGTGGGAATCGTTCTTCTCGGCGCAGTCAGCGGTTTAGTTCCGACGCTGGCAGACGGAAGTAAACTTCCGCTTACGACAGTAATCGAAATCTTTATGCTCGTAGCTGCGGCGGCTATGATCCTTCTTACAAAACTGGACAGCAACAAAGTTCTTGATCAGCCGGTATTTAGAACAGGTATGTTTGCGGTTGTTCTGGCGTTTGGTCTGTGCTGGCTTGTAAATACATTTATCGGAGATCAGTCGTCATTTATTACAGACAATATGTCGGCGCTGACAAATAAGTATCCGTGGATTTTCATTGTAGCGGTATTTATCGTAGGTGCGATCACAACGAGTCAGTCTTCGACAACAATGATCATGATTCCGATCGGAATCGCTTTAGGACTTCCGGCAAACGTAATCGTGGCAGGTTGGATCGCATGTTCATCTAACTACTTTATTCCGGCTTCGGGACAGTGTGTTGCAGCTCTTGCATTCGACTCGGCGGGAACAACGAAGATCGGTAAATTTGTATTGAACCACAGCTATATGATACCGGGGCTTGTATGTACGGTCGTATCAGTAGTAGTCGCACTTCTTATAGGAGCGGTTGTATTCTAAGAAGTCAGAAGACAATGTGCTGCGGCAATATAGAAAGAAAGCTGAAAAGCAAAAAGAGACTGCAGCCTTGTATCCGTATGGAACGGGCGGCAGTCTTTTCAAATTTTAAGTATTGAAACGGAGGAATATGGCAATGAAATTCGCGCCTATGAATTATCATTATTTAAGATATCCGATCAAAAATTTCTTGATAAAGTGGAACGCTCACCGTTTAACAGCATCGATTTGTACTGTTCGGCGCCGCAGCTTAATCTGTTCGATTATCCGCTTTTAAGATTGATCGAATTGAAAAAGGAGATTGAAGCACATCATTTAAGTGTGATGGCGATGACGCCTGAAAACTGTGTGTATCCGGTTAATTTCTGTACGCAGGATGATCTTACAAGAGAGTCAAGCATTCGGTATTATCAGCGAGCAATCGACACGGCACAGTTTCTTGACTGTCCGTGTGTGCAGATCAGTACCGGATTCGGATACTTCGATCAGCCAAGAGAAGAGGGTTGGAAATACTGCAGAGAATCGTTGTGGACACTGGCGCAGTATTGCGAAAAGAAAGACGTCAGGTTACTTTTGGAAGAGTTAAAAGTAACGACGACAAACGTGCTTATCACAAGCAAAGATATCGCAAAGATGCTGGAAGAGATCGAGTCTCCGTCAATCGTCGGAATGGTTGATATGGATCAGATGACATATGCGAAGGAAACGATCGATGATTATTTTGATAATCTAGGAGATAAACTTCAGCATATTCACTTTAACGACAGAGGTCATACTGTTCCGGGAGACGGAGATTTCCCGATGAAAGAATATTATGATTCGATTAAAAACAGAGGTTATGACGGAACGGTGTCGTTTGAAATATGCGACAGAAGATATTATCGCGATCCTGATAAGGCGATCGATGATATTGTCGCATGGATGAAAGCAAATACGAACGAGTTTGATTAATTATAAATTACAAATCTTGTTATATAAAGGAGAATACAACATAGAAACAAATATTATACGGAGGAAAGTGTTATGTGGACACAAGACATGTTTGGAGTAGAGAAACCGATTATAGCGCTGCTGCATCTTGACGCGCTTCCGGGAGATCCGGGATATTGCGGAGATATGAAAACAGTTACAGAACACGCAAGGAAAGACTTGCTGGCGCTGCAGGACGGAGGCGTTGACGGAATCCTTTTTGCAAACGAATTCAGTTTGCCGTACCAGCCGGTAGCGGATATCGCGGTTGTTTCGGCTATGGCGTATATCATCGGAAAATTAAAAGACGAGATCAGCGTACCGTTTGGCGTTAATGTCGTAAAAAACCCGATTGCAACGATCGATCTCGGAGCTGCAACAGGAGCAAAATTCGGAAGAAGCTGTTTTTCAGGAGCATATATGGGAGAATATGGAGTATATGTCTCGAACAGCGGAGAAGCGATCCGGCACAGAAAAGCGCTCGGAATCGAAGATATGAACTTCTTTTTAAAGTAAACCCGGAAGCGGATGCTTATCTCGTGCAAAGAGACGTTCAGGTTGTTGCAAAATCCATTATGTTCGGTGATTTTGCAGATGGATTATGTGTGTCGGGAGCGGCAGCAGGAGCAGAACCGGATGATGTGATCCTTGCCAAAGTACACGAAGTGGCGAAGCCGAGAAAAGTTCCGGTATTCTGTAATACAGGATGTAATCACGAAAATGTCAGAGAAAAACTGGCAAACTGCGACGGCGTCTGCATGGGAACTGCATTTAAAAAGGACGGCGTATTTAACGGCAGGGTAGATAAAGAGCGAGTAAGAGAATTTATGGAGATCGTGGCAGATATAAGAAAAGGTTTGTAAGGAAAAACTTGTAAAGAAGAGTCTTTGAGGAGAAAACAGTGAAAGAATATTATCTGGGAATAGATATCGGTACATATGAGTCGAGAGGAATGTTGATCGATGAAAAATATGATCCCTGTTGCAGATTGTTCGGTAACTCATGGAATGGATCATCCGCAGGAAGGTTGGTTTGAACATGATGCGGACAAAGTCTGGTGGGGAGATTTCTGTAAATTATGCAGGCTTCTTCTTGAAAAGAGTAACATTCGTTCTGACGAGATCAGATGTGTCGGGACGAGCGCTCTTGGTACGGACTGCCTGCCTGTAGATAAAGACTGTAATCCGCTGCGTCCTGCAATATTATACGGGATCGATTCGCGGGCGGAAGAAGAGATTAAGTGGCTGACTCAATATTATGGAGATGACGTCAAAAAAATGTTCGGTCATCCGATCTGTACAGGCGATACGGCGACGAAAATTTTGTGGCTCAAAAACCATGAGCCGGAAGTGTATGAAAAGACATATAAGTTTTTGACGGGAAGTTCATATCTCACTGCAAAATTAACCGGAAAGTATGTGATCGATCAGTTTTTGGCAAAAGGATCGTTTCGTCCGCTTTATAATCGGGACGGCACGATAAATAAAGAAAATTGTAGCTTATATTGTCGGCCGGATCAGATCGCGGAGTGCGCGTATTCTTTTGAAATTGCAGGGACAGTGACGGAAGAGGCGGCAAAAGAGAGTGGTTTGAAAAAAGGTACGCCAGTGATCGTCGGTACAGGAGATTCCACTGCAGAAGCGATCAGCGTAGGATTGGTAGAATCGGGAACTGTATTTTTCCAGTATGGTTCGTCTATGTTTTATTACTACTGTGTTGATCGTTATGTTGATGATTATGTGTCGGCAAACGGAAACGGTTCTTTAAAAGGTGGAAAGGAATTTACGATACCGGGAACATTTTGTATCGGAGACGGAACGAATGCGGCGGGAACGCTGACGAGATGGGTGAGGGATACGTTTTATGAGGAAGAATTGAAGAAGGAACGAGCGGGCGGTGAAAATGCATACGCAGTGATGGCAAGAGAGGCGGCAGAGGTAGAAGCCGGATCGGAAGGCTGATCATACTTCCTTATATCTATGGAGAGCGCAGCCCGATACAAGATGCGAAAGCATCGGGAATGCTATTCGGTTTAAAAGGAACACATACAAGAAAGCAGATTAACAGGGCGGCGCTTGAAGCGGTCGGATATTCGACTCTTCAGCATATGATATTGTTTGATGAAATGAATCTTCCGCCGAAATCTGTTATTACGGCAGGGGGCGGCACGAAAAATGCGGCATGGATGCAGATTGTATGCGACATGATCGGAAGGCAGATATGTATCCCGGAGAGATATCAGTGTTCGGCATACGGAGATGCTGCAATGGCGGCGCTTGGAGATCGGAGGTTTCGTGATTTTACGGAGCTTAGAGATTCGCTTCCGAAAGGGAAAATACTTGTTCCGAATGAAAAGAACCATATATATTACAAAGAACATTACAAGATGTTCAGAGACTTGTATTTGAATAATAAAGATATGATGCATAGAATTTAAACAATTTTAATATAGAAGAAAACAAATTGATGCATAAAAATAAAAAGCAACAAAATGAAGCAAAATCAATAAGAAACGAGATATATAAAAGAAATGCGGCAAATTAAAGCAAAAAATAAAAGCGAAAAATAAAAGGAAGTGACAAAAATGGTAATAGACACACATATCCGTCCGGCGCTTTTCTCACCGATCTGTGAAAATAAAGAGCGCTTTGAAAAGCGATGCGATCAGATGAACTATCATTGATGAAACCGTCAAGCATCGAGCTTTTGAAAAAGCAATATGCATTGGCAGGAATAGAAAAAGTATTTCTGCTTCCGTCAGATTGTTCGTTTGAAACGGGAGATCCGGATATATCAAATGATGAAATCGAGAAGATCGTACAATGCGATCCGGCGTTTTTTGTTGGATTTGCGTCTGCAGATCCGAGGAAAGAGACGGCGGCAGAGGAACTGGAAAAGGCATTTAAGAGGCAAAATCTGGCGGGACTTTATATCAATACGGCAAGATTACATATGTATCCTTGTGACGAAAGATTATTTGTGCTGTATGATATATGTAAGAAATATAAAAAGCCGATTATTTTTCAGGCAGGCTTAAGTATGGAAAATAACGCTTCGGCAAAATATTGCCGCCCGATTGAATTTGAGGAAGTTTTAAGTAAATATCCAGAAGTGAAGATGTGCCTTTCCCATGTCGGCTGGCCGTGGGTACAGGAAACTGCGGCGCTGCTTTTAAAATATGAGAATTGTTATACAAATACGGCGCTGATGAATTTCGACGGACCGTATCAGATCTATAAAAAAGTATTTACCGAAGATATGGGAGCGCTTTGGGTGGAGCACAATATAGCAGACAAGATCATGTTCGGATCGGGTTCGCCGAGAATACGTCCTGTCAGAAGTAAAAGAGGATTAGACAGTCTCGGCTTCTCGGAAGAGGTACTTGAAAAAATATATTCGGGAAATGCAGAGCGGTTTCTTGGAAAGGAGTAAGGCAGATGGAGTTTATATTAAAAGAAGTTCCGATATGCGCGGATAAAGAATTTGAGATGATCAAGATTACAGATGACGTACGCAAGGTTGTGGAAGAAAGCGGAGTCGAAAAAGGAATTGTCTATGTAATTACAGAGCATACAACGACAGGGATCACTGTAAACGAAGTCTTCCGTGTGTAGAAAAAGATCTTATGGAATGTCTTGACCGGATCGCGCCTGAAGATTATCCGTATCATCATAATCATTACCTTCCGACTTACGGAACGATCGGAGGAAACGCGCCCGGACATTTGAAATCGCTTCTGACAGGAAATCACTGCGTATTTCCTGTTTTAGACGGCACATTAAAACTCGGACACGCAGTCGATATTTATTTTTGTGAATACGATGGGATAAAAACAGACGTTATATGGTTTATGTAGTCGGGGAAAGGGGTTAAGATCATTATGAAACGGACACTTGCGATGGCAGATAACTGCATTGACGTTTATTATAAACTAGATCGGTACTATCTGACGGGAAACAGTATTGATTTTGCATTGAATTATAAAGATCTTGGCGGTGATGTCACGGAAATGACGATTCTCGGAAATGATGTGTTTGCCGACGCTTTAGAAGAGAGGTTAAAAGAAAGAGAAATTCCTTTGAGGATACTAAAGCGTACCGACCGCCCTACAGCCGCCGCAAAAATGGATCTTGTTGACGGGGATAAAAAGCATCTGCATTTTGAAGGAAATGCGATGGAAGAGATCGAACTTCAGGACGATGATCTGGAATTTGTAAAACAGTTTGATATTATTTATGCGGAGCGTTGGGCGAAAGTCGGCAGATATATAAAAGAGATCAGGCAGGAAGGGCAGATATGGGTATATGATTTTTCTAAACGTTTGGAACAGGAAAGTAACGACGAGATCATTCCGTATCTTGATTATGCATTCTTTTCTTATGATCGGGATGACGAATATATAAGAAATTTCATGGTGAAGACGAACGAAAAAGGGGCGAAAACAGTCGTTGCCATGCTCGGAGAATACGGAAGCCTTGCTTATGAGAACGGGAAGTTTTATAAGTTGGATGCAGAAAAAGTTGAAGTAGTAAATACGGTAGGAGCAGGTGATTCTTATATCGCGGCTTTTACATACGGAGTCAGCTTGGGAGAAGATATCATGCAGTGCATGCGGCGCGGAAGACAACGTGCGACAGAGATTATACAGCAGTTCAATCCTTATAAGTAGCGAAAGATATCGTGAAATGCCGGAAAACAAAGAAACAAAATACGGCATGAAAAAAGAGTAACAATTCAGCGGTGACAGTTCGATTAGGCGATCTGTTGCAGAAAATGTCAGAAAAGAAGGAATCGGAAAGATGGAGCATTGTAAGATTATTGCAGTTGGAGATAACGTATGTGATAAATATTTGTCAAGAGGAAAGATGTATCCGGGCGGACAGTGCGTTAATACATGTGTTTATGTAAAGATGAACAATATGGAGTCTGCGTATCTTGGAAAATACGGAGATGATGAAGTGGCAGCTTGTGTTCAGGATACGTTGAAAGAAATCGGAATTGATGACAGTCACTGCCGTCGTTATGAAGGTGAAAATGGATTCGCTCTTGTAACTTTGAAAGAAACTGACAGAGTATTTTTAGGTTCAAATAAAGGCGGTATCGCAAAAGAGCATGATTTCGGATTTACAAAAGAAGATTTAGAGTATATCAAAGGTTTTCATCTTATTTACACAAATCTGAATTCTTATATTGAAAAAGAACTTCCTGTTTTATATCAGACGGGCGTTCCGGTTGCATATGATTTTTCTACTCGTTGGACAGACGAGTATTTGAAAGAAATATGTCCGTATGTAACAGTTGCGATTATGTCGTGCGCGCATTTGACAGATGAAGAGCGGGAAAAAGAAATGAGAAAAGCACAGTCTTACGGAGTGAAAGTTGTTCTCGGAACGATTGGAGAAGACGGATCTTACGTTCTTTATAATGATAAGATCTTATATGCGCCTGCAGTACACGCCGACGATGTGATCGATACAATGGGAGCAGGAGATTCTTATTTCTCAGCATTTTTATGTTCGCTTCTTGAAACGTCAAAGGAAGGAAAGATCGTTGAGGGAACAGATGAAGAAATGGCAAAAAAGACTTCAGACGGCAATGGGAAAAGGCGCGGTATTTGCGGCGAAAGTATGTGCTTTAGAAGGAGCTTTCGGATACGGAGTTCCGATCTTGGGAAAGACAACTGTGTAAAGATCCAAAGGTAAGATACAAAAGGATAAAAGAAAAGATAAAAAGGATAGCTATAAAAAGATAACTGTAAAAGAGAGATCAACCAGTTAAAAATAATGAAAAATATAGTATAATAACGGAGGAAAAAAATGAGACCGAATGTATATGAAAACAAAGAAGAAGGAATCAAATGTGTATATACGAATGAAAAATGGCTTGTAAGCATTAAAAACTGGAAGCCGGATAATGATATCGAAGGACTGAAACACCTGGAGATTCATCATACGACAGATGAACAGTTTATCCTTGTAAACGGAAAAGCGATTCTGATCACGGCAGAAAGAAAGGACGGAAAATTTGAAACAGAACTGACACTTATGGAAAAGGGAAAAGTTTATAATGTTCCGAAAGAATGTTGGTTCTATTCGATCACACAGAAAGATACAAAGATGGTTTATGTTCAGGATTCGGGATGTTCTATGGAAAACAGTGATTTTTGCGATCTTTCAGAAGAAGAAATCAAAAAAATCCAGGAAGAAGCGCGTCATTTATTCGCCTGATATTCCATAGGGAAAGTAAGGAAAATAGATCAGAAGCAATCGGGGATCGGAAAAGGAGCGGTTATGAAGAAAAAATATGTTTTATTTGATTTTGACGGTGTAATTGCAGATACGGAAGAAAGCAACAGTCATTATCTCGGTCTTGCACTGAAAGAGTTCGGAGTTGAGCTGACGGAAAAAGACAAGCAGAGGTTGATCGGTACGCATGATCAGGAACTTCTTATAGAATTCCTGTCGCGGGCGCCTCGCAAAGTGACAGTAGAGCAGCTTACACGGAGACGAAAAGAACTTGGAAATACATATGAAAACGGAAATATTGCTCCGATTCCCGGAATTGTTCCGCTGATACAAGGCTGAGACAAAGCGGAGTGAAAACCGCGCTCGTATCTTCTACTGCAACCCGTCTTATTATTATGGGACTGAATCGGATGCAGATGACGGACTTGTTTGATGTGATCGTCTGCGGCGATATGTGTGCCGAGAGAAAGCCTGATCCGGAATGCTATTTAAAGGCGATGGGATTATTAGGCGCTGTGCCGCAGGAGTGTCTTGTGTTTGAAGATTCGTCTGTCGGCATTCACGCCGCGAAACAGGCAGGGATCGAAGTCGCGGCATTTACCGGTTCAGGGAACGGTCAGGACGTAAGCGAAGCGGATTATGTTGTTTCATCATATGAAGAAAGTAAAAGGGTCTTAATCTGACCCCTTTACTTCTTTTATTTTAATGGATATCTGAGTAATGTAGTTTGCGGGATCTGACTCCGTAGTTTCGTCTATTAAGCTTTCGTCGTAGATCATAGATTCGATTTCAAAATGGTTCTTTCCGGCATAATCTATCATAAAAGGATAAGCTTGATAAGTTTGGTTATACGGACCTTTATGATACATTACGATATAAGTTCCGCTTTCAATAATGTCATAATCTTTTTCATCGTGATCTGACGGAAGGATTGTATAGTAATATTTATATTGAGTTTTATTGATATTCGGATTCAGCGCTGTTTTCATATCTACGATTCCGGCGACCGCATGTCCTAAGCTGTAGTCTTTTTCCTTGCGGTAGGCATATGTTCTCCTAAGATTTTATATTGGAGTGTATCGCTTGCATCTGCGGGGATTTCTTTACTTTTAACAATTTGGATGGCGGGTCTGTATTCGAGATAAATCGTATCTAATAAGACAGACTTCGCCTTATTTATCAGATCAAGTTTTACGTGCATCATCTCTATTGTCCGATTGTATTTATTGACTGTTTGTTTCAGAGGGATCATTCTGTTGCTGTATAGATCATAGATCAAGTCGGCGTTTCTGTTTTCTATATAATTCTGAATTTCTTTGAGAGACAAGCCGATTGTCTGTAAGGCCTGTATAGTTACTATAATATCAAGTTGTTCTAAACTGTAAAATCGGAATCCTTTTTCATTTTTAAATATCGGTTTAAATACATTTTTCTTTTCGTAAAAAAGTAAAGTTTGCTTGGAAACTCCTGAAATACTGGAAAATTCATTTGGATTTAATAGATTTTCGTACATAATAGCAATCCTTTCCTGCGTAAAATGGAAATTTTATAAATAGGCTTGAGTATATAGTAACAATATACCATATAATAATACGTATAGAAACAGAAAAGGAGTAAAAGTATGTTGGAAGTTAATAATTTATTTCATGCTACACGTATTATAGAAGGGTATGGAGTAATAGAAACGACAGGACAAGAATGTGCGAATCTTGGTTTTGGAAAAGTGTTGGTTATTACAGATCCGTTTTTAGCGTCTTCCGAGCATTATAAAAAACTAAAGAAAAGTTTGGATGATGCGAAAATCGAAAACTTTTTGCTGACGAATGTGAAGCCGAATCCAAGAGCGGAAGATTGTGACGAAATGGCAGAGTTTGCGAAAAAGAATCATGTTGATGCACTGATCGCGTTAGGCGGGGGATCTGCGATGGATCAGGCGAAAGCTGTCGGCGCGGTTGTCACGAACGGAAAATCCACTGTAGAGTGGGGAGATACGGAATTGGATACAAATATACTTCCGCTGATCTGCATTCCGTCTACTTCGGGAACAGGAGCAGAAGTGACATGGTGTGCCGTTATAACAGATACAGAAAGACAGTACAAAATGACAGTCGGAGATCCTGTTCATATGATTCCTGTCTTAGCGATCTGTGATCCTGAAATTACGATCGGACTGCCGAAATCTTTAACTGCGGCATGCGGTGTCGACGCTTTAACACATTGTATCGAAGCGTATACGGTTCAGTTACATCAGCCGATCACAGATGCTCTGGCGCTGAAAGGGATTTCTATGATCGCAGAGAATCTGGAAAAAGCATACGAGAACGGCGAAGACAGAGAAGCAAGAAGAAACATGATGATCGCAAGTACGATCGGCGGTATGGCGTTCATTTCTTCAAATGTCGGAGCGGTACATGCTTTTGCCGAGACAGTAGGCGCTTGGTTTGATACGCCGCACGGTGTGGCAAATTCACTGTTTCTGCCATATATCATGGAATTTAATATTCCGGCATGTCCTGAGCGGTTTGCAGATATTGCGGATGCAATGGGAATCGAAAGAGAAGAAGTATGTCTGACGAGCAATACGCATTGAAAGCGGTAGAATATGTGAAAGCTTTGAACAGAAAATTAAACATTCCTACAATTAAAGAAATCAAAGGAATCACGGAAGAGAGATTTGAGGCGATCGCGGAAAGATCTGCTAACAATGTTTTATCAAATGACAATGCCAGAAAAATTACGAAAGAAGATTACTTGGAGCTGTTAAAAAAAGCTTACAATGAATAATGAGGATATGAGATTATGAGAAAAATTAAAAAGATTGTAGATTTATCATGGGAATTTACTGCCGAAACACCGATATACCCGGGAGATCCGGAACCGTCTGTTACAGTTGCTACTACACTGGAAAACGAAGGTTACATCTATCTACATTGGTAATGGGAACACAGACCGGTACTCATGTAGATGCGCCGTATCATTTTTCAAACAGCGGTGAAACGATCGATAATATGGAATTAGATTTCTTCTTGGGAGAAGCTGTTGTTGTAAGAGTAACGGATAAAAAAGGCTGACGAAGCAATTACATTAGAAGATATCGAACCGTATAAAGAAGAAATTTGTGAAGGAAAAATCGTTCTTTTTAATACAAACTGGTATAAAACAAGAGGTACAGATGAATTTTTTCCACCATCCATATGTAAACGGAGATGTAGCAAAATATTTAGTTGATAATGGGGTTCGCTTTATCGGAATTGATACGATCAATACGGATCAGACTGGTGGAACGGAATTTCCGGTACACGATCTGTTCTCTGAAAAAGATTGATGATCGGAGAAAACTGGGCATTTTTTGATCAGATCGATTTTGAACGTCCGTATGTTATCGCACTGCCGATGAAACTTATAGGATGCGACGGTTCGCCTGTAAGAGCGATCGCGGTACAGTGGGAGGAAGAATAATGGATGCGAAAAAAATCTGGAGTTATGCCAGAAGGCTGCTCGCAATTATCCCTTCTATTTTCATCTGTGCTCTTGGAGTAGCGCTTTTGGTTTGGCCGGAATGGGGATGTGATCCGCTGACAACATTTGAGATTGGGTTATCAAATGTATTTCACGTTCAGTTTGGTACTGTTGCTCTTGTGTTTGAAGGAATCATGTTTTTTGTATTTTTCTTTGTAAGAAGAGATTTGGTACATTTAGGAACTCTTGCATGGTGCTTTTTAATAGGACCTTTTGAAAATTTCTGGTTAGACGTTCTTGCACCGATGCTGCCGACAGCTCCGGAAATGAGTGTCGGACTGAAAATAGCGTGTATTTTAATAGGTTCGATCATTATTATTTTGACATTGGCTTATTATATCCCGATCGGTTTAGGATATCAGACATCCGATATATTTGCGTTTATGGCGGCTGATCTTGTTAAAAAGAGTTACGGAATCGGTCTGATCATATCTTATGCAATCTTATTTGTAATCGGAGTGGCGTTAGGATCGTCATGGGGAATCGGAACATTGATCGCAGTTGTTGCATACGGACCGATCATAGACAGGCTGATGGGGATTATTGAGCCGTTCTCATTTGCTGTGGCAGGAATGAAAAAAGAAAATAAGAAAGGCAAGTAAGATGAAAAGGATGTCACCTGCAAGGGCGATAGCATATGGACTGCCCGGCTTGGCAACGCTTTTTACATTTACCATGTTTACGACATATGGCTTGTATTTTTTTACAAATATTGTCGGATTGTCAGGAAAATTCGCGGGTCTGATCATGACGATCGGAACTTTATGGGATGCTGTTACAGATCCTTTGGTCGGAATCATCTCAGATAACCGCGATCCCCGTAAAGGGAGAAGAAGACCGTTTTTATTAGTATGTGCGATTCCGTTTGGAATTGTAACGTGGCTACTGTTTACGGCATGGGATTTTGTTGAAATTCAGCAGAAAATTTATTTTATTATAGTTGCTTTGTTATTTTATACATTTCAGACTTTGATCGACGTTCCGTATACTTCCTTAAGCGGCGAAGTTACCGATAACTATGACCTGCGAAGTAAGCTGGCTACAATAAGAACGTTTTGGGCGATCATCGGAGTGGCAATCGGCGGCGGGATCATGGCATATACCGATTTTTTTAGAGCCTGTTGTCGGCGGCAGCAGACAAGCTTGGTCCGTATGTTTTGCATTTTTCGGCATTATCTGTACGCTTAGTATCTGGATCGGTTATAAGGCGAGTGAAGGATACGAAAATAAAGATATTATTACAAAAAAATCTTATTCCATAAAAGAAATGCTGGAAGGTCCTCTTCGGAACAAGCCGTTTCTTCATTTAACGATTGCGTTATATTTGCAATTTTGGCACAGGCGATTTTCTCGGAGTATTGGTATATTATCTGAGATATAACCTGAACCTGAACGACACGCAGGTATCCCTTGTGAATATCATTATGTGGATCGTAGCGTTGTTTTGGGTTTTCCCGATAGATCATTGGTCTACGAAATATTCAAAAGTTGTTTCATGGACGATTTCTATGGGAATCTGGCTTTTGTGTATAATCGTGTTCCCTTTGTTCTTCTTAAAGCCGGGTTCAACCGCAGCGCCGATCATTATGACGAGCATTCTCGTAGTTGGGTTAAACGCACTGTATCAGGTTATTTATGCCATGATTTCTGACTGCGTAGAAGTCGATGATTGATGAGCGGTGAAAGACGGGAAGGGTTGTTTTATTCTATGGCAACCGTATCCCAGAAATTAGCCGCTGCGTCCGGCGTCAGTGTTTTAGGGATGATTATAGATTATGTCGGATATAATCCGGCGGTATCCGTGCAAAGTATGCAGACAGTTCAAGGGTTTCATAATATATTTGTAATAGGAACTTCTGTCTGTCTGCTGCTGTCCATTGTGACAATGGCAACAAACCCTCTGACGAAAAAACGTTATTCCGAAGTGTTGGAAGCCGTGCGCTTGAAAAGGGCAGGGAAAGAGATTGCTTTAGATGAATTTAAAGATTTATTGTTTATAAAAAAGAACCGAAAATAATATAACATATGAAAACTCTCTTTTTGCATTTTATATAAGGAAGGAAATGCATATGACCTTCCTGTGTTGAGGTGGGAAAGAGAGTTTTTATATTTTAAGGGAGATGTGTGGGGACTGTGATACAGGTTTAAATTTTGTAAAGAAAATGTAAAAAAACTGAAAAATATACAAAATTCACATTTCGTATAAGTAAAAAGTGGAATAGTAGAAAAAAATAAATTATTTTACATAAATTGAGGGCGAAAACTTGACAATTTTTCATGGGGGGGGGTATAATTTTACTGTAGTATAAAAATAGAACAGAGGAAAGAATTCAGCGATCAAAGCTTTTAAATGCCTACATAGTCAGATATGTGGGCATTTGTTATGTTAAAAATATAATACCTACCTGAGAGGTATTATATAAAAAGAGATTTATATATTGTAAGTATGATGGCGGCATTCTTTCACATGGAGGTCGTTTTTTTATTTTGTATATAACTTATGAGGAGGCGGACTATGCAGCTTAACGTGACAACAGATTATGCGATCAGAACTGTTTTATATCTGGGGCAATGTAAAAAGATTGCTTCCGCTACAGAGATATCGAATGAAATGGGAATTCCAAGAGGATATCTTGAGAAAGTGCTTTCAAAACTGAAAAAGGCAGAATATATTTCCGCAGATCTGGGAGCCAGAGGCGGATATCGACTTAATAAGACTTTAAAAGATATTACATTGGGAGATGTGATACGCCTTATGGAAAGCACGACAAAAATAAACCGATGTCTGGAGGATGATGCTTATTGTAGTCGAAAGGCGGTAGATTTTTGTGCGGTGCGAAGATATTACGCAAAAGTTCAGGAAAAATTAGAGACCCAATTTTTCAGTATTTCATTGAAAGAAATTTTGGAACAAGAGGGAGCGTGAAAAAAAGACAGTGAAGAATAGAGACATAAAAAAATTATTTAAGTGGAAAATATGGAAAAAGGGAACTGCATGTCTGTTGGTATTTTCTGTATTGCTGCAGACGGTGACTGTTTCGGCGCAGGGAATAGCGAAAGGGCCGCCGATCGATATGCAGCTCATACAGCAGCTGCAGGAAGCAAAAATGCCGATGCAGTCAGACGTGTCAGAAGAAGGACAGATCGTTCAGTCGTCGGGTGAGCAGTCAGAGCTGACAGAGAATGGACAGACAGATCAGCCGTCAGGCAATCAGTCAGGTTCGCTGGAAAACGGGCAGACAGGTCAGCCGTCAGGCAATCAGTCAGGTCGATGGAAACGGACAGACAGTTCAGCAGCCAGGCGATCAGTCAGGTTCGGCAGAAAACGGACAGGCAGGTCAGCCGTCAGGCGATCAGTCAGGTTCGGCAGAAAACGGACAGACAGATCCGTCATCGGATCAGCAGTCAAAAAGCGCAGATTTATATGAAAACGGCATTATTAAGATTTACAACATCGAACAGCTTCAGGCGATCGGTACAGGAAGTTCTGTACGGATGAACGATACAGAGAAAGAACTGTTCGGCACAGGCGAAGAAGTTGTTGACGGCGGAAATGCGGTTACATATGCGTCAGATGCGGATTACATGCTGATGAATGAAATCCCGCTGACTGAGAAAACGATGTGGACTTTGCCGGAGGGATTTACCGGAACATTTGCAGAAGCTCCGAAAGAGGATGCTCCGTTGTATGATAAAGAAAGCGATACGGTTTATGTTTACAATAACTATCAGCTTCTCTTGATCGCTTCGGAAAATTCGGCGGAAGAACCGATCATGTCTTATGATATGATCCTGAAAAGTGGGAATAGGTCAGCTTCTGTATAAAGACGGAACTTTGGCAGATGAGAGCGCGGAAGCGGCGCAGGAATATCTGACTTACAGCAAAGAACATAATTATGTGTTAAGTCCGTCCTTTACAGAACAGATGCCGGAACTAAAGGCGGAAAAGATTAAGAAAGAAGCAACGGTTCAGGCAGATGCGGGACAGCTTGGAGGGCGTGAGTATCTTGGTCAGGTTTATACCAAAGTTGAAGGAGAGCCATATATACTTATCGGAAACGAATGGCAGCTTAGAGCAATCGGACAAGATGCGAAGCCTAAAGAAAAAGGCAATCAGTATATGCAAGTAACCCCAATGCTGTATGTGAAATCCATAGTAGACCTGCCTTGGCCGTGATGATAAAATAACATATACCCCATATTATCCCGGTGATGCCGACTTCAATCTAAAACAAGGTGAGGCTTTGGGAGAAAGTGGAATTGAACAAAAAGATTTCATCTATTTTTCAGAAGCAAATACAAACAAAACAGAAGGTTTGATGAATATCGAATATGATAAAGAAGGATTAGTTGGATTCTTGCTTGGACCACTGGGAGAGCTGCTTGGTGACATTTTACATGCACTGTTAGGACCTTTGTTTGATATACCGATATTAGGGGATCTTTTAGCAGGTCTTATCGGTGAGCGGACAGATGATATTGTTATCGTGGATAAGGAATTTAATCAAAACAACGTTCAAAGTTATCCTTCTCTATCAGAAGCAAGCAATGAATTAAAATCGCTAAAATATTCTCCGGATGCCAATTATATTATTTTTCGAGATATTGATTTATTGCAGGGAGAATATTCCGACGGAAAAGAGGATGACTGGACACCGCTTCACTTTTCGGGAAAAATGGAAGGACGCCTGAATATGCAGGAGGGCAGCGTGCCTACCATTAGTAATATTCAAGTGAATCAGACAGGGGAACTGGATATCCAAAAAAGACAGCGGAATTGGATTTTCGGAACGATCTCTAATGAATGAAAAAAAAAAAGTGGGAATGGTGGTTTCGAGTCTGCGGGGAAGGCGGGAGTAAAAACCTCCAATTTAGATCAAGTTACAGTTAATAATCAATCTGTGACAGTAATAATGATCCAAAATCATTAGTAGAAGGATTGTTGGAAGTGCTGGGTGGATTGTTGGGTGGAATTCTGGATCTGATAAGTGGAATCCTTGAAGGACTGGTTCCGGTAATCGGAAACTTAAAACTGGGAGATGTCATTAAAGACTTATTGACATTAAAGCAAAGCAGTCCGGATATGTTTGCGACCGGAAGCTTTGCAGGACGTATTGTAGGGGATGTTTCTGTTGAAAACTGTACGGTAACCAACGCTTCTGTAACGAATGTAAAAGGAATGACAGGAGGATTTGTCGGATATACATCAGGAGAAGCAACCTATATTCTCGGAAATGTGACAGCGGGAGTCGTAGAGCTATTATCAACCTTGCTGAATATTCTTCCGGGCGTGGGACTGGGAGATTTGATTACGATTCTTTTGAAAAATGATGTTCCTCTTGGACAGTTATTGCCGAACGGCTATTATAAGCCACTGATCCAAAACAGCAGTGTTTCTCTTTCAGAGGGATCGATCGGAACGACAGGAACGGGGAAAGAAACTGTCAATTACAACGGCGGATTTGTGGGAAGCCAGACAGGAACAGATATAAATAACTGTTCTGTAACCGGTTTGAATCAGGTAGTGGCAGATATCGGAGCCGGAGCTTTGCCGGAATCGAAAAAGATGCACAGGTTAAAGGATTATTAAGTGATCTGGGAGCGGAAATCAAAACGTTTGATATTCGTTCTACACAGAGAAATTGTCATGTAGACGCAAGCGACCTTTCAGTTACGGCGACAGATAGTTATGCCGGAGGTTTTAATGGCGTAATGGCAAATAGTAGCAGCATCGAATCAAATGTTTCGGGAGTGAAACTGGTTAAAGCCAATCAATATGCCGGAGGTTTTGCGGGAAGAGCTACGTTGGGCTATGGAATGGCCGTAGGTTCAAACGATGAACAAAATGATACTTTATTGCAATCTGTATCAAAACTACTGGAACAGTTACTTGCTTCGGGAAATGAAGAAGAACTAGGTGTGCTTCTTTCCTTAAGCGGTGCACAGCCTTCTGAAATAAAAGGAAGTTCTGTCAGTGGAACAAACTTTAGTGTTCAGGCAGCGGCAGATTATGCCGGCGGTCTGATCGGACAGGGAGACGGCGTACAGATCACATCCTCTGGAACTGAGAAAAATACGATACAAGGGGTAAGTTTTGTAAAAGCAAATAATTATGCAGGCGGAATTTCAGGAGCAGTTACTGTAGCTGATGCGGTCGGCGTATTGAACGATACACTGGGAATCGGAAGTTATCTTTCGTTTACTGTATCGAATGTAGATCTAGGTGGTAATGATCTTCAAATCGAAGCATCGAATAAGTATGCTTCCGGCGGAGCAGGTTTAATGCTTGGAGGAACAGCAGAGCAGATTAAAATTGAAGGTATTCAATCTGTGACTGCCGGAAATTATGCCGCCGGGTTTGCCGGACGGGCAGGAACAGGCAGTCTTGCAAAAGAAGGCGGTCTGGATCTTCTGGGCCTGGGATTGATTAAAGTTGACAGCTTACTTAGTCTGGTTGATGGTGTTGCCACAAAAGTTTCCAATGTATCTGTGAGCGGAACAGAGAACGGCGCAGTCATCAAAGCCAGTGGACAGGTTGAGATAACGGAAGGCGAATCTATCTTGCCGGAGGCTTTATTTCCGAAGCAGAAGGGGTACAAATTGCAGATTCACATGTGACAAATCTGAAGGCAGTTTATGCAGAAGCTGCAAAAGATAAAGAAGGTTATGCCGGAGGCTTTGTGGGAAGAAGCCACACAGGCGGGCTGGCAGGTCTGGCCCAGGAAGACAAAGACGGAGCATTGAACTTCCCGGAATTGTAAATGTCAGCGGGCTGTTGGATTTAGTTCCGTATTTGATACCTCAATATACAAATACTACCGTTACATTTTGCTCAGCTAATGAAGAACCTCAGGTCAAGGCTGATTATGCCGGCGGATTTTTTGGAGAAATGCAAAGCGGTAAGGTCGATAACAGTACAAGGACAGAGGCTTATGCAGTTTATGGTCTGGAAAAAGTCAAGGGTGAATCTCACGCCGGAGCTTTGCCGGAAAAGTTGACGCAGGGGCAACGGCTTCTTCAAATGGACTGAATCTTCTTGGTGGTATTTTAAACCTTGATATCGGTCAGCTGCTCGATGTACTTCAAGTTTACATCCCGATCATTCAATCGGCGGGCGTGAAGTCGACAGAAAAAGGATTTACTGTAGAAGCGACGGATACAGACAGCTATGCGGGAGGTTATCTTGGATATGGCGGCGGTGTGCAGATTAAAGATTCGGATGTGACATCCTTAAAGCATACAAAGGTGACGCCGCCGGGCGATAGTCTGGAATCTGCAAATGGAGACAGCTATTTCGGAACGGATTCACAATATGCAGTCAAAGGTGGAAAATACGCCGGAGGTTATGCAGGATGTGTGGATATTGATTCCGCGGCAGCAGTCGGAGGCGGATTAAAGCTTCTTGGGAACATCGAGCTGACGAATCTTTGAAGGCGCTGGATGTAGTGGCGTCTACCATTGAAACTCCGATGTCAACGGATGTGTCGGCGGTTATTCCGTACTGGCAGATGGCAGAGATGATAAGAATCAGAAGTTAGGAAAAGCAGGTGGATTTATCGGAGAAATGTCCGGTACCATCATCAAAAACAGTGATGCGAATTTATTCAACTATATTATCGGACGCGAGGCAGCCGGAGGTTATGCCGGTATCATGGAACCGGGAAATGTTGCTTCCGTAATCGAAGATGCCGGTATTTTAGATGGACTGTTAAATGTAACAGATAGTCTTGCCAGTCTGGTGCAGTCTTTCATTCCGATTATAGAAGACAGTCAGACGAGCAGCGTGCCTTGCGGCGGCGCGGTCGTGCCGACGGCATCACTGACACCCAGTGTGTGAGAGGTCTTGCCGGAGGCTATGTAGTTATAACCATGGTGGAAGAATTAAAGGATATGCGGCAGAAGGCGGCGGGAAGGAATGTGCCACGATTCGTATTCGTTCAGTCTACGGCGGCGAGTTTGCCGGAGGATTTACCGGATTGATGGAAACGGCGGATCTGGCAGGAACAGGAAACTTACAGCTTCTGTTTGGCTTACTGAAAACAAGTAATGTGTTAAGTCTTCTCGGAGCTGTTTATCCGACAGAAACGAACACAGCCGTTTACGGACCGCTTAGAAAAGTGGATATGGACACATGGAACAAGTGGGCGGAGGCTGTCGGCAACAACGGTGTTTACGGAGATCAGTTCACAAGTACACCTGTTGAGAATGAAGAACAGTTACAGGCATTAATCACACAATATGCCTATGGTTACAATGTTAAGGCGGGCAGAACGAGCGTCGGCAGACAGGATATGGAAGCAGGCGTAGCCGGAGCTACGTCGGACGCATGAAAGCAGGAGTGGTTACCAATGCTCATGCATGGGATGCGAAATCTGTGATGGCATACAAGAGCGCCGGAGGATTTGCCGGAGAAATGAAACCGGCGGCGTTGCAGAAGTCGGAAAAGTAGAGTTGATTGGTTTGGATATTGCAAATTCTATCAGCGCCGTGCAGACTTTCGTTCCGGTTATAAGAAATTCGGATATTACAGGTTCCAGTTCAGG
>ENA-OQJH01000473-OQJH01000473.1-human-gut-metagenome-genome-assembly--contig:-NODE-473-length-21849-cov-1.679449_pt1 | contig 21849 bp, 30 predicted proteins | sample MGYA00242597_ERZ504763 | MGnify/ENA primary metagenome ERZ504763 (study PRJEB26092, sample SAMD00036359) | human gut metagenome | host: Homo sapiens | study: EMG produced TPA metagenomics assembly of...
CAACGCAGGATAACGGACAAGCCGTTCCCTGCTAACCATTATCAGCATAAAACATTAATACAAAAAAGAATGTTGATAATGAAATAGGAAATAAAAGAATTAATTGATTTTTGGCTGTAATTTATCTATATAGCTATGTCACTTATTATTAATAACAATTGCCACATGATATGGAACAAAAGAAATTAACTGAATTATCATTAGACGAGCTTTGGCAATTATTCCCCATAACCCTGACTGCACACCAAGACTATTGGGCAGATTGGTATAAGGAAGAAGCGGAGTTGCTGAAAGAGAGACTTCCCTGTATTGAACGTATTAGCCATATAGGTAGCACAGCAATTAAAGGAATTTGGGCAAAGCCTATCATAGATATACTTGTGGAAATCCCAAGAGAAGAAAAAGTCGTCGATTTGAAAGGTACAATTGAAAGATGCGGCTATATCTGCATGGCAGAGAACGACAGTCGCATTGATTTCAATAAAGGTTATACATTACAAGGATTTGCCGAACGGGTATTTCATCTACACTTATGTTATGAGGGAGATAATGATGAATTGTATTTCAGAGATTATCTTCAAGCAAATACAGCTATTGCGAAAGAATATGAACGCTTAAACTTGATTTATGGAAACAATATGAACATGACAGAAATATGTACACTTCCCACAAAGGTGATTTCGTAGAACAATATACACAGAAAGGGAAACTGCTTTTACAGGCAGATACGACAATAAGTAATAAAAAGCTACTTCTAATATAAATCCCAAATAGATATAAGCTTAAGCTAGTATAAAACGATGCAGGCATCTGGAGATACCTGCATCGTTTCAATAGAGATCAACGATTTGCCTTGCGGTTCTTCACTTCTTCCACAAGTTTGGTAAAGGATTTCTCCTTTTTACGTTTCTCATGTTCGGAAGCGGAGAAATGCCACGCTTCCCGACGAAGTTTCAGATAGCTCGCATAAACTTTATAATCTAATACACCACTGTTAACTGCTTCTAAAACAGCACATCCGGTTCGTTGATATGTTTGCAATCTTTAAAGCGACACAATTCAGCATAATCGGAGATTTCCAACACTTCGGCAAGAGAATCGGGATTGTCAATGGCCAAGCCAAATTCACGGACGCCCGGAGTGTCGATTAAAACACCCGAACTGTCCATCAATACCATTTCACGACGGGTCGAAGTATGACGGCCTTTTCCTGTGGACAGGCTTATATCAGATGTGAGCAATACCGGCTTTTCACAAAGAGCATTCACCAAAGAGCTTTTCCCGACACCCGAAGAACCGACAAACACAACCGTTTCGCCTTCCGATATGGACTTCCGTAACCGGACAATTGTTTCGAGCTGATGAATACTCGTGAAAAATACGGGTATCTGACTGGAGATATGTTTTATTTGTTCCTCAACACTCTGTCTGTCAAAATCTAAATCGGCTTTATTAAGAACCAATACAGAGCTGATATTTTCCTCCATTATCTGAACCATAAAGCGTTCTACCCTGCGAACATTGAAATTATCGTCAAGGCTCTGCACAATAAATGCCTTATCGACATAAGAGGCAATGGCCTGCTTATCAGCAACCGTGCCACTTTTCTTGCGATACAATGTCCGCTCACGAGGCAGCCTATCAACTATAATCCCTTTATGTTCATCGAACGGTTGAAAAATGACCCAATCACCTGTACAAGGTAATTCATCATCCGATTTTCCATACATCATATTTCCCGTGAGTTCACACTGAAACAATCCGTTTCCGGAAATTACCTCGTAGCAAGTACGATGTACAATAGAGACACGCCCATGAGCAAGGGTACTATATATTGATTCTTGTTTTAGCTGATTGAGTTTCTCATTCCAACCATAAATAGTTAGGTTATCGTTGGATTTGTGAATTGTTTGATTTTCGTTATTCATGATCTTAATATATAGAGCGCACACGTTGAAAAGCATAACAATGCTTTTCACACCATTGTACGCAAGTTAAAAATTGAATTTATAAAAACATAGAAAACACCCTCGAATGGAATCATCCGAGAGCAAACGAAAGGACAACCTGTGTCAGAAACACAGATTGTTTATCAAACCAAATCCGATTTATTATTTTTAGTCATGCCGCAAAGATAGGCATTTTTTATTTGATGGCAAAACGGGCAGTCATTTCATATCTCAACTTGATGACACGGTACTGTTCGGTAGCAGCCGTCCCCATGCTGACATTGCTCTGTGCCTGAAAAGGAAGATAACGGCTTATATTATTATCAACAGGTTCTACAATACGAATCACTTCACCCAATTCCTGCCCCATCGCTTCCACCAAGTAAGATGCTTTTTCACGGGCAGCTTTCAATGCTTCAATCTTACCTTGCTTCCGATACATTAGCAAATCCTTATGCTTCAATTCTCCGATGCGCATGGACTCAATTCCCCATGTGTTGACAGAACGGATAATGGAATTAATCTGCTCAAAATCGGTCAACCGGATATCCAATTGCTTACCTATCAGAAATTCCTTTCCTCTCTGGCGCCAATAATCCCCTATTTCCTGTGTACGGATAGCATCATCCGCTATTCCGATTTTGCGCAAACTCCGACGCAAATCCTTTTCAATCATAGCCAATGGCACTTTTGTCCGAAAATCTTCTTCTTTATTAGATTTACCTGTGTACTCTTCCTGCCAATACTCCTTAATCTGAATCAGAAAATGTATTTCATCCGGAACGACTTCAATCTCCGAAGAACCTGTCACTTCAATATATTTCCCATCACTCTCTTGAGCATTGACAACCATACTCCATGCAAACAAAACAAAAGCTAATAAAAATACCTTTTTCATATCTTTGATTTATAGTACAACCTCATTTACAGCATCCGAATGATTATATCACAAAGCTATTAAAAAAAACTGTAAAATCGATCTTATCCCCAAATATCAATCAAGCTTTTTCGATCTATCAAAATTATATCTCCATTCTTTACCTTACACTTTGGAGACGTCTTACCGGAAAGCAAAGAAATATTTCCTTCTTCAAACAAATGCTTCAACCGGGTAGTGGAAAGAGAAAAACACCTTTTTATCAATGATAATAATTTCAGGTTCAATTCAAGATCACATTCGATCCAAATACTTATTATCTCGTTGTTCATATTCATAATATCTTCGAAGGAGATATTACTTATCACCTCATATTCAACGCTATCGTAGTCTATTTGAAGCTTGTTCTTACTTGCCATTCCGGCTGAAAAAGCATACTGCCAGGCCACTTCTCTATCATTCATAGAAAAGCTATGAAACAGTTTTTATCAATCAAGTCCGGTTTGGTGCGTGACAGCAAAGTTATATTACAAGTGTTATCGCACTTCACGCACCTGTAAATCAGCCAGACATCAATGTTCTTTTTCTGTGCATTCATCCTGAACTTATCACTGCAATAAAAGCGGTCACTCTCACAGTGGCTGCATTTCTTAATCAATAAAGGAGTATTCTTCACCTTTATCTCCCATGTAAATGTTGTTTCCATAATTATACAAAAGCTATTATCTTTCTTTGTGAATCAAATCTTTTTTCACCGCAAAGTTGGATATTAGCCATTTGTATAATTCACAAGATGTCACAAGACGACATGAAATTTATTTGTCCAGCTCATCCATCATCTTTATAATTTTATCTTTCAACTTATCAAGAAACTGCGTCCGACTCTTCTTCCGGTTTCTGATTTCCAGGAATATGCGATAAAAGTCTCCAATCTCAATATTGAAAAGAGTCTCGCAGCAGAAGGCTATGTCTTTTAAACTGGTATTTCCATTGTTAAAGCATTTGCCCGCATACAGGGCATAGATAAACTCAACCAAAGCGACCTTGCTGTCCGTCCACTGCAATAGCCGGTTTTCTACCATTGAAGTGAATTTCAAATGAAGTTCCTCTGATAATATCTCTATTTGAGCAGACAGGTATTCCGCTAAACGATTGTTGGCTATGATTTCAGCCACACTTGAATCATGCAGGGTAGTGAAAGAAGAATCCCTGTCCAGCAACCCGAAACGGGTGTCTGCCAGAATATCATAGTTTCCTCTGACAAAATATTGTTCGTCGAGTTCCGTCCTGCCGGTACGGTAATAATCATAGAAAGAATTATTCAGGAAGTATTTTTTCAAGTTCTCCAGTTCCGACTTCAGATATTTGCATTGGGAAGACGGAGATTCGCCGATACGCTTCTTTTCAATCTGATACAAGCGGACATAAAACATCAACAGCCCGGAAATCTGTGGTTTCCAGGTCTTAAAGAAAAAGAATTTCTTCTTTCGGATTCGGGAATTGGTATTCGGCAACGGCGGATTTCAACAGAATAAGAGACATCTGTATGACATCAATAATCTGCTTAATCTTATCTAGTGGGGCAATCGGCTGTCGCTCAATTCTTTCAATCTCTTTTTCTATGTTCTGCTTACTATTTCTTACGAAATTTTCCATTCGTTTTCATATCGCATACGTTTCAAGAAACCATGCAGTAAATAATAAAAATAACAAAATGAAAAACCGGTTCGAGTGGAATTACTCAAACGAAAGAAATTAGCCTGTGGTTCGTGAGGCTAATATTAAGCCAGAACAAATTTAAGAGTTGCGCCCAAAATAGTTACTTTTTGATTTCAAGGGCAAATATAATCGTTTTTTATGATTATATGACGTTTTGGTGAAATTTAAAGAACAAGGTATCCGAAAAAGCACAAAAATAGTATCTTTGCCTGCGATTTATTACCAAAGATGTGATAAAGCTATTTTTAATCATTTAATAATAAAGACTATGATTAGATTAAATGTTTTCGTCCGCGTAAGCGAGACAAACCGCGAAAAAGCGATTGAGGCAGCTAAAGAACTGACTGCTTGTTCTTTGAAGGAAGAAGGATGCATTGCTTATGATACTTCGAAAGCAGTACCCGTCACGACGTTTTCATGATTTGTGAAACATGGCAGAATGCTGAAGTATTGGCAGCTCACGAGAAATCTTCTCATTTCAGCAAGTACGTAGGTATCATTCAGGAATTAGCTGAAATGAAACTGGAGAAGTTCGAATTCTAAATGAAACACGAAGAATAGATATACTATCTATCCAACTATCATCAAAAAGAGAGAGACATTCTTCTTCGAAAGGAAAGAATGTTTCTCTCTTCTTATTTCCAGATCTCACGGGAATAGAACTGTATGAAGTGATTAGTCCAGCTTCTTATGAATAAATGTCCCTTCAATCCAATAAGTTGCGTGATTCGATTCAAATTCAGCAGCACATAGCCCGATCGGTAGGACCTCCAGGAAAATGTTCGATAAACCAGTCCTGCCAAAGTTCTTGTTTCATCTTCTCGTCGGTTACCACTTCCACCGTTCCCGTCAATGCTACACTGTCTCCCTTATCCTGAAAGCATAATCCGGCTTTCGGGTTTGCCAGAAAGTCAATAGTCTTTAATGAGTCCGATCCGGTAGACATCCAAATAGTAGAAATTCCTTCTGTTGCAATCTTACTCATCGGCACAGGACGGGGATACCCCTCTTTATTTACAGAAGCAAGCACTACCACTTCACACCTCTGCAACAACTCGGTTGCTTTCTCTTTCATTGTTTTTGTTGACATAATCTTATTGGATTTATATTACGATTGCAAAGATAACGGCATGAAGTTCTTTTCTATTGTAAAAAATCGACTTTTACCAGCCTACTTTCCAGGTTCGATATAGGTCAGCGTCGTATCTTCCGGCACAGTAAGTGAAAGAAATGACGTAGGAGTACTGCCCGACAATGATTTCACTTCTTTCGAGAAATGCGCTAAATCGTAATATCCCGCATTAATCGCCGTAGTCAACAGATTGGAAGGTGCGGTATTCCTTAACAATTCTACGGCATTCTTGAATTTGATAATGCGACTGTACTCTTTAGGAGTGTATCCGGTGTAATGCTTGAACTTCCGTTCGAAATGGCGCTGGCACAAACAAACTTCGTCCATCAGGCTGCGGACAGAACGTTTGCCACCGGACTGGTTAATCATATTTACCGCCATGGCGACATGGGAATCGGCAGATTGATAATGACGGGCCAAATACGCCAGCAGGTATCCTTCCACCAGTGTATCCTTCCTCCTATATGCTCCTGTTCGCATAGTCTTTCAACAAAAGTATCATCAAAAACAGCCCTCATCTCCCTTGTACTGATTCTGCTGTTCACAAATTCATGCAAAGGCAACTTTGTGAAGCAGGACAACCCGCAAGGCAGAAAGCGGATACCAAACATATGAATGGATTCGGCGTAAGTGACCAATTCGGAGAACTTTGTCATCGGCCCTACAAAGTAAGAACGATACGGCTGCATAATCAGGCTCTCCTTCTCCACTGCTTCAGCTACTTCTCCCAGCGTAAAAATAAAATCAGTACACCCATCCGGCAGGATATGGATACGCATACCATATTCCGGAGTACCTTTCAATTCCCAGTAATTATCAACATAGGGAGCAAGCAAATGGGAGGGCTGATATTCTGTGTACATTGATTTGTTTTGCGGACAAATATAGTGAAAATAAATTTTAATTCACAATACGCCCGTTTGCCTTAGCCTTTTGAAGCCATTCAGGGACAATTTCTTTGAGAAATTTATCTTTGTCCGCCTTTTCAACAGCCATATCCAAACCGATATATTGCTGTGCTTTTTCTTTCGTTGTAATATCCGGAAGCGGTACATTATCTGTATACCCATGCGCTACAAGCACTTTGCTGATAAGCATACGAGCTTGGAATACTTTATTTAAGCCATGCCCCAAAATACGCATGGTTTCCTGCGGGGCATGAAAAGAACCGCCATGAGAAGATACGCCGAAATCCCATCTCCACTGTGCCTGACGAATTAACAGCAAGGCTTCTTGCATTTCATTTTCTGTAGCTCCTATATCCCAAGTAAACTTCGCTTCAATATGTGCTTTTGCCAACTCCTTTTCTAAAAGTGTACGCAACTCATTTGCCTTTTGCTGACGTTCGTATACATTTTTACAGAGCGTCTCTTTATTATCACGATGACAAGTCTGACAAGTGCGTTCAGTCACAGCTAACGGATTCTGAATATGGTGATCGCTATATTTTATCCCTCCTTCATCATTGTAAGGCATATGACAGTCAGCGCACGACACACCACGCTGGGCGTGTATGCCCATCTTGAAAATTTCATAATCAGGATGTTGAGCCTTTAGTATAGGGGCACGACTCAATTTATGAATATAATCAGTAAATCCGATTTCATCATAATACTTTTCCAAATCTTCAACAGTGAATCCCTTATCCCAAGGAAAAGTAGGATATTTTATATTCCCCTTGAAATAATACTCCGAATGACACTGTGCACAGACCAATGAACGCATTTCCTGTGGAGTAGCATGAGTAATATCTCTACCTTGACGGCTAAAAGCTTCAGTGAGCGACGGACGGCTGATATGCAAATCCATATTTTTAGGTTCATGACAATCGGCACATCCTATAGGGTTTACAATTTCGGCTCCCCATGCAGCCCACTTATTATTATAAAAGGAATCTACCCCAATAGCTTCTATCATACGGGGAACATCAGAACTTTTACACACCCAGCAACTTGCAAATTGAGGACCGTCAGCATCCCCCATAGGCGCACCAGTACGAAGTGAATGAACAATATCCTGTAAAGCGTACATATGCCCGCGCGGTGTTGAATAATCCTTAGAAAAAGCATATCCAGCCCATAATATGACCATTTCAGGACGTTGCGCTAAAACATCGATAGAAGTTCTTCCATTTAATCTACTGTGCAAATCGGTCGATGTCGTATCCACCCACGTCTTATATTCACGTGGATAGTTTTCAGCAAAAATAATGCTGCGTGCTTCTATTCCGTTTATTTTTATCTTTTTCTTATAGTCTACATTTACAACCTCTGCGCTGTGTTCCATCAGGAATGAAATAATTACTCCCGATGCAAAAATAACAGCCATTGCAAGAGCGAATAGTACCCACCTCTGCCAGGGTTTGAACTTATCTTTCATTATTTGCTTTTTTCTTTTAAATACCTTCTGTTTATTGTACTAAATTATATTTGCCAAAGACAAAATAACGGAGAAACAACTTCCTTTCCTACTTCTGAATGCACTTCTATACGTCCAGCCAGTCGTTCAATAATCACTTTACAAATGGAAAGTCCCAAACCACTCCCCTGCTCAAATTCATCAGTCTTGTAAAAACGATCAAAAATCATCATTAGTTCTTTATCGTCAATCCCTTTGCCAGTATCTTTTACGTAAACGCAAACTTCCTGATGCTCTTTATATATTCTGCACCCCAAAGTAATAGTTCCTTCTTTGGTAAATTTATTTGCATTATTCAGGAAATTAGAGATGACTTGAGTAAAACGGAAGCAATCGATGTTAACGGGTAAGGAAACTGTTTCATCAAGTTCAAGGATAAAGCATAATGAAGGCTGAATCAATGTTTGGTAAGTGACATAAATCTCCTTTATTATTTTCGTAATGTTATGTTCCTTTATATCAAAGGATAAGTTGCCTGAATCTAAACGAGATATTTCTAATACGTCATTCACCAGTTTCAAAAGCAACTCATTATTATTATTGACTATTTCAATCATGGCAGCTTTCTCTTCCGGTTCTATTTCATCAGCCCCCTCACCTATTAATAAATTTGTGAAACCTACGATAGCATTGAGCGGTGTACGGATTTCATGACTCATATTATTTAGAAACGACTGTTTCAGCTCTGCTTTTTCTGCTATCTGTTTCGCTAGAATCAACTGTTGTTCATGCTCTACCAAGTTTTGAATATTCTGCATAATGCCTGCCAACATAATCTCCCCCTGGGCATCTTTCAAGGTACTGCATCGAAGTTCATACCATTGATAATCTGCCTCTTTCCCTCCAAAACAAAAACGTATTCGTTGTATTTGCATACTGGGAGACTGATATAATGTTTCGTAGAATGAGCTAAGCAATTGTACATCATCAGGATGGGTATATCTCATAATATCCTCTTTTGTAAATCTCCGTTGTTCCATGCCAACCAATCGTACATAATTATCATCAAATTCAAGAACACCTTCCTGAATATTCCAAAGTGAAATTTTCCCGCCATTCATAGAAAGAGTCAATCGTTTGTGCGCTTCTTCCAGCATTTGAAGATTCTTACGCTCCATCAACGAACGGCGATGTGTACGTAACAAACTAATGGTTACCAAAATAAAAGAGAAAACAAACAACCCACCCAACAAATAAAGTTCTTTTCGATAACGATCGTAAAACGGATAGTTGATTATACGGACATTTTGCGGAACATTACTAATATCACCCGCATATTCAGAAAAATATGTCCAGTCCAGTACATACTCTTTTTCTAAATCTCTTATTTTAGGCATTCCTATTTTTTCTTTCTTTAATAAGCGTGCAGCAAGGCTAGCGGAAGCCTTCGCCGTAATACCCTCTGTAGCCATATAACCGCCGACAATCTTAGCATTTTCACCGAAACCTTCACGAATACAACTAAAAGAAGGAATATTTAAAGCTGTTACTATCGGAATTGCCAGCATATCTAATTTATCCAGTAAAAACGCTTGATTTTGTTGTCTTCTCTTTGATTGTTTCAACATTACTAACAAAGAAGATCCTTTTATATAACGAAAGGGGCAAAGACTTATTGTCAGACCATTCTTGTTAACATTATCATTTATCAAACCGGGGGTCAGATTAAAATATTCAATCATCTCCGTCAAATGCTTATAATCACACTCTTGCACAAATGCTTTTTGATAGCCCAGAACTCTCACATTCTTCCTGTCAACCACTCGGGAAAGGCTATCGAAAGATTTATGTCCAAGAAAGGTCAGATCTATATTATAAATAATCTCCATATCATTATGGGGATACAATGTTTTTATAAAGTCGATATTACGTTTCAGATCGGGACTATCACGCAATACATAAACTTCTGCGAATCATATTCTTCTATCAGTCTTCATTAGGAAAATGCACATTACAAGCTACCACGGGAATAGAAGATAATAACCGGTGACGGGTAGATAATAAAGAATTAGTTGCCTGGTCACCAACGGTCAGAATAAGTCTGTCGATTTACTTTCTAGAAATTCAAGATATTCCCTTACATGTTCTATCCGCTCTTTCTCATCATATTTGCTACAATCAAAATAAAACTTATCAAACATTACCTCTATCCCTTGTTTCTGAAACTCCTGATACAACAACTTTTCTATATTTCTGTTGCCAATATCATCTTTAGATATGGAGTAAATCAGGGAAATACGCTTTACCATCAAATTGTCAGTAACATACCAGTGTTTGTAATTTAGTCCACCTATAAAAACAAGCAATGAAAGAATGAATATTAAAACGTATTTATATTTGAAGTAGGTTTTGTTCATGCTTTTTTGTTTATGTTTGGCAAAAATAGCATAATTTTCACAACAAGAAAGGTATTTCACTGAAAACATCCATTAAAAACATTCATTTTCATTAAAATCAATAAATTTCCTGGTTATCAATCCTATTTCTATATTTTGCATGACCCTTTTTTGTATTATCTTTGTTTCTCTAAAACAAGGAAATAAATGAGGAACTTGCAGCCATCGACTTTGAAACAGCCAATGGTAAACGTACAAGTGTTTGTAGTGTAGGTATTGTCATTGTAAAAGACGGTAAGATCGTGAATAAAATCTATCGTCTCATTCGTCCTGCTCCTAATTATTATACGCAATGGACAACGGCTATCCACGGATTAACTTACGACGATACGATGGAAGCCGAAGATTTTCCTGATGTATGGGCTGAAATCAAACCGTTGATAGATGGATTGCCACTTGTTGCACACAATAGTCCTTTTGATGAAGGTTGTCTTCGGGCAGTTCACGAATTGTATGACATGACTTATCCTAATTACAAATTTTATTGTACCTGCCGTACTTCCAGAAAAGTTTTCGGAAAGATCTGCCCAATCATCAATTGCATACGGTAGCAGAACGGTGCGGATATAATTTAGAGAATCACCACCACGCACTTGCTGACGCAGAAGCTTGTGCACAAATAGCTTTGCTTATTATCCCCGATCCTCCCAAACCGAAGAAAGCAAAAAAAAGCCGATAAAGATACGCATGTTGGAGACTTATTCGCCTCACTTATCCCTCAACAAGTGAAAAAGAATAAATAAAAAACACTACAACTATTATCACGATCAATAATAGTCATAGTGTTTTTATAATAAAGTGCTAATTAAAACTTCAACTAAAGAATAGATTTAGCGATACCCATTTCCAAGCCACGAAGTTCTGCCAGTCCGCGAAGACGTCCCAGACAAGAATATCCCGGATTTGTCTTTTTCTTCAAATCATCAATCATCTGATGACCATGGTCGGGACGCATAGCGATAGAGCATTTACGACGTTGTTGCAGAAGAATCAGGCTCTTCATCACATTGTACATATCTACATTCCCTTCCAGATGATTCGCTTCATAGAAGTTTCCTTCTTCGTCACGTTGTGTGCTGCGCAGGTGAACAAAGTTTACACGATCACCGAAACGTTCCATCATGCCTGCAAGGTCATTGTCGGCACGTACTCCGAAAGAACCTGTACACAAGCAAAGGCCATTGGATTCGTTAGGCACGGCTTCAATCAGTTTTTTGAAATCTTCTTCCGTACTCAAAATGCGTGGCAAACCTAAAATAGTGTAAGGAGGATCATCCGGGTGAATCACCAGCTTCACGCCTACTTCATCGGCAACAGGCGCAATTTCTTTTAAGAAGAAAATCAAGTTGGAACGGAGCTTTTCAGCGTCAATATCATTATAACGGTCTAATGCCTGCTGGAATTGTTCTACAGTGAAACTTTCTTCCGAGCCTGGAAGTCCGGCAATCATATTGCGAACCAACAGTTTCTTATCATCTTCGCTCATTTGTTCGAAACGAGCTTTTGCTTTAGCTATTTCTTCAGGAGTGTAATCTTTTTCTGCGTTCGGACGTTTCAGGATGAAAAGGTCAAAGGCTACAAAAGCCGCCTTTTCGAAACGAAGAGCTTTAGAGCCATCAGGCATTGTATAGGCAAGGTCAGTACGTGTCCAGTCCAGTACGGGCATAAAGTTATAAGTAACTACCATTACGCCACACTTCGCCAGATTACGGATACTTTCCTTATAGTTTTCAATGTATTTCATGAAGTCACCAGTCTGTGTCTTGATATGTTCGTGTACAGGTACACTTTCTACCACAGACCATGTCAGACCTACTTCTTCAATCATTTGCTTACGTTTCATGATCTCTTCTACTGTCCACACTTCACCATTCGGAATGTGATGAAGAGCATTTACTATACCGGTAGCGCCTGCCTGCTTAATATCCCACAAGCTAACGGGGTCGTTAGGACCATACCAGCGCCAAGTTTGTTCACATAAATACATATTGTTATTAAATTAAGAATTGAAAATTAAGAATTAAGAAATCAAAGTTGAAAATTAAAAGTTGAGAGTCGGCATACGGATGCTACGCAGCCAATTCTCTATTTTTAATTCCCAATTCCCCATTTATTAAATTGAGAATGCATCAAATCCACCATCGATTACAGCTACTGTACCTGTTACGAAGTTGGAAGCATCGCTAATCAAATAATGGATTGTTCCATAAAGATCTTCCGGCTCACCGAAACGGTTGAATGGAGTATGAGCGAGAATTGTTTTTGAACGATCAGTCAGAGAGCCATCCGGATTAGTCAATAATGTACGGTTTTGTTCAGTCAGGAAGAAGCCTGAGCAATTGCATTTACGCGCAAGCCATTACCGAATTTCAATGCCAGTTCTCCAGCCATGTATTTAGTAAAGTTAGCAATAGCTGCTTTAGCTGCACCATAACCAACGACACGAGTCAATGGACGAAGAGCTGATTCAGAGCAGAAGTTTACAATAGAACCTTTCTTCTGTTCTACCATAATTTCAGCAAATACCATTGTAGGCAATACTGTACCGAAAAGGTTCAAATCCACCACTTTCTTAAATGCGTCAATCTGTAAATCAAAGAAGTTTTATCCGGAGCGATAGTTGCACCTGCCATGTTACCTCCAGCAGCGTTCAACAAAACATCAATACGGCCATAAGCTTCATAATTTCCACTTTGTTGCCTTCCAGCACTTCCTTATCCATCACATCAGTGTAAAGGAACATTGCTTCATTTCCTTCTGCTTTGATACTGTCTACCAATGCTTTTCCAGCTTCTTCACTTCTGTCGAGTACAACCACTTTTGCGCCTTCCTTTGCGAGATACGCAGCAATACCTTTACCTAAAATACCAGCTCCGCCGGTGATAACAACTACTTTGTCTTTTACGTTAAATAATTCATTCATGGTTCTTATAAATTTATATGTTTATAATTTATTGTTCAGATAATATTTCAGATTCTCTTTAAGGAGAATATCGATAGGCATCAAATTCACTTTCTCACTATTCTGCTTGAACAGCAAATGATTACACAATGATTTAACACCATCGTACCCCTGACGCTCGGGCGCTGCGCAATCAATGCGGTTATCACACCTTCGGAAAGTAATTGCGTATTTCTGCCGATAAGATCATAACCAACCAGTTTGACAGCCTGCATTCCTCTTGCTTTCAGGTAATTTCCTAAAATATAGCAAGTTGAATTAAAGATAATAGCGCCTTTAATATTCGGATTAGCTTCAAAGATTTCATCCAGTTTCATGAAGTTATACACTGAATCATTTATTTTCAGTTCTACTTCATGCAGATTTCCATTAAACGCTGTTTCAGTGAGATAATGACAGAAACCTTCGCGCCTGTTCCTTCCCTGGTTAGAATCATTCTTCCCACTATGAATAATCCGTGCCATTAATATGTCGGAAGAAGAAGGAAGCCTGTCCATCAATAATCTGGCAGCAATCACTCCGGCATCATAAGATTCCGTTCCAAAATAAGCCAATTGATGCTGCCCTCCAATGTTGGAGTCAACATACACGTATGGTATTTCATTCCTGTCAAGCTCCTGCGAAAGCCGGATAACAGAATCTGTAAACAAAGTCGCAATCAATACCCCATCCACTTTCTCATTCAGCAGATTTCGGATGATATCATCAAAAGTCTTGTTATTATATTGATCGAAAAAGAGTTTGGTAATGGTGATATTATATGATTCCATTTCCGCCGCAGCTTTATCTATACCTTCCGAAATAGCTTCCCAATACTCCCCCTGCACAAAAGAAGGAGTTATTGCAAGGATATGATATTGTTTTTTGGAGGCAGCTAATGAACGTGCCATCAGATTTGGTTGGTAATGTACCATTTCCAAGATAGCCTGTACTTTTTTCCTGTTTTCTTCAGATACTCTTCCACGATTATGGATTACACGGTCTACCGTGCCAACAGAGACACCTGCCATCTTAGCAATGTCTACAATCCGAATATTTGAAAACTCTTTATCCATATATTGATAAGCATCTTGTTTTTCATCGGCAAAAGTAAAATGAATTATTGAATTAAGCAAAAGTGTGTGCGCACACACATTATATCAAAACAAACATATACAATTAATAATCAAATAATTAACTCCAACAAACAGAAAATATACATGTTGTTAAACATAAGAAAAAGTAAAGATAGTATAGAGAAAAAGACTCTTTTCAGATGAAAAGTTAGAGAGAAAGTAACTCCCAATCTTGAAGGAAACGATAATAATAAAGAAGATTAGCCTAAATGTGTTCGCACACACATTGATACGATGACTAAATAAAGCTAGGGATAAAAGATTAAATATACAAAAAATAAAACAGGTAACCAATTATATTTAAATCGATTACCCGTTTTGGGATTCTTACTTTTCCCACTTATCTTTTGCTTTTCCGGCCATTTTGTCGGCTTCTGCCGCTACTTTATCAGCAATTTCCGCACCGGTTTCTACTGCTTTAAGTCCAAGATCCATTGCTTTTCTTTCAGCATGAGCAGCTGCTATTTCAGCATCGCGACCTATACGATGGATAGCATTATAAATTTCGCTTTCCAACTGTTTTGCTTTTGCTGTACGTGAAAGACGATAAGCTACTGCGCCGAGGATTGACCCAATTCCGAGTCCAATCCAGAAATTTCCATGTCTACATTCCATAATTAAGTTCTGTTTTTAGGATTTAAAAATAAAATTATATAAATATCTATTTAGATTTCGAGAATAAGGAAGCAATCCATAATACAAGGATAGCCCCTACAGTGGAAGTTATCAAACTTCCGATCAATCCTGAAGCTGACAGTCCGAAAAGGGCAAATACCCAACCGCCCAGTACACCTCCAAGAATACCAAGTAATAAATTTATAATAAGACCAAAGCCTCCGCCGCGCATTACTTTACCTGCGAGGAATCCAGCCACAATACCAATAATGATATACCAAATAAAGCCCATATAATCCTCCTTTTTTATTTAACAACAGCAGGTACGGAGAATAGTTCAGTTAGTCAAAATTGAATTAACGACAATTTAGAATCCTTAGTCTTAGAGAAACGGGAAAGTTTGCGTACCTTTGCAGCCAATTTTTCAGGAACACTTCTAAAGCAATAGGTATCATGGTACAAAATCAGGAACAACCCGTAGGAAAAATTACATTTTCCATCTTAATCGCATTAAGTCTTTCACACTGTCTCAATGATCTTTTACAGTCCGTTGTTTCAGCAGCTTATCCGCTATTCAAAGATGATTTAGGATTAAGTTTGCGCAAATCGGCCTTATCACACTGGTTTATCAGCTTTCGGCTTCGGTCTTTCAACCGATTACCGGAATCATTTTTGATAAATATCCCGTTGCATGGTCGTTGCCTATCGGAATGAGCTTTACACTGATTGGTTTGATAAACTTAGCATTCTCTGATAATCTATACTGGATATTAGCCTCCGTATTCTTAATCGGAATTGGCTCTTCCGTACTACATCCGGAAGCCTCCCGTATCACATTCCTTGCCTCCGGCGGGAAACGTGGACTAGCACAATCGCTCTTTCAGGTAGGTGGTAACTTCGGAGGTTCATTAGGTCCTTTACTGGTTGCTCTGTTGGTGGCTCCTTATGGCAGACAACATCTCATCGTATTTGCATTTGTGGCTTTAGCTGCTATCGGAGTGATGTACCCAATTTGCAATGGTATAAAATATCTAAACCGGATGAAAGCACAGACCGTCAGTGTCAGAAAACCTGTTCATCTTCCTTTGCCTATGGATAAGACAGCCTTTCAATCGCGATATTGCTGATTCTGATTTTCTCCAAATATATCTATATGGCAAGTCTCACGAGTTATTATACTTTCTACTTGATTCATAAATTTAATGTAAGCGTACAAGATTCGCAACTATATTTATTTATCTTTCTGGTAGCTACTGCTATCGGAACATTAATTGGTGGACCTGTCGGTGACCGAATTGGTCGGAAGTATGTGATCTGGCTTCTATTTTGGGAGCTGCCCCGTTCAGTTTACTAATGCCACATGCTAATTTGATGTGGACTATTATCCTTAGCTTCTGTGTGGGATTGATGCTTTCTTCCGCTTTTCCCGCTATATTGCTTTATGCACAGGAATTGCTTCCTACCAAGCTCGGATTAATATCAGGGTTATTTTTTGGATTTGCATTCGGGGTGGCTGGTGTAGCATCTGCCGTACTCGGTAATTTAGCGGATAAAACGAGTATTGAATATGTATATAATATCTGTGCTTATATGCCGCTACTAGGATTGGTCACATTCTTTTTACCGAATTTGAAGAAGAAAAAATAGAATAAGATTAGATTAAATAAAATGGGGTGTGTCACATTTTGCGCTCCCTCTTTTCCAAAGAAAACGACCGGTATGCATCGTCACGACGTATACCGGTCTACAAGTTAAGGTCAAAGTCAAAAAATTAAGAGAGCTATTTATATGTTAGGGTTAGCGTTAATTTCTTTCTGTGGAATAGCATACAAATAATAGGTGCTATTTACTGTAAACGGTTTACCGTTCGGGAAGTTGAGGAACCAATGTCCCAGAGGATTTCGTTTTTCAAAGCTACCACCCTCCTGCCAGCAATCGACTTCTGTCTTCTGCATTTCATCCGATAAAGCAGCACGTTCTACTGCCTTTTGTGTACGAAGTATATCGGTAATACCAAATCCTTCCCCCCAAAGTTCACGGCGACGTTCCATCAGAATCTCATTGATTACATCTTCCTGTGATTTTCCTGTCACCTCATAATCCCCTACTCCACGGGCATTACGCAATGTATTCAATGGAGCTACAGCCTGTGCCAACGCTACGCCGTCACGAACTTCGCCTCCGCTTCTATCAAATACATTTCAGCAGCACGCATCAAGACCAAATCAGCCGTATCATCTGCACGCATGTGAAATTTCTTATATCCCAAATACCCTTCACGCATCCACTGAAACAAAGGTAAACGAATATCACCTTCGGTAAATGTATCTTTCAGATGGGGATCAGCCATAAAGCTGCTATATGCTCCTACGTATGTTGCATCCAAATAATAGAAATTATAGCTGGCATCCGATTGGGAAGGAATTTGAGGAAATCCCCATATCCACTCTTTATTGGAAATGTTATTAAACCTTCGTACTCGGCTGTAAGTTGTCATCAACGTATATCCTGCGACGTGCTGCTTCGGCTGCTTTGCGGCTTCTTCCCATTGTCCGGTCAGCAAGTAAGCGCGAGCCAAAAGACCGTCAACCACTGCAACATTCGGTTTGAACTTTTGATTATCACCGCTGCGGACATAGTTTTTCAAATAGTCCTTCGCCAAAGTGAGATCGTCGAAAATAAGCTGATAAACCTGTGCCACTGTTGATTTTCCTTTCGGTACAGTGGAACTATTGCTAGGTTCGGTATATATAGGAACACACGGAGCATCTTTATCTTTCAAGTAGGTGAATTGATAATGCTGTACCAAGTGCAAATAACAAAAGGCGCGTAATGCCAATGCTTGTCCCTGTGCCTGACGGAGTTCTTCCGAATCCCCCTTGATAGAAATGGCAGTGTTACAATTATCTATCGTTTTATATATCAGATACCAGGCAAACTCTGTTCTACCATTTGAGGATTGCGCTATATCATTAACTGATACGAAGAGTTAAAACCATATTTCGGACGGGAAACAATATCACTTGCCATCATATCATCCAGACACTGAAGTGCCCGATAACCGATATTGGCATAGGTACTTGAATAATCAAACAGATTATACCAGGCACCATTCACAAGTGCCTCCGCATTTTCGGGTACAGATACCTTATCCGAACTTACCGCATCTGTGGGGTCCGTATCCAAAAAACTGCTGCTACAACTCGTTGCCAGGAAAGTCCGGCAACTGCCGCAAGAATGGATTGAATTTTTATTTTTCTCATAATTTAGTCTGAATTTAGAAAGAAACATTGATACCTCCGGAGATGGTTCGCATAGCCGGATAACGGTAATAAGTGATACCGGTAATTCCCTGTTCAGGGTCTAGTCCCTGATTCCGGTGAATGGTAAACAGATTATCTCCTTGTACATATACCTGCACACTGCTCAATGACAACTTACTAATCCATTGTTTGGGTAAGTTATAGGAAAGTGTCAGGTTTTTCAATCGCATATACGAATTATTCTGCAAGAAGCGAGTGGAAGCCGAGTTCCAGTTATTAGAAGTAGTACTCAAAGCAGGGACATCGGTATAGCGATTGTCGGGAGTCCATCTTCTTAGAATCTCCGTCGACCAGTCGCGACCCTCCAAACTTCCATTGTGCAGAATCATTGTAACATCACGATTGTAGATATATCCACCGATACTGTAAGCAAAGATAGCCGAAAGATCAAATCCTTTCCAAGAAAGAGACGTATTGAATCCGCCATATACTTTCGGAAGAGACGATTTGTTGACATAATAATAGTCAGCCGAACCATAATCATTTGTTGTGACACGTTTTCCGGTCGGATTCTTATTTGCATCCACCTCATTCTTATACCACAGCGGATCTCCATTTTCCGGGTCTACTCCCGCCCACTCTATCATATAGAAATCATACACCGAACGACCTACCTGCAACTTGTTCACACCACTTCGCGGCATATCTTTCAATGGGAGATCCGTCACCTTATTCTTATAATGCGTCAAGTTCATACCCAGTTTCCATACCCAACCATTCTGATTGATAATCGTTCCGTTAAGCACCATTTCTATACCTGTATTCTTCAAGGCTCCTACATTTTCGTCAATAGAACCATATCCCAGGGAAGGAGCTATCGGACGTGAATAAAGCAGGTCTTTCGAACGACGTGTAAAGAAATCAAATGAACCGGAAAAACGGTTATTGAACAGGGAGAAGTCGATACCTACATTAAAGTTGAGGTTCGTTTCCCATTTCAGATTCGGAGTCGCCATACGGTCGGACACTAACGCATTTTCTCCCAAATTGGAAACAATGGTATAAAGTCCTTTGCTCGCATAATAAGTACCCAGGTTATCATTTCCCTGCGCACCATAGCTCATTTTCAGAGTCAAGGCAGAAAGCCAGTCGGAAGTACTTGCCATAAACTCTTCCCGGTCGATACGCCAGGAAGTACCCAACGACCAGAAATTTCCCCAGCGGGTCTCCGGCGCAAAACGTGAAGAACCGTCGCGACGATAGGATGCCGAGAAGAAATATTTATTTTGATAGTCGTATAATGCTTGAGTCAGATAACCCACCAAGCATAGTCGATGCGATACCCCGAACCTCCGGTCAACTGTGAACCAACTACTAGTTCCGGCATATCAGCTGCGCCATTTTGGAACGTGATGCCGTCAGTTCATCGTAGCGGTAGGAATAGGCCTCCACACCGGCAAGAACATTAAAATGATGTTCACCAATTGTCTTGTCATACGTAGCAATATTATTCCATGTCCAAGAGAAAGTACGGGTATTCATTCGGCTGACACCGCCGCCGTTTTCTTTAGCCGGACCTAATTGGGGGTTCGTATAATCCAACGTATTATAATTAATCAAGTCAAAGTTGAAACTAGTCTTGAATTTCAATCCCTCAATAATCGTAGCTTCCAAGAAAGTACGACCGGAGACTTCATCTTTCATTCGTTCTGATTTATCCAAAGGCAAAGTAGCCGGCAGATTCCAGTTTGCCATCGAACCGGAAGGACGATAAGAGCCGAAGTCATAAATGCGGTCTCCATTCTCATCCAATTTGTAACTACCGTCGGTATTCATTTCATAAATCGGATAAAATCCCGGCATGGTACGTCCTGCGGTAATCACGTTACTGGTTTTGGAGTCGGAAGAAACCGGATAGTTCTGCATAGAATGTGCAAAACTCAAATTGACTCCTCCCTTCAACCAGGAAGTCATTTCGCTGGTGATATTGGAACGAAGATTGAAACGCTGATAACCCGATTCAAGCGCAATACCTTTATCATTCAGGTAGCCGGCTGAAAAGAAATACTGATTTGCTTTTCCGCCTCCGGAAACACTTAGATTCAACTCTGTGCGAAGTGCTTGTTGTTCCATGGCATCACTCCAGTCTGAATTCCATAATGGACGGGCACCTGCCACCAATTTTCCATCTGTACCGACCGGTTGCGTATATTGGGGACCGTATGGATTGGGGCCACCTCCCATCAATTTCGTAACCAGGTCTTTGGATGCTTGTGCCGCAGCAGTTGCCGGAGTATAATCCGCGCTCTTGGCGTACTGATTGCGAAGTGCTTCCCAATACAATTCAAAGTATTGATCGGTACTGACACGATCATAATCACGCACGGCACGATTGGAACCTCCTAAAGAGGCTTTTACCTTTACGGTCGCTTTGGTATTTTGATCTCCTTGCTTGGTTGTGATAATAATCACCCATTTGCGCCACGTGAACCGTATAAAGCAGCAGAAGCCGCATCTTTCAATACTGTCATCGAAGATATATCATCAGGATTGATAGAGTTGACGCTACCGTCGAACGGAACACCATCCACCACATAAAGCGGAGCACTGGATGCATTGATAGATCCGATACCACGAATACGGATTTCCGCATCCGTACCCGGCTGCCCGCTTGCCGCACTAGCCTGCACTCCGGACACCGTCCCTTCTAATACGCGCGATACGCTCGAAGTCTGTAGCTTTTCAATCTCACCTGCTTTCATCGTCGAAGCTGCTCCGGTAAAACTATACTTCTTAGCGGTAGCATAAGCTACTACCATTACTTCTTCCAGTTCTTTACTTTCCGATTCCAACGTGACATTAATCACACTTCGGTTATTCACCGGTTGCTCTACCGATCTCATTCCTACAAAGCGGAACACTAAAGTGCCGGTAGCAGGAACTTCAATTGAATAATTTCCATCAATATCAGTGATGGTGCCGGAGGATGCTCCTTTCAATTGTACGGAGACACCAGGCAAGGGCTCCCCTTCAGAAGTCACCGCTACCCGTCACGCGTTTCTCCTGCTGTGCTTCCGCATATACTATATTTCCTGCAAAAAGCAGAAGAGACACGACTAATAAACGTAAATAGATTCTCATAATTTTGTGGCTTAAGATTTATTTGCTTGTTGTAACTAACAGTATATTGAACTTTTTTGTTTAGGAAACGAAACATTTTTTTAGAAGATTACTAGCATAAATCAACGAAAGGTAGTACATTCGTGAAACGAAAAACATCTAAAACAACAAAGAACCGCATGGGGAAACGGGTTATTCTATATCTTTTTCTGTTATTTTCACTGTCCTTACAGGCACAAAGTGAAGAGAAAGCCCTTTCTACAAATGAATAGTACAAGAATAG
>ENA-OQJH01000474-OQJH01000474.1-human-gut-metagenome-genome-assembly--contig:-NODE-474-length-21846-cov-7.494820_pt1 | contig 21846 bp, 29 predicted proteins | sample MGYA00242597_ERZ504763 | MGnify/ENA primary metagenome ERZ504763 (study PRJEB26092, sample SAMD00036359) | human gut metagenome | host: Homo sapiens | study: EMG produced TPA metagenomics assembly of...
CTCCGTAAAACTCGTCCCCGGTAATGGGGTATTTCTGGTCCCAAATTGGGGACAGGCTTGCAATTCAACAGTATATCGCACACTATCCCCTTCTGTCAAGCGTTTTTTTCACTTTCCAGCAAAACTTTTTTCAAATTTCTTTGTGAAAAAAGCTTTCAACTTTTTCACCGGTTCTCCGTGGAAAACTTTTCTTCCACCATATCTTGTGGCCAAAAACCGCCTTGGACACAAGAGCCGCGAGGGCACGATGGAGCGTCTTTTCTTATGTATTATAAATTACATTATAGAATATAGACGCAGGGAGATTTTTGTGGTATACTAACGGGGTATCAGCAGCATTGTTGAAAACTTCGACCAATTCAATGGAGTGGATGTTTTATGGATTCTTTCAAGGACGTTTTAGAGGCCGCCCAGGCATACTGCAAAACGCAGATGGCCGAGCCGACCTATAATCTCTACATCGACGGACTTGAGCCCATCAGCTTTGAGGACTCGAGCCATATCACCCTGTCGGTGCGCAACGATTTCATCTGCAAGATCGTCACCGACCGCTACCTCGGCCTGCTGAAAGAGGCCTTTAAGACCGTGCTGGGCTTTGACGTGGACATCACGCTGGTGGTGCCCAGCACCCCGCCCCATGAGGTGGTGCTGGCCCAGCAGTACGAGGCAAACCCCGCCTCGCCCCAGGGCAATTACGAGTTCACCTTTGAAAACTTCATCAAGGGTCCCTCCAACCAGTTTGCGTTTGCTGCGGCGCAGGCGGTTGCGGCCAACCCCTCCGGGGCCTATAACCCGCTGTTCATCTACGGCGGCTCCGGTCTGGGCAAGACCCATCTGCTCACGGCCATCCAGACCGAGATCAAGCGCACCCACCCCGATTTCGTTATCATGTACGTTACCTGCGAGCAGTTCACCAACGAGCTGATCGCCGCCATCCGCGCCGGCAGCACCGAGGACTTCCGGATGAAGTACCGCGTGGCCGACCTGCTGCTGGTGGACGATATCCAGTTCATCGCCGGCAAGGAATCCACCCAGGAGGAGTTTTTCCACACCTTCAACTCCCTGCACGATGCCCACAAGCAGATCGTGATCGCCTCTGATCGCCCGGCCAAGGAGATCAAGAGCCTGGAAGAGCGCCTGCGCACCCGCTTTGAGTGGGGCCTGACCGCCGATGTCCAGCCGCCTGATTTCGAGACCCGCGTGGCCATCGTCAAGCGCAAGGCCGAGCTGCTCCACCTGGATCTGCCCGAGGACGTGGCTGAATTCATCGCCAACCACCTGAAAAACAACATCCGCCAGCTGGAGGGCGCAGTGAAAAAGCTGAACGCCTACTACATGCTGGAGGCATCCAGCCTGTCATCAGCGTGGCACAGAATGCCATCAAGGACATCCTCAACGAGACCCAGCCCGTGCCCGTGACCATCGAGAAGATCGTGGGCGAGGTCTCCCGCACCTTCAACGTCTCCCCTGCCGACATCCGGGGCACCAAGCGGAACGCCAACGTTGCATCCGCCCGCCGCGTGGCGATCTATATCCTGCGCGAAGTCACCGGCATGAGTATGGAGGAGATCGGCCGGGAGTTCTCGGGCCGCGACCACTCCACCATCGTCTACTCCCTCAAGACCATGGAGCGGGACATGAAGAATGACCAGCACCTGCGCGAAACCGTCAGCGACATCATCAAGAACGTCAAGGCCTGACGGAAAAACAGGGGTAAAAGTCATACTCTCACAGGGGATAAAACCCCAAATATGGGGAGAAATGCAGGGGAATCCGGGAAAACAGAACAAGATATTGTGTTCAGACGACAAAGTTCTCCACTCTTTCCACCGAGTTTTCAACATTCAACTTCTGTTTTGCACACCCGCCGTGGAAAGAAAAGCAGCTCCAGCCCTTTCCACAAGCCTTTCACACTGCATTCACAATCCGGGGGAAAACCACGGAGCCGCACCATTCCACACATTTTCCGACTTTTCCACATCTTCCCCAGCCCCTACTACGAATACTACAACAAGTTCAATATAGATTTGGAGGTTTTGTTCCTGTTTTATGGGAGAAAGAACCTCAAAACTTGAATCCAAAATAAGGAGAGACGCGCAATTGAACATCATCTGCGATAAGACCCTGCTGAGTGCAGCCATTGACGGCGTTTCCAAAGCTGTTACCCTGCGCTCCACCATCCCTGTGCTGGAGGGTATCCTGCTGAAAGCCGAAGGCTTCCAGCTCACCCTGACCGGCTACGACCTGGAAATGGGCATCGTGACCACCATTGATGCCAATGTCAAGGAACCCGGCGAGGTAGTGCTGAACGCCAAGCTGCTCAGCAGCATGGTCAGCCGGATGCCTTCCGGCCAGATCAACATCCAATCTGCCGAAAACGGAAAAACCACCATCCAAAGCGGTGTGGCACAGTTCGAGATCCAGTCCATGAACCCCACCGATTTCCCCGAGCTGCCCAACACCGGGGCCGAGGAGACCCTGAACATCAAGACCGGCGTGCTCCGTGATATGATCGAGCGCACCCTGTACGCCGTCAGTCAGGATGAGAAAAAACCTGCGCATACCGGTGAATTATTTGAGATCTCGCCGGATAAGCTGACCGTTGTTGCGCTGGACGGCTACCGTCTGGCCATTGTGGAGCGGCCGGTGGAAGCCATAAAGGAGATCCGCATTATCGTACCCAGCAAGACCATGAACGAGGTCTCCCACCTGCTGGCCAACGACGACGAGGAGACCGTGCACATCTCCGCAAACCGCCGCTACGTGGTGTTCACCACTGCCGGTTACACCATCATGAGCCGCCTGATCGAGGGCGAGTTCCTCAACTACCACAACGTGATCCCCAATGGCAGCCGCACCAGCGTGGTTCTGGACACCAAGGAGTTCATCGAGACCATCGAGCGCGCCTCCCTGATCATTACAGAGCGTTTAAAAAATCCCCTCCGCATCAGTTTTACAGAGGGTAAGTGGTGGTCCGCTGCCAGACCAATCTGGGCCGCGTGGTGGATGAATTCAACGCGCAGTGCGAGGGCGATGAGGTGGAGATCGGTTTCAACAACCGCTATCTGCTGGATGCCCTGCGCAACGCCCGCACCGAGCAGGTCAAGCTGGAGATCAGCGGCCCGCTGAGCCCGGTCAAGGTCCTGCCTACCGAGGGCAGCGACTTTTTGTATCTGGTCCTGCCTGTCCGCTTCAAGAATGATTGAGAGGCATAAAATGCAAAAAATTCTCATCCATACGGAATTTATCAAGCTGGATGCCCTGCTGAAATATGCGGGCCTGTGTGAGACCGGCGGCGAAGCAAGGAGCTGGTGCAGGGCGGTGCTGTCAAGGTGAACGGTGAGGTCTGTACCATGCGGGGCAAAAAGTGCCGCGCCGGGGATGTCGTCGAGCTGGACGGCCAGACCGTGGAAGTGGGACAGGGCCAGTAAACCATGCGCCTGCTTTCCTTAGAAGTAACGAATTACCGCAATATTGCATCGGCAAGCCTGACCCCGGGCCGGGAGCTGACCGTGATCTGCGGCAACAACGGCCAGGGCAAGACCAACCTGCTGGAGGCCATCTGGCTGCTGACCGGCGGCAAGAGCTTCCGGGGCGGCAAGGATGCAGAGCTGGTGCGGCGGGGTGAGCCTTTTGCCGTGCTGGAAGCCTCCACGCTCCGGGCACAGCAGGAGGAACAGGAGCCTGACGAGCCGAACCGTGTCCGGCTGACGGTGGGTACCCCGGATTCCCAGCGGCCCGGGCGGTACGCCTCGGTGAACGGGGCAGCACCCAGGCGGGCGGCAGGGCTGGCCGGCAGTTTTCCGGCGGTCGTGTTCGACCCCGGCCACCTGAGTCTGGTCAAGGGAGCACCCGAGGGGCGGCGCAAATTTCTGGATGCCGCCCTCTGCCAGCTCTACCCCGGCTACCTGACTGTGTACCGCCGCTATCTGCGGGCCCTGCAGCAGAAAAACGCGCTGCTGCGCCGCTCCCCTGCCGGGCAGGAACGTCCCTACGCCGAAAAAATGGCCCTGCTCGAGGTGCTGAACACCGAGCTTGCCGCGCAGGGGGAAGCCATCCAGCAGCGGCGGCGGGCCTACCTGGAACGTCTGGCCCCGCTGGCCTGCGCCAATTACGAGGAGCTTTCCCATGGGGCGGAGCGGATGGAGCTGCGGTATGCCGCTCAGTTTGAGCCCGGCGGTCTGGCGGCTCTGCTCAAAGCCCGCCAGAATGAGGAAGTCCGGGCCGGGCAGAGCCTGTGCGGCCCCCACCGGGAAGATCTGGAGCTGCTGCTGGACGGCCAGCCCGCCAGAGTGTTTGCCAGCCAGGGGCAGCAGCGCAGTGTGGTGCTCAGCCTGAAAATGGCCGAAGCCGCCGCCGCTGCCGCCATCACAGGCGAGCACCCCGTCCTCTTGCTGGACGACGTGCTCAGTGAGCTGGATGATGGCCGCAAGCAGTATCTGCTGACCCGGATGCGGGAAAAGCAGACCTTCGTCACCAGCTGTGACGATACGGCCTTCCTGAAAACGGATGGCGAGGTCTACCGCATGAACGGCGGTGTCCTGAGTAAAATCTGAAATGGAGAAATGTTGCATCACTGCATTGCATGAAACGCGGAAAATGCGACAGAATATGCAGTCTGCATCTGCGGGAGAATATACGCAATGTATATCCATCTGGGCCGGGACTATGTCCTGAATGACCGTGATATCATCGGCATCTTCAATCTGGAGACCACCACCGTCTCCCCCCGGGGGCGGGAATTTCTCAACTATGCCCAGAAGAATGGGGCCGTGGTCAGCCTTTCGGATGACCTGCCCCAGTGTTATGTTCTGGCCGATGCCCCCGTGGACACCGTTTATCTTTCGGAGCTGTCCAGCGCGGCCATGAAGCGGCGCACCGAAATGTCGTTCTGAAAAAATCAACAACGATCCAATCGATTGAAAAAATATCAAGTAAAGGGAGAAAGGATATGGCAGAGGAAATCATCACCAGCACCAATGTGGAAACCGCGACCGACCATGAGTATAATGCCAGCGAGATCCAGGTCCTGAAGGGTCTGGAGGCCGTGCGCAAGCGTCCCGGCATGTATATCGGCTCCACCGGTGAGCGGGGCCTGCATCATCTGGTCTACGAGATCGTGGACAACGCCATTGATGAAGCGCTGGCCGGCTACTGCAACCACATTGAGGTCAAGATCTTAAAGGATAACATCATTCAGGTCACCGACAACGGCCGCGGTATCCCCGTGGATATCCAGGCCGATACCGGTCTGCCCGCCGTCACCGTCGTTTATACCATCCTGCATGCAGGCGGTAAGTTTGGCGGCGAGAACTCCGGCTACAAGGTGGCCGGCGGTCTGCACGGTGTCGGCGCATCCGTAGTCAACGCCTGTTCTGAGTGGCTGAGGGTCAATGTCCGCCGCGACGGCCATGAATACGAGCAGACTTCCGCCGCGGCGACCCGGACGGCCCCCCTGAAGTGTCTGGGCACGGTGGCCGAGGGGGTCACCGGTACCCGCGTCACCTTCAAGCCCGACCCCGAGATGTTCAAGGACACCACCGTCTATAACTTCGAGACGCTGGAAAAGCGCCTGCGCGAGGAGAGCTTCCTGAACGCCGGTGTCAAGATCACCCTGACCGATGAGCGGGAGCTTTACACCCCCGTTCTGGAGGACGGACAGGAGGGCGACCCCTGCTACCGCACCGAGGTCATGTGCTATGAGGGCGGCATCAAGAGCTTTGTCACCTATCTGGGCGAAAAGCGCAATCTGGAGGTGCTCCACCCCAATGTCATCTACCTCAAGGGCCAGACCGAGCGGGGCATGGCCGAGATCGCGCTGCAGTATAATTCCAGCTATAACGAGCTGCTGCTGAGCTTTGCCAACAACGTCAACACCCCGGACGCGGCACCCATGAAGAGGGCTTCCGCACCAGCTGACCCGTGTGTTCAATGATTACGGCCGCAGCCACGGCCTGCTGAAGGATAAGGACGAGAACCTTTCCGGCTCCGATGTCCGCGAGGGCCTCATCTGTGTCATTTCCGTCAAACTGCAGGAGCAGAGTTCGAGGGCCAGACCAAGGCAAAGCTGGGCAATACCGAGATCCGCACCCTTGTTTCCAACATGGTGTATACCAAGCTGATGGAGTTCTTTGAGGAGAACCCCGGCGTGGCAAAGGCCATTTTTGAAAAGGCCACCCAGGCAGCCCGTGCCCGCGCCGCCGCCAAAAAGGCCCGGGAGCTGGTGCGCCGCAAGAGCACGCTGGAGACCAGCCGGATGCCCGGCAAACTGGCCGACTGCCGTGAAAAAGACCCCACCCGCACCGAGATCTTCATCGTCGAGGGTGACTCTGCAGGCGGCTCCGCCAAGATGGGCCGTGACTCCGCCATTCAGGCCATCCTCCCCCTGTGGGGCAAGATGCTGAACGTGGAAAAAGCCCGCGCGGACCGCATCTACGGCAACGATAAGCTGATGCCCGTTGTGCTGGCTCTGGCTGCGGCATCGGCGAGGAATTCGATATCTCCAAGCTGCGGTATGATAAAGTGTTCATCATGGCCGATGCCGATGTCGATGGTTCTCACATCTGCACCCTGATGCTGACCTTCTTCTTCCGCTATATGCGCCCCCTCATCGAGCAGGGCCATGTCTATGTCGCCCAGCCGCCCCTGTTCAAGGTGCAGAAGGCAACACCATCAAGTACGCCTACAACGATGCGGAAATGGCCATCCTCTCGCAGGAGATGCCCGGCGCAAAGGTCAACCGCTATAAGGGCCTTGGTGAGATGAACCCCGAACAGCTGTGGGAGACCACCATGAACCCCGATAACCGCGTTATCGTTCAGATCACCATTGAGGATGCCGAGAAGGCCGATGAAGCCTTTACCATCCTGATGGGCGACCAGGTGGAGCCCCGCCGCCGCTTTATCGAGACCAACGCCCAGTACGCGAAGCTGGATGTGTAATTGGAGGAAACAATGGAAGAAGATTATGTGATGATACCGGGCAGCGGTACCAAAAAGATCATCCGCGATGTCAAGAAGGAGATCGAGACCGCGTTCCTGGACTACTCCATGTCAGTCATCGTGTCCCGCGCCCTGCCCGATGTGCGCGACGGCCTGAAGCCTGTCCACCGCCGCATCCTGTATACCATGCACGAGCGCGGCAACGACCCCAGCCATGCATACCGCAAATCCGCCGACACCGTTGGTGCGGTGCTGGGCTCCTACCACCCCCACGGCGACGCATCCGTTTACGATGCCATGGTCCGTCTGGCACAGGATTTCTCCCTGCGCTATCCGCTGGTGGATGGTCAGGGTAACTTTGGTTCTGTGGACGGCGACCCCCCGGCTGCTTACCGTTACACCGAGGCCCGCATGAGCCGTATGGCCGTGGAGATGCTGACCGATATCGACAAGGATACCATCGACTGGGACCCCAACTTTGATGAGACCAAGAAGGAGCCCAGCGTTCTGCCCTGCCGTTTCCCGAACCTGCTGGTCAACGGCAGTCAGGGCATTGCCGTTGGTATGGCCACCAACATCCCGCCCCACAACCTGAGTGAGGTCATTGACGGCTGTGTGGCCTATATCGAGGACCCGGACATCGACCTGCCCGGCCTGATGGAACACATCAAGGGCCCCGATTTCCCCACCGCCGGCATCATCATGGGCCGCAGCGGCATCCGTGCCGCCTACGCCACCGGCCGCGGCAAGATCACCCTGCGCGGCCGCGCCACCATTGAGGAAAAGAAGAATGGCCGCGCCCAGATCATCGTGACCGAGATCCCCTACATGGTCAACAAGGCACGCCTCATTGAGAACATTGCCGACCTGGTCAAGGAAAAGCGGATCGAGGCATCAGTGACCTGAACGATGAGACCAACCGCAAGGGTATGCGCATCGTCATTGACGTGCGCAAGGATGCCAACCCCCAGGTCGTCCTGAATCAGCTGTACCAGTACACCCAGCTGCAGGATACCGTGGGTGTCATCATGCTGGCCATCGACCACAAGGTGCCCAAGGTGATGACCCTGAAGCAGATGATCCAGAAGTATGTGGAGTTCCAGGACGAGGTGGTGCGCCGCCGCACCCAGTATGACCTGAAAAAGGCCCGGGAACGCGCCCACATTCTGGAAGCCTGAAGAAGGCCACCGACATTGTGGATGAGCTGATCGCCACCATCCGTGCCTGCAAGGGCGGCATGAGCGAGGCCAAGGCTGCCATCATGGAGCAGTTTGGCTTTGATGACCCGCAGGCAGATGCCATCGTCAAGCTGCAGCTGGGCCGTCTGGCTGGTCTGGAGATCCTGAAGATCGAGGAAGAGCTGGGCTCCCTGAACGCCAAGATCCGGGATTGGGAAGAGATCCTGGCCGATGATGCCCGCGTGCTCGAGATCGTCAAGAGCGAGCTGCTGGAGATGAAGCGCCGTTTCGGCGATGACCGCCGCACCGAGATCGAGACCGTGACCGGCGAGGTGGATATCGAGGATCTGATCGCTGAGGAGCAGTGCGTTTATACCCTGACCGAGGCCGGTTATATCAAGCGCCAGCTCAAGGCCACTTATCAGGCCCAGAAGCGCGGCGGCCGCGGCATTTCCGGTATGACCCGCAAGGAAGAGGACATCGTGCAGGAGATGTTCGTGGGCTCCACCCATGATTATGTCCTGTTCGTTACCGATAAGGCCGCCTGTTCCGCATCAAGGGCTACACCATTGCCGAGGGCAGCCGCACCAGCAAGGGTACCAACATCGTGAACCTGCTGCAGCTGGCCGAGGGCGAAAAGGTCACCAATATGCTCTGCCAGAGCAAGGATACGACCAACGAAGGCGGTTTTGTGACCATGGTCACAAAGCAGGGTCTCATCAAGCGCACCCCGCTGGAGCAGTACGCCAACATCCGCAAGTCCGGCCTGATCGGCATTGCCCTGAACGAGGGGGATGCGTTGGCCTGGACAAGACTGACCTCCGGCCACGATATGCTCATCGTTGCCACCCGCAACGGTCAGGCCATCCGCTTCAATGAGGAAGATGCCCGTCCCATGGGCCGCAGCGGCCACGGCGTGCGCGCCATCAAGCTGGCCGAGGGCGACGAGGTCGTGGGTGTCTGCATCTGCCGTGAGAACGCCACCATCCTGACCGTGACCGAGAACGGCAAGGGCCGCCGGTCCGACATCGACACCTACCGCATCACCGCCCGCGGCGGCAAGGGCATCCGCAACTACGATGCCTCCAAGGACAAGGTCGCGGCGGTCAAGATCGTGGACGATGTGGATGACGTGCTGCTGAGCAGCCAGGAGGGCATCATCATCCGCCTGCACGCCAATGAGATCCCGGTGCAGAGCCGTTACGGCTCCGGTGTCCGTGTCATGCGTCTGGGCGAGAATGATAAGGTCATGGTTCTGGCCCGTACCGACCACGACGATGAAGCCCAGACCGAGACGGTCGAGGCCGAGGAAGGCGATGAGCCACCGCAGAGCAGCTGGCTGCCATGGAAGCTGCCGATGAGGCATCTGCCTCCGAGGCACCGTCTGAGGATTGAGCCTCTCCTGCCAAAGAAAATGGAAAAGTTAGCCTAGACTTCTATCAGAAAATATGATAGACTAGCGAAACGATCACAAAATCCCATGGGGGAGTAGCAGGCGCTGTTTGCAGACGGCGCAGCAAGTCAACACAATGACAGCACTGCTGTCTGGCTTGCTTTCATTTGCGAGACTCATGTGTTATGGTGCGGAGTACCACGCCCAACACATGGAGTTCATTTGTAAAAATGACCCGAGACCGGACGTGCACGCGCGCCGATCTCGGGTTTTGCTTTTGCCGCACCGTAATTTTGGTCAGATTCAGGAGGCATTCAGTTATGGAATGGAGCTTTTTGTTTTTTCTCAATAGTGCACTGCTGGGCGTGGGCCTTGCTATGGACGCGTTTTCGGTCTCGATGGCAAACGGTCTGCATGACCCCGGCATGTCCCGAAAGAGGATGTGCATCATTGCAGGCACCTTTGGCGTGTTTCAGGCCGTGATGCCCATGACAGGCTGGGTCTGCGTCCATACCATCGTGGAGATGTTCTCCTCCTTTGAAACGTTCATTCCCTGGATCGCCCTTGCCCTGTTGGGCTATATCGGCGGCAAGATGCTGATCGATGGCATCCGGGGCGAGGAAACCGAGGAAGCCGCCGCGCTGAGTGCCGGTGCCCTCTTCATGCAGGGCGTGGCCACCAGTATCGATGCCCTCTCGGTGGGCTTTACCATTGCGGAGTATGGCTGGCTGATGGCGCTGGCAGCTTCCGGCATCATTGCCGTCGTCACCTTCTTCCTCTGCATGGCGGGCCTGCGCATCGGCAAAAAGTTCGGCACCAAGCTCTCCGGCAAGGCCTCTGTGCTGGGCGGTGTCATCCTCATCGGCATTGGGCTGGAAATTTTCATCTCCGGCGTGTTCTTCTGAAAAAACGGGCAAAGAAAACCGGCACAGCGTCAGGCAGGCGTTGTGCCGGTTTTGTTCCCCGTGGAACATTTTTAAGGGTGCATTATTTTTCCGGCTCAAAGTAGTCGGCATATTCCCCGGTGAGCCTGGAGCCCAGCCGCCGGATGCCGCCGTAGAGGTGGCGCTCCACCAGCGGCTCAAAGGCGGCAAGATCACACCGCTCAATGGCGGCGATGATGTTCTGGTGGTCGGCGATCACCTCGTCCAGCCCGCCGCTGGTCATGGTGTCCAGCATCCGGAAACGGCTGTAATCGGCGTGGGCGTTCTGTAAGGTGCGCCACAGATACATTTTTCCCATGGCGGCAAACCATGTCTCGTGGAGCAGGCGGTCTGCCTCGTAGAGCTTGTTGTAGTCAATCTCTTCGGCACGGGCCAGCGCGGCGTAGGCATCGGCCCGCCGCCGGATGAGTGCCCGCTGCTCCGGTGTGCACTTGGGCGAGAAGTCCCGCAGGACGCGGGCTTCCACAGCGGTGCGCTCGTAAATGAGCTCATCCACGATCTCCCGGTTCAGCCGGGTCACAGTGGTACTTGTAGGGAACGATCTTCACCAGCCATTCTCCTGCAGCCGCTGCAGCACCACCCGGATCATGGAACGCGGTGCCCCGAAGCGTGCGCAGAGGGGGTTCTCACTCAACGAACTGCCCGGCCGCAGGGTCAGGTCGATGATCTCCCGCTCCAGTACCGCGTAAATTTCAGCGTCGGTCTTGTATTGCTGTTCCATATCACTCACCTAGTTGAAATGATTATTCCTTTAGCGGGCTCGCCCTCTCAGTCATCGCTACGCGATGCCAGCTCCCCCAAAGTGGGAGCCCTTGGCAGTCCACGCAAACTTCATCTTTTTGCCAAGGCCTCTCCCTTTGGGAGAGGTGTCACTGCAGGTGACGGAGAGGGCGAGGATGTTGACCATGTGCAACAGCCTTATTCCAAAAACTCCTTCCACGGTGCGGCGGCGGGCAGGGGCAGAGAAAAGGCCATGGGCTTGCCGGTCTCCGGGTGGACGAACTGCAGCCCTGCGCTCTGCAGGGCAATGTCCCCCTTGAACCGGCTGCCATATTTGCCGTCTCCGTAAAGCGGGTGCTTCCGGGAGGCAAACTGCACCCGGATCTGATGCGTCCGCCCAGTGTGGAGCGTGATCTCCGCAAGGCTCAGGGAACCGTCCGGTGCCGTCTCCACGATGCGGTATTCCAGCACGGCTTCCCGCACCCCCTTGCGGGGGCGCTTTACCGGAAAGACCCGGCCTTTCCGGCTGTCCTTGAACAGGTAATCCCGCAGGATGCCCTCGGGCGCAGCGCTTCGTCCGGCCCGCCTGCGATCACGGCCCGGTATGTTTTAAGAAAGCAGGGCTGTGCCGGTGCACCGGGGCCAGCCTCTGCCCTGCCGTCCAGAATGGCATAGGCCTGCTGGCTCTCCGTCACCTGCTTTGTCAGAGCCGCTGCGGCTCCGGGGGTTCTGGCATAGACCATCAGCCTGAAACACCGGTATCCAGCCGGTGGATGATCCGACGTATGCATCCGGCCTGCCCCACCGCTGGCGCAGGGCAGCGGGCACGCCCTCCTCGCTGGTCAGCCCGGCGGGCTTGTCCAGCACCACAAGGGCAGTATCTTCGTAGAGAATGTTCACAGCTTGCCCTCGTCTAACAGGGCCTTGAGCTTGAGCACGCCTGCAATGGTCTTGCCGTCCTTGATCTCGCCGCGCATCACCATCTCATAGGCCTGGGTCAGCGGTACCCGGTCAGGGGTCAGGAACTCGTCCGCATCCAGATGCATCCGGGTCTCGTGCAGACCGGTGGCCACCCAGGTGTAGATGATCTCGGTATCATAGCCCACGGTGGGGTAGAACTCACCCAGAGAGGTGTACTTGTCGGCGGTCAGGCCGCACTCCTCCTCCAGCTCCCGCTTTGCGGCTTCAAAGGGGTCCTCCCCTTTTTCCAGCTTGCCGGCGGGCAGCTCCCACAGCTCCTGCTGCATGGCGTAGCGGAACTGGCGCACCATGCAGATGGTGCCGTCCTCAAAGTAGGGCACGATGCAGGCCCCGCCGTGGTGGTGGACCACCTCGCGGGTGGCGGTCTTTCCATTTTCCAAAAGGGCGGTATCTTTGGTCAGGGTGACCACCCGGCCCTCGAACAGCACCTCACTTGTGAGCATCTTTTCAAAATGTGCAGCGTCCATCGTATTTGCGTCCTTTCCAGATGATAATGATGCTGGTTCAAGTTTACGGCAACAAAGCGCCGGTTGTCAATTCAAAATTGAGGATAAATTAAGAAAAATACAGCAAAAAAGCCGGATTCTTAATAATCTGTCAGGTTAGATGCAACAAAAAACACAAGCGTAAAAAAGCACCAAAAAATTTCTTGAAATTTTGTTGCGTTTTGCCAGTGGGTTTGCATTTACTTTGAGGGCGGAATTTGCTAATATAATATATGAGCAATAGTGCCTTTTGGGGTTCTCCGGCCCCAGCGGGGCGCGATTGCCCCGCGCAAAAGGTACCAAATTCTGAACAATGGAGGAAGAAAAATGCCTAGAGCAAAGCAAACCATGGATGGCAATACCGCTGCCGCTCATGTAGCATATGCCTACACGGACGTGGCTGCTATCTACCCCATTACCCCGTCTTCTCCGATGGCTGACTCTGTGGACCAGTGGTCCGCAGCTGGTCAGAAGAACATCTTCGGCAACCAGGTCAAGGTCGTCGAGATGGAGTCTGAGGCCGGCGCTGCCGGCGCTGTGCACGGCTCTCTGGGTGCAGGTGCTGTTACCACCACCTTCACCGCTTCTCAGGGCCTGCTGCTGATGATCCCCAACATGTACAAGATCGCTGCTGAGCAGCTGCCCTGCGTGTTCGATGTTTCTGCACGTACCGTTGCTACCCAGTCCCTGAACATCTTCGGTGATCACAGCGACGTTATGGCATGCCGCCAGACCGGCTTCGCAATGCTGGTCGAGAGCAGCGTGCAGGAAGTTATGGATCTGTCCCCTGTTGCCCATCTGGCAGCAATCGAGGGCAAGGTTCCCTTCCTGAACTTCTTCGATGGCTTCCGTACTTCTCACGAGTACCAGAAGATCGAGAAGTGGGACTACGCTGATCTGAAGGAAATGTGCAACATGGAGGCTGTTGAGGAGTTCCGTGCCAAGGCTCTGAACCCCGAGCACCCCAAGATGCGCGGTTCCCACGAGAACGGCGACGTGTTCTTCCAGCACCGTGAGGCCTGCAACTCCGTTTACGACGCACTGCCCGCAGTGGTCGAGAAGTACATGGCCAAGATCAACGAGAAGCTGGGCACCAACTACGATCTGTTCAACTACTACGGCGCACCCGATGCTGACCGTGTTATGATCGCTATGGGCTCTGTCTGCGACGTTGCTGACGAAGTCGTCGATTACCTGAACGCCAAGGGCGAGAAGGTCGGTATCGTCAAGGTCCGCCTGTACCGTCCCTGGGTGTCCTCCGCTCTGCTGAAGGTCCTGCCCAAGACTGCAAGAAGGTTGCAGTTCTGGATCGTACCAAGGAGCCCGGCTCCCTGGGCGAGCCCCTGTACCTGGATGTTGCTGCTACCCTGCGTGAGGCTGGCATGAACGATGTCGTCCTGACCGGCGGCCGTTACGGCCTGGGCAGCAAGGACACTCCCCCGTCCTCCATCTTCGCTCTGTTCAAGGAGCTGGAGAAGGATCAGCCCAAGGAGCGCTTCACTCTGGCATCACCGATGATGTCACCGGTCTGTCCCTGCCCGAGGTCAAGCCCGCTCCCATCACCGCAGCTGCTGGCACCAAGGAGTGCAAGTTCTGGGGTCTGGGCGGCGACGGTACTGTCGGCGCAAACAAGAACTCCGTCAAGATCATCGGCGACCACACTGATAAGTATGTTCAGGCATACTTCCAGTATGACTCCAAGAAGACCGGCGGCGTGACCATCAGCCACCTGCGTTTCGGCGACAAGCCATCCGCAGCCCCTACTACATCAACCAGGCTGACTTCGTGGCCTGCCACAACCCCGCTTACATCCACATGGGCATGAAGATGGTCCAGGATGTCAAGCCCGGCGGCGTGTTCATGATCAACTGCCAGTGGACCGATGAGGAGCTGGGCCAGCACCTGAACGCTGAGGCCAAGAAGTACATTGCTGACAACAACATTCAGCTGTACACCATCAACGCCATCGATAAGGCAATCGAGATCGGTATGGGCAAGCGCACCAATACCATCCTGCAGTCCGCTTTCTTCAAGCTGGCTGACGTTATGCCCATCGAGGACGCTGTCAACTTCATGAAGCAGGCAGCTCAGAAGAGCTACGGCAAGAAGGGCCAGGACGTTGTTGAGATGAACTGGAAGGCCATCGATGCTGGTGTTGACGCGATCCACAAGGTCGACGTTCCCGCTTCCTGGTCCAACCCCGAGGCTGATCCCGCTCCCAAGGCTCTCACCGGCCGTCCGGAGCTGGTCAAGCAGATCCGTGATGTCATGGAGCCCATCGCTCGTATGGACGGCGACAGCCTGCCCGTTTCCGCTTTCGTTGCAAATGCAAACGGCGAGTGGGAGCAGGGCGCATCCGCATACGAGAAGCGCGGCACCGCTGTGAACGTTCCCGAGTGGGATGCTTCCAAGTGCGTCGGCTGCAACCAGTGTGCATTCGTCTGCTCTCATGCTACCATCCGTCCCTTCCAGCTGACCGCTGACGAGCTGGCAGCTGCTCCTGCTCAGACCAAGAGCCGTGACAACCGCCCCGCAAATGAGTACAAGTTTGTGATGGCTGTTTCTCCTCTGGACTGCATGGGCTGCGGCGAGTGCGTCACCGTCTGCCCCACCAAGGCAATTGCTATGGTTCCTCAGGAGAGCCAGGCCGATCAGCAGGCAGTCTTCGACTACTGCGTCGCCAACATCTCCAAGAAGCCCAGCAAGTTTGCTGATGACACCGTCATTGGTTCTCAGTTCAACCAGCCCCTGCTGGAGTTCTCTGGCTCCTGCGCAGGCTGTGCCGAGACCTCTTACGCTCGCCTGATCACTCAGCTGTTCGGCGAGAAGATGTACATCTCCAACGCTACCGGCTGCTCCTCTATCTGGGGCGGTACCGCTTCCATCTCTCCCTACACCGTCAACAAGGACAGCGGCCATGGTCCTGCATGGTGCAACTCCCTGTTCGAGGATAACGCTGAGCATGGTCTGGGCCTGTACCTCGGCCAGAAGACCGTTCGTGAGAACCTGATCAAGCGCATTGCTGAGGTTGCTGGTTCTGACAAGGCTTCCGCTGAGCTGAAGGCTGCCTTCGACAAGTTCATGGAGACCAAGAACAACACCAAGGCAAACGACGAACCCGCCAAGGCTCTGATCGCTGAGCTGGAGAAGGCTGCTGCCGCTGGCTGCACCGAGTCCGCTGAGATCCTGAAGAGCAAGGAGTTCATCGCCAAGAAGTCCGTCTGGATCTTCGGTGGTGACGGCTGGGCATACGACATCGGCTTCGGCGGCCTGGATCACGTCCTGGCTTCCGGCGAGGATGTCAACGTCATGGTCTTCGATACTGAGATGTACTCCAACACCGGTGGACAGGCATCCAAGGCTTCCAACATTGGTGAGGTCTGCCAGTTCGCTGCTGCTGGTAAGGAGATCAGCAAGAAGAGCCTGTCCGAGATCGCAATGACCTACGGTTACATCTATGTTGCTCAGATCGCTCTGGGCGCTAACATGAACCAGGCTGTCAAGGCAATCGCTGAGGCTGAGGCTTATCCCGGCCCCTCTCTGATCATCGGCTACGCTCCCTGCGAGCTGCACGGTGTGAAGGGCGGCATGACCAACTGCCAGAACGAGATGAAGAAGGCAGTTGAGGCTGGTTACTGGAACCTGTTCACCTTCAACCCCGCCAACAAGGCTCAGGGCAAGAACCCCTTCACCCTGACCTCCAAGGCTGTGGATGCGAGAAGTATCAGGCACTGCTGGCAAACGAGACCCGTTACAGCCGCCTGACCCGTGCATTCCCCGAGCGTGCAAAGGCTCTGTTCGCACGCAACGAGCAGGTTGCAAACGATCGTTACGAGCACCTGACCCGTCTGGTCGAGCTGTACAAGTAATCCTGTTTTCTGAACAATGGCTGGCAATGGCCGCAGCGGCACCCTAGTCCGCAAGGCGGCTGCTCCGCACTGGCGATTACTGCGCAACGCAGCAGTGCGAAACTGCGGCCCCGCCGCCCTGAACAGAGCATGATGAACGTGCAAACGAGCATTTGCGCAAACTTCTGATTTCATTCCCTCGCCCGCCATGGCCCGCGAACCGCGCCGGGCAGGGTGTTTGAAATACCAAAGCGCCCGCGAGGGTCCTTGAAAGCACACCCCGCGTGTGTCAGGAGCATAAGGTCTGGCAACAGATACCTTGCTCCGCCTGCTGCATAAGACCTGCCCTGCAGGGATCTTGCCGCAGTCAAAAACGAATCCGTTTTTAGCGCCCCGCTCACTTTATAGTGAACGGGGCGTATTTTTGTGTAAGGAAACAGAAACCGCTGTACGGAATGTTCCATACAGCGGTTCTCTCATCCATATACTATTTTGCGGGAGCAGGAACGAATTCAATTTTGACCTGCATTCCCATACCGGCGGCAAGGCGTTGCAGCGTCCGCAGAGAAGGATTTGCGTTGCCGTTTTCCAGCTTGCTGATATCTGCCTGAGCAATGCCGGTACGCTCCGAGAGCTCCTTCTGGGTCAGGCCGCTTACCTTCCGGGCATCGATTATTGCCTGTACCAGCGAAAGCTCTGGTTGAAGTGCCTCCCACTCCGCTTTGAATTCAGGGTCTTCCAGTTGTTTGTTGAGAAAATTCCGAAAATCACTCACGATATCTTCTCCTTTCGTTCAAGATAGTCTGCACGATATTTTTTGGCCAGGGCAATTTCCTCTGGTGGCGTTTTTTGCGTTTTCTTGATAAAGCCGTTGGTCAGAACAATGCGCTTTCCAATGTAAAAGAAATACAGAACACGTGTGATATTGCTGCTCTGCTTAGCACGGATCTCAAAAATTCCGTCCCCAATAAACTTGGAGTAGGGCTCCCGCAGCTGTGGTCCGTTGGCTTCCAGCAGTGCGACAGCACCCAATACCTTTGCACGCATTTTGGTGTCAAGGGATTCCAGAAAATCATCTACCGGACAGTCGCCATTCTCCTTATGATAGAAGTCTACATCGTAACATTCCAAGCGGCAGCCCTCCTCTATGGGATATATCCTATTTTTATAATATATGATATATCCCATTTTGTCAAGGGTGCGATAAAAATATCTTCTCGCTATTTTACAATTTCTTCATAGGATTTTCATGCAAACCCGTGCTTTTGGTGCTATACTACTGACATAAGGAACCGGGGCCGCAACCGATTCCTTGTACATGATTCCTCCTCACACCAAGGCAATATCCAAACAGAAAGCCCCTTTCAGTGGTCCGCAAGCACTGGAAGGGGCTTTCTGCGTGTTTTGGTGGAAATTCCCGCCTGATTCGGTGCATTTAGGGTTGACCGGCCTTTTGGGCGGCGCTATAATAAAAAGTGGAAAAGATCTTTAGGAGGTGAACGCAGGACAATGGACCCGGATCATAGTCGAAGATGCGGTTTTGGTGCGATAGGACGGGACATGGAGCAGGCTGCGTTCGCCTTTTTTGCCCGGTAAGAGGTGCTGTTCGGGCACTTCTCAGCGGGGAGAAAGGGCGCGGCTTTGTGCGCGTGGAAGCCTGGCAAGGGGTGGATGCGGGCCGTTGGCGGCGCTTTTTGTTTTGCCCTGTACCAACCGCCGGAATACGGTAGGAGGTACGCAAAATGGAAATGGAAGAAAAGAAAAACGAACTGACCGAGCCGCCCTGCCTGTGCAGGAGCTGCCCGCTGATATCCCGGACGAGGTGCGCCAGAAGCTGGTCAGAGATCTGAACGAGGAAGCTACAGAGGACCTGAAGCAGGACATCCGGGAGGCCGAGAAAGAGGAAGCCCGGGACGAGGAGGTCAAGGCTGACCCCGAGATGCTGACCAAGAGCCGCCTGCTCAAGATGCTGGTAAAAAAGCAGTACGTCAAGCTGCGCGAGGTCACCGAGGAGGAGCAGCCCGCCGACCTGGCAGAGCTGCTGGAGGAACTGGACGAGAACAACCGTCTGGTGGTGTTCCGCCTGCTGAAAAAGGAAGTGGCCACCGAGGCCTTCGCCTATATGTCCGATGAAGCCCGGGATGACCTGGTCAACGCCTTCTCCGACGTGGAGCTGGTCAGCGCCATTGAGGAGATGAGCCTGGACGATGCCGCCGACCTGCTGGAGGATATGCCCGCAGGCGTGGTCAAGCGGGTGCTGGAGAAATCCTCCAAGCAGACCCGTGAGAGCCTGAACAAGCTGCTGAACTACCCCGAGAGCTCGGCCGGCAGCTTGATGACTCCTGAATATGTCCGGCTGAAAAAAGAGATGAATGTCCGGCAGGCGCTGGATGCCATCCGGCGGCAGGGCGAGAACGCCGAGACCGTCTATATCAACTATGTTGTGGAGCGCAACCGCCTGAAGGGTGTTGTTTCTGCCCGTGACCTGCTGCTGGCAGACCCTGATACCCCGCTGGTCGATATTATGGACGACAACGTGGTCACCGTGAAGGTCACCGATGACCAGGAGTTCGTGGCCCGTGAGATGCAGCGCTACGACTTTACCGCAATGCCCGTTGTGGACAACGAGGGCATGTTTGTGGGCATTATCACCATCGACGATGCAATCGATGTTCTGACCGATGAGAGCACCGAGGATATGCAGAAGATGGCCGCCATTCTGCCTGCAGATGAGGCCACCACTTATTTTGGCACCAGTGTCTGGACCCACGCCAAGCAGCGCATCCCCTGGCTGCTGATCCTGATGCTGTCGGCCACCTTTACCGGTATGGTCACCACCCATTATGAGGAAGCCTTTGTGAGCCTGCCCCTGCTGGTCTCCTTCATGCCCATGCTGATGGATACCGCCGGCAACTGCGCAACCAGATCAGCACCCTGATGGTGCGCGGTCTGGCGCTGGGCGAGGTGGAACCCGCCGATTTCCTCAAGGTGTTGGCCAAGGAACTCCGCGTTTCCGCGATCGTGGGTGCGGTGCTGGGCGTGGTGAACGGTCTGCGCATCTACTTGATGTACACCTTCATCTTTGCCGGTCAGTATGACAATGTGATGGCTACGCCATCGTCGTCAGCGTGTCGCTGTTCTTCAGCGTTATCCTGGCAAAGCTGGTGGGCGGTATGCTGCCCCTTGCCGCCAAGAAGCTGGGTGCGGACCCGGCCATCATGGCAACTCCCTTCATCACCACCATCGTGGATGCCTGCAGCTTGATCCTGTACTTCCAGATCGCGCAGGTCGTGTTCCGGAATATGATGTAACGTTTGATTTTATAGGAGCAACCCTCTCAGTAGCTGACGGCTTTGACTGAGAGGGTTGTTTCTTTTTGTTGAAAACTCAGGTTTTCCCGCTGTTTTCCACAGGTCGATTTTTGTAGAAAACGGGTGTGGAAAACTACCGGCTCCTTCATTCCAACGGGGAGAAATTCAATGGATGAATTTTCTGCCTGCTGTAAAAAGTAAATTTTCGGGTTTGACTTTCTTTCAGAAAAAAGGTGCAAAGGCCCATAATTCCCCTGATTTTCGCAAAGATTCGCGCGGTACAATACACCATGTATAAACCACCTCACAGGAAAATGTGGAAAACTCAGTGGAAAAAGTGGAAAATATCGTGGGAAAACCGGGCCTTTTTCACAATTCCGGTGGAAAACCCAGTGGAAAGAGTGGATAAGTCCATCTGAACACACCAAAAGTGGATACAACCTGCTGTTTTAGCACTCGGATGAACAGACAGCCAGATCCCTTTGTTCACACCCTTCGCCTTGAATGGCCCTGCCAATCATGGTACAATGAAAAAAGAGAGCGTTCCCGGCCAACGGGGCGCAAATTTTACGAATAACGGAGGCTTCTGCCTATGAACTGGATCACCAAGCTGGAACGGAAATACGGCCGGTTCTGCATTCCCAACCTCATCAACATCCTCATCGGCGGCCAGATCCTGGTCTACGCCATTGAACTGTTCGTCAACCAGTATATTTCCTTTTATCTCTCCCTGAGCCGCAGTGCCCTGTTCGCCGGCAGATCTGGCGGCTGTTCACCTTTGTGCTGGTGCCTTTTTCGGGCGGCGGGCCGCTCAGCGTGGTGCTGGGCATCTATTTTACCTGGTTCGTCGGCAGTGCGCTGGAACGGGAGTGGGGCGATTTCCGCTTCAACCTTTATGTCCTGCTGGGGATGGCAGCGCGTGGCTGGCCTGCCTGCTGACAGGCTCTGCCGATACCTACTGTCTGTCCCTCTCTCTCCTGCTGGCCTTTGCCATGCTTTACCCGGAGCTGCAGGTGCTGCTCTTCTTCGTCATCCCCCTCAAGGTGAAATATTTCGGCATCTTTGCCGCCGCCCTGTGGGTGTTCAGCTTCCTGAGCATGGGGATGCTGGGCAAGCTGAACTATCTGCTCTGTATGCTGGGCTTCCTTCTGTTCTTCGGGCCGCAGGCCTGGCATAACATTCGCGCCTGGGTGCGCCGGGAGCAGTGGAAGAGGAAAAATCGGAGATGATGATTGATCGTCTGGAAGGCAATTCGGAATTAAAGACCAGCGTCCGGCTGATGCTGGGGGGCCGCCGCATGACCACAGTGTTCTGCTGGTGGGCGAAGAGGGGCTGGGAACCGGGTTTGCGGCCCGCTGCGTGGCGGCGGATTACCTTTACCCCAACGGCGGCGCGCCCGCCGAAGCCCTGCTCCGGGGCGAGTGCTGGCGTGCCGTGGCAAAGGCCGGTAAGCGCGACAGCGGCCAGATCGAGACCGGCATCGTCCGGGAAGCCATCTCCGTGACCGGTATGGGCAGCGGCGGGCGGTATCTGGTCGGTCAGGTCACGGCCATGCGCAGCGAGATCTTCAACACCAGCCTTTCGGCAGAGGGGCGCGCAGTGCTGCTCTACCATGTGGAGCGGATGAACGAGGAATCGGCCAACGCCCTGCTGAAGGTCATGGAGGAGCCGCCCGAGGGCGTGCTTTTTCTGCTGACGGCGGATTCGCTGGCGGGCGTTCTGCCCACCATCCGGAGCCGCTGCATCAGCTTTGCAGTGGCTCCCGTTTCCCCCACCGATTGCGCCCGCTACTGCACCGCACAGGGGGTGGACAGCAAGGATGCCGCCCTGTACAGTGAGCTGTTCGATGGCCACATCGGCACGGTGCTGGATGCGGCCCGGGATGAGGCCCGCCGGGCGCAGGTGGACAAGGCGCTTGCCCTTGCCAAAGCAGCTGCCGCGCAGGACAGCTATGCCGCCGCTGTTCTGCTGGCGGCCTACGAAAAGGATAAGGTGGGGGGCGCCGCTCTGCTGGCTGATTTCCGGGCCGTAGCGGCCGCCGGACT
>ENA-OQJH01000475-OQJH01000475.1-human-gut-metagenome-genome-assembly--contig:-NODE-475-length-21817-cov-3.696219_pt1 | contig 21817 bp, 23 predicted proteins | sample MGYA00242597_ERZ504763 | MGnify/ENA primary metagenome ERZ504763 (study PRJEB26092, sample SAMD00036359) | human gut metagenome | host: Homo sapiens | study: EMG produced TPA metagenomics assembly of...
TATAGTCACTGTTTGGACATTTATCCACAAGGAGCTGCTACTTTGTTCGAGATTTCCCGGTTCCATATGTTTCTCAATCAGCCGGAAAAAGGGGAGGAGGCTTTGAAGAAGGCAGTGGATGCCGACCCTAAAAGTTTTTGGTACAAGCAAACTTTGGCAGCCTATTATCAAGGTAAGGGAAATTACCCGAAAGCCATTTATGTTTATGAGGATATGGCGAGTCAGTTCCCCTCACGTCTGGAACCGTTGATGGCTTTGATTGATCTCTATACCCGTACCAAGGATTATCAGCAGGTAGTTAATACATTGAACCGCCTTGAAGCCTTGGATGGGAAGTCTGAACAAATCAGCATGGAGAAATTCCGCATGTATCTGGCCATGAACAATGATCAGCAGGCATTTACGGAGATTGAGAATTTGGCGAAAGAATATCCATATGACATGCGTTATCTTACCATTTTGGGAGATGTCTATCTGAACAACGGTAAGGAAGAAGAAGCATACGAAACTTATCAGAAAGTATTGAAGGAAGAACCGGGCTATGCGCCGGCGTTGCTTTCTATGGCTTCTTATTACGAGAAAAAAGGGCAGGATAGTTTGTATCAGGTACAGTTGGATACTATTTTGCTGAATGATAATGTGGATAGCGATACAAAGATGAACATTATGCGCCAGCTTATTCTGCGTTCTGAGCAAACAAACAAGGACAGTACGAAAATAGCAGGCCTGTTTACTTCTATATTGAAGGAAAAACAAGAGAATGCAGATATCGCTATGTTGGCGGCCCAATATCTTCTGACGAAAAAGATGGATAAAGAGGCAACCCCTGTTTTGCACCAAGTGCTTGAAATTGATCCGGAAAATACGCCGGCACGCTTGCAGCTGTTGAGCTTTGCCATTCGTGAGCAGAATATGGATGAAGTAATCAAATTATGTGCTCCTGCTTTGGAATATACTCCGGATGTATTGGAATTCTACTATTATATGGGATTGGCCTATCATCAGAAGGAGAAAACAGACGAGGCATTGGAGGTTTTTAAAAAAGGAGTGAATCAAGTAACAGATAAAAGCAATAAGGATATCGTTTCTGATTTCTATGCCATTATGGGGGATCTTTATCATATAAAGAAGATGAATGTGGAGGCATATGCCGCATACGATTCCGCTTTGGTTTATAAGGAAAACAATATAGGGGCCTTGAATAATTATGCCTATTACCTGTCTGTAGAGCGTAAAAACCTGGATAAAGCGGAAGAAATGAGTTACCGTACCGTAAAGGCCGAACCTACCAATGGTACGTATCTGGATACCTATGCCTGGATACTTTTTGAGAAAGGTAAATATGTAGAAGCAAAAATTTACATTGACCAGGCTATGCAGAATGATGGAAGTAAAAGTTCCGTTGTTGTAGAGCATTGTGGAGATATTTACTACATGAATGGAGATCGTGAAAAGGCTTTGGAATATTGGCAACAAGCGGAAAAATTATCCAAGGAGCCTCCTCAAGAAGGTAGTGAAGAACGTAGTGAAAAGGAATTGAACTTATTGAGAAAGAAGATTGTACAAAAGAAATACTTTGCAGAATGATGAAACGTGTCTGTTTTTATTTGTTTAGTGCTTTGCTGATTATATTTATTTCTTCATGTTCATCTACCCGGAGTATGAAGAAAGGGGTATCTATTGGCAATTTATCCGAGTCGGAATATATGGAAGAGCTGATTAGCCGTTCTCCAGGATGGGATGCAATTACTGCGAAAATGTCATTGGCCGTTGACTTGAACGGTAAAGGACCGACTAAAGTAAATGGTACGTTGCGCATGAAACGTGATGAAGTAATCCAGCTTTCTATCGCTCCATTTTTGGGTATTGAAGTGGCACGTGCTGAAATATCTCCGGACGGAGTTTTAGTGATGGATCGTATGAACAAACGTTATGTACAAGTCCCTTTTGATGAATTGAAAATCTGGCAAAGGCTGATTTGGATTTTCATACTTTGCAGGCCTTGTTTATGAATGAAATTTCTTCCGGGAAAAAAGGTGCTGACTGTCTGTGATATTTCGTCCTTTGCTGTGCGTCCTGAAAACGAAAATGCATTAATAGAAGTAAAAAACGGCAAACATTTCGCCTACCGTTTTCGTACCAATACAAATGATGGGCTGCTGAAAGAAAGTCATATCGGCTTGTCCGGTACGGTACGGGATAAATTGGCGTTATGATAAGTTTCGTCCGTTGGAGCAGAAACAATTTCCGGCGTCTATGACAGTGTCTTTTGAAGGAGCGAAGCAACCGGTTACGGCAGTGTTCGAACTTTCCCGACTTTCTACAAACAAAGATTGGGAAAGTCACACTGAAGTGCCTCAAAAATACGAAAAGATAGAATTGCAAGATTTGCTAAAACAGCTTATTAAATAATGAAACGTATCTTCTTATTACTCATAGCCTGCTGCTTTTTAAGTACTCTTTTAGCGCAAAGTACTCGGAAAATAAGGGAGCTTGAAGCCAAACGGAAGGAACTTCATCAGCAGATTGCCGAGTCTGAAACTCTGTTGCAATCTACCAAAAGGATGTGAAAAGCCAGTTGGATAACCTTGCTTACTGACAGGTCAGATTGAGGAGAGAAGAAAATATATCAATACCATAGAGAGTGATGTTCATATATTAACAAGTGAGATCGCCTCTTTGCAGAAGCAACTGAATAAACTTCAGCGTGATTTGAAAGACAAGAAGCAGAAGTATGAGATTTCGGTGCAATATATGTATCGTAACAAGTCTGTTCAAGAGAAATTAATGTTTATTTTTTCTGCCGAGAACTTGAGCCAGACTTACCGTCGTATGCGTTATGTGCAGGAATATGCAAACTTCCAGCGTCTTCAGGGAATGGAGATAGAACGTAAGCAGAAGCAAATTGCCGCTAAAAAAAGAGAAGTGGAACAAACTAAGAATGCCAAACAGAATCTTTTAAAACAAGGTGAGGCCGAAAAGATCAAACTGGAAATTCAGGAAAAGGAACGGCAGACTCTTTTAGCGAATCTGCAAAAGAAGCAGAAAGGTATACAAAACGAAATAAGGAAGAAAAAACGTTCAGCAGAGCAATTGAATGCCCAAATTGATCGTTTGATTGAGATTGAAATAGAGAAAGCTAGAAAACGTGCGGAGGAAGAAGCCCGTAGGAAAGCCGCTGCTGAGGCTGCCGCAAAGGCTGCTGCAGCTAAGAAAGCGGAAAATAAAACTACGGGAGGGGTAACCCGCTCTAAATCTACGGAAAAAAATGAGGACACAAGGAAGGCCGCTCCGGTGGAGAAGTTCAGTCTGAACAATGAGGACCGTCAACTGTCGGGTAGTTTTGAACGTAATCGAGGTATTTTGCCGGTTCCCATTACCGGCCATACGTGATTGTCAGCCATTACGGACAGTATGCCGTAGATGGTTTGCGTAATGTGAAGCTGGATAATAAAGGGATTGATATCAAAGGTAAACCGGGAGCACAGGCACGCGCCGTTTTTGATGGAGAAGTTTCGGCTATTTTCCAATATAATGGCTTGAACAATATATTGGTGCGTCATGGTAATTATATCTCCGTCTATTGCAACCTTTCTTCCGTATCGGTTTCTAAAGGCAGCAAAGTCAATACACGTACTGTTCTTGGAACTATCCATACAGATAGTTCGGGTAATACGGTCTTGCATTTTCAACTTCGTAAGGAAACGGCTAAACTTAATCCGGAATTATGGTTGGGAAGATGAAAAAGATAAGTTTTCTTTTTGTATTTCTGTACTTTATTACTTTGTTGTTTGTCGTAGCTTGTTCAGAAACTGGAGAGCTTCCTGTAGCTCCTGTTCCTGAAATTCCTTCCATTACTATCCCTTCCACGGAAAATACCCGGCTTGTTTTCACTTCGGACGGAGGGGAGGATACCCTTGCTTTTATTGCAACAACAGGATGGTCTGTTGCTATAAAGACTGCTGATTTGGCTGGAGATTGGTTAGCTGTGTCACCGTTAACCGGTAATAAGGGGGATAATGAACTTATTATTACATTGGCTTCCAATCCCTCTGCCGAGGATAGAGAAGGTGAAGTGATAATTCAGTGTGGAGAAGTTGCGGATACTGTTATCGTTCGTCAAAATTTCAATTATCTGGCAACTCTTTCTAAAGATGGTGATGTAAGAACTTGGCAAGAACATACGAAAGGGTGGGGAATTAATCTTGTAATGATGGGAGACGGGTTTGTGGAAATGGATATGGGGAGAGGTGGAAAATACGAGGTAATGATGCAAAAGGCGATGGATTCCTATTTTCTGTGGAGCCGATGCATTCTTTACGGGAGTATTTTGATGTTTATAGTGTCACTGTTGTTTCAGTATCCGACAGCATTGACGGTGGAACAGCTCTAGGAACTACTTTTACAGGAGGCACTTCCATAAAAGGCGATAATGAAAAATGTAAGCAATATGCTACTAAAGTGCCTCTGTTGGGTAATTCTGTTAGAAATACACCGATGATTGTAGTCATGAATAGTCCTCGCTATGCCGGTACCACCTATATGCATTCTTTGGGCTATTCCATAGCATTCTGTCCTTATGTGGATAATGATGATGAACGTTTTGCACAGATTATTCATCATGAAGCAGTGGGGCATGGCTTCGGATATTTGGGAGATGAATATGATGATGTGTATGACGGTGAAATCCCGCCAAATGTTATGGCGGAACTAAAAGAAATTGCAGACCGGTATGGATGGTATTCTAACATTGATTTCACTCCGGATATAACGAAAGTGAAATGGAATTATTTTATCTCTGACAAACGTTATGTTAATGAAAGACTGGGAGCATGGGAAGGAGCATACGGATACCGGTCAGGTGTCTGGCGTCCGACGAATATCAGTATCATGCTCTATAATGTCGGCGGTTTTAATGCTCCTTGCCGGGAGGCTATTTATCGTCGTGTCATGAAACTGGCTGGTGAAAGCTATAGTCGTGATAAGTTCCTTGAATATGATGCAGTAAACCGGAAGTCTGCATTAAAGCGTATGAATGCTGGAAGTGTAGATCGGAATCACTTTATTCCTTTAGCATCTCCTGTTATTATAGATTGATTCTCTTTCTCTGTATCTTTTTGATATGTAGTACTGGGTAACTTTCTGTATAATAGCTATTAAAGTATAAATATGTATTTGAGGAACGGTTATTTTCCGTTTTAAAACTTGTCTGCCCTTTCGAAGAGAATGAAAAAAACATTTATTATTAAAAATAAATCTCCAATTAGTTTTGAGTTCAAGTCTAATTGCGTACATTTGTCCCCTGCATTAAGTATCCTCATAGAAGTACATTAATACTTTTCCAACTTATTCTTTAGTGATGATGGTAGAATCGTTTGTCTCTCTGTAAGATTCCTAATAGCAAAACGTACTTATTTTTTTATTAAAACATTTATTTTAAAATGAACATTTTTATTGCAGGGCTTAACTATAATATGAGTGAAGCCGAACTTGGAGAATTATTTGCAGAGTATGGTGAAGTTGTTTCTGTTAAGATTATAATGGACAGAGAGACCGGTCGTTCTAAGGGATATGGTTTTGTTGAAATGGCTGATGATGAAGCTGGAGATAAAGCGATTGCAGCTCTTAATGAAGTTGACATGGATGGAAAAACTCTTTCTGTGTCAATAGCGCGTCCTAGAGAAGAACGTCCGCGTCGTAGTTATGGCAACAATGGTGGTGGTTATCGTGGTGGTAACAACAGTCGTGGTGGTGGCTACGGTGGTGGTCGCGGAGACAATGGCTATGGAGGTGGCAGAAACAGATATTAATCTGTATCTCTATAAAATATAAAGAAACCTGCCTTGGACATTTGAAATGCTGAGGCAGGTTTTTATAGTGCCTTTTCAGGATATAAAATTAATTTTCTCAATTTTTTCTTCAGATTTTTATGGTTGTCTAAAAATCTTGTTTCCAATTGTTTGTTATGAAATCTTTCCATTTTAATATCTTCGTTCGGATATAAATCCTTTAGTTTCCAAGGTAGAGACTATATCCGACTGTTTGTTTTTGTTCTGGTATTTCATTTCGGTGGTATTCGGATTTCCCTATCCGGATTATCTTGTTCATTTATTTCCACATACATTCCAGGGACTTCTTTTTATCTTTATAAAAAAGGCTATAAGTATTATGCGTGTTATATTCAACTTTATTCTGGATTATTTCAACAGGAAAGAAAATTATTTAGTATAGAGAGATTGTTAGCTTTTCTAGAAAATAGACTCCTGTGTTTGTGTTGTCAATAGTTCTAGTGCCTTGATTCCCATAACGGAATTTCCTTTTTGATTCAATCTCGGGCTCCACACTGCAACTGAATATCGTAGTGGGTAAACTGCGGCTATACCGCCTCCCACACCACTTTTCCCCGGAAGGCCTACCAGATAAGAAAATTCTCCTGCTTCGTCATAGAACCCACATGTTTGCATGATGGCATTGATACGTTTCACTTGAGAGGCGGTCAGTGTGATTCCTTCGAATGTAAAAGCTTGTTTATGGTTGGCAAACGGCAAAAAGGCTTTGGATAAATCATAACAACTCATTTCTATGGAGCATTGAAGGAAATAGAAATGAAGTACACGTTCTATGTCATTGTCGATGTTATGATGATATTTCAACAGGTTGGTGATTGCCGCATTCAGATAATCGTTTTCACGTTCGGACAGGGCTACTTCTTCATTATAATGGATCTGGTTATTCCCGCTGATTGAGTGGACGAAACGAAGATATTCTTCTTCGGGGTATTTCAAATGGTTCAGCAGGATATCAGTCATTACAATGGCTCCGGCGTTAATAAAGGGATTCCGAGGAATTCCTTTTTCTACCTCCAGTTGTACTAATGAGTTGAAAGCTGTTCCCGAAGGTTCTTTACCTACTCTTTTCCATAGATTATCTCCTTCAAGACTCAAACACATGGCAAGTGAAAAGACTTTCGAAATACTTTGGATGGAAAAGCCGGTGGTGGCTTCTCCATGCATGAAAGTTTTGTTTTGTATCGTATGGATGCACATTCCGAATTGATCTGGGTTGATTTTGGCAAGTGCCGGAATGTAATCAGCCTGTTTGCCAATAGAGGCGTAGGGCTGGATTTCTTGATAGATGTCTTTTAGAATCTGTTGATAATCCATGATTTGGACGTTTTTATTTTTCTGTATAGTCACCATTGGCTTTGATGAGTTCGATCAACTTCTCAACAGCCTGGTCTTCGGGAATGTTTTTTTCTATACATTCTTTCTTTTTATAGAGGCTGATTTTTCCACGACCGGCACCTACATAGCCATAGTCGGCATCCGCCATTTCGCCGGGACCATTGACAATACAGCCCATAATGCCGATCTTCAGACCTTTCAAGTGCGAGGTAGCTGTTTTGATACGGGCGATGGTAGACTCCAAATCATATAAGGTACGACCACATCCCGGACATGAAATGTATTCCGTTTTGCTGGTTCGGATTCTGCCGGCTTGCAGGATACTAAATGCAGTGGTGTCTACCGCTATATGACTCAAAGAACCTTGGTTGTACAAGAAGATGCCGTCACAGAGTCCGTCAAAAATTAGTGCACCCATATCAGCTGCCGCTTTGATTTGCAGATCTTCAGTTTTCGTTTCCTGATAGTATTGGAAGAATACGACCGGATTTTCTAAACCTTCATTCATCAGTTCGTGTGTCATGGCACGATATTCGCCGAGGCGGTTGGGATGATTGCTTTGGGCGATGATTACCACCTCGGGATGCAGTTTGAGGGCTGCGATTACTTCGTCATTCATAGCCATATAGGGCAGGAACAGGAATTTTAGATCGGAAACCGTGTGATGTAATTCTATCATCTGCTGGTAGTTGAATGCCGGATAGACATTTTTGTCTTCTGGATTCCATGCATTGGCATCCACTAGATAGGCTATATTGTTATCTCGTGAATTGGGTACACTTCCACCGCAATAAATATAGTCAGGTTTGAATTGAGGATTGGTTTCGAAAGACCCTTCCAGACGTTCGGCTATTACTACAGGAGGATTATCCCCTCCAATATTCCGGACGGCCTTAGTCTTCCGGCGGCCCGGAGATAGGTAGTTGAATTGCGGAGCTTTTTTTCCAGGAATAAAAGGATGTCCTTCCCGAGTTAGTATATAATCAACCAGTTTGCGGGCTACCGGAATTTCATTTTCAGGAGCCTCGCTCAATGAGACACGAATGGTATCTCCCAAGCCATCGGCAAGGAGTGCACCTATTCCTAATGAGGATTTTATTCTTCCGTCCTCGCCATCCCCTGCTTCGGTAACACCCAGATGAAGCGGGAAAGCCATATTTTCCTTTTCCATTTCCTCTACCAGTAGACGGACCGTCCTGACCATTACTACGGTATTGGATGCCTTGATGGAAATAACCACATCGTTGAAATGTTCCGCAACACAGATACGCAGGAATTCCATGCACGATTCTACCATACCTTCGGGGGTGTCGCCATAATGAGACATGATGCGGTCTGACAGAGAACCGTGGTTTACCCCGATGCGGATGGCGGTGTGGTTTTCCTTGCAGATATTTAGAAAAGGAACGAAGCGTGCACGTATCTTTTCTATTTCTTGCGCATACTCTTCGTCAGTGTATTCCAGTTTCCGGAAAGTACGTCCCGGGTCTACATAGTTTCCCGGATTGATGCGCACCTTCTCCGCATATTGTGCCGCTACATCAGCCACTTTGGGATTGAAATGCACATCGGCTACCAGCGGGGTGTCATATCCTTGAGAGCGTAATCCGATATTGATATTTTTCAGGTTTTCGGCTTCACGTACACCTTGTGTGGTAAGACGTACATATTCACCGCCCACATCTATAATGCGTTTGGCTTGTTCCACACATGCTTCAGTATCCATAGTAATGGTGTTGGTCATACTTTGGATGCGGATGGGGTTGTTTCCACCCAAAGGAGTGCCTCCGATATGGACTTCGGAAGATTTGCGGCGGGAGTAATTAAATAAATCCATGTTTAGTGATTAGTGGTGAGTGGTGAGTGATTAGTGAGCTGCGCTGGAATGCTGCATGGGTATTAATCACTCACCACTAGTTAATTCGTTTTATATTCAAACTTGATTTCTTTCAATTCTTCATTGGCTTTTACAATTTTCTTTTTTAAACCGGTTTTGTAGTCTGCAATTTAGCAGCCAGTTCTGTATCACTCAATGCTAGCATTTGTACGGCCAGAATGGCAGCATTCATGGCTCCATTGATTGCTACGGTAGCTACAGGAATTCCGGGAGGCATTTGGATAATAGAATAAAGTGCGTCTACGCCATCAAGAACTGAACCTTTTACGGGTACACCGATAACAGGTAGTGTGGTATTTGCAGCAATGACACCGGGAAGTGCGGCAGCCATGCCGGCAGCGGCAATGATGACTTTAATTCCACGGCCTGCAGCATTTTTCGCAAATTCCTCCACAGCTTCGGGAGTGCGGTGTGCCGAAAGGGCGTTCATTTCGAAAGGTACGTGCATCTCGTCCAGTAATTTGGCAGCTTTTTCCATTACGGGAAGGTCGGAAGTGCTACCCATGATAATACTTACGATAGGTTTCATTGTTTTTTTGTTATTGTTTGGTTTATATATTTACTTCAAGCACGGGTTATACGGATGAACGCGGATAGAAAAATCCGTGAGATCCGCGTAATCCGCGCCTGAACAATTCCCTAACGGGAATTTATATTATTCGTTGACTAATGCTTTATATCCTTCAGCATCCAGCAAATCGTTAACGTCATTAGTGTCATTGGGCTTAATCTTAATCAGCCACCCTTTACCATACGGGTCTTGGTTTACTAATTCGGGATTGTCGGCCAATGCTTCGTTCTGTTCCAGAACTTCTCCTGAAACGGGAAGGAACAAGTCCGAAATAGTCTTTACTACTTCAATAGTACCGAAAACTTCGTCTTTTTCTAAAGTTTCTCCTTCAGTAGTGATATCTACGAATACGATGTCACCTAGTTGCTCTTGTGCATAATCAGTGATGCCTACATAAGCTATATCACCTTCTACTCGTATCCATTCGTGTTCTTTGGTATACTTTACATTGCTTGGAAATTCCATAATGTTTTCAATTTATAAGGTTAATACTAATTTTTTTTCAAATAAACAAAATTCCAATGACACCACAAAACAATCCGACAATAAATCCGGCTAAAACTTCTAATAAGGTATGCTGTTTTACAATGATACGGGCTGTGCCAAGCATTCCGGATAGCAAAATGAAAAAACAGAGCCACCATACAGGATTGAAATTGAATATAAAGCTGTAGGATAATAATCCGCCTACCATCATGCCGCTGCTTGCCACGTGTGTGCTGATTTTCCACTTGAAATTGATCAGTGTGCAAAGGATCATGCAGATGAGGGCGGCTACGATAATACCCGACATATAGCGGGGCAGATGTATCTTGTACATAGTGATGAGACAGGTGACATAGCTGATGATAGTCAGCGCGTATGGTACGAAACGTTTTTCGCGGTGTCCCAATTCATGAATCCCCCAACCGTTTATTTTTTGAAATAGGTAGATGGCGAGCATTGGCATCAGAATGGTGAAACAGTAGACTATGCCCAATACTATCAGTTTGTACTGGATGGGCATGATACGAAGATAAGTGAAGAAAAAAGTAGGAAAAATGCCACAAAAGGAATCATAAAAGGCGTGAATATGCCTGATATGATACGTGAGCTGACTTCAAGCGGACTATTTTTCTTGGCTACTCTTATTGCTTCGGTTGTTTCGTTAGCTTTCATAATATTACCTTCTTAATCGTGCGACGGGTATGTTAAGCTGTTGGCGGTATTTGGCTACAGTACGGCGGGCTATGGGATAGCCTTTCGTCTTTAGTGTTTCGGCCAGTTCATCATCAGTGTAAGGTTTTTCTTTGTCTTCGGTATCTACACATTCTTTCAGAATGCGCTTGATTTCGCGGACAGAGAGTTCTTCACCGTCTTCGGTGGTGTAACCGTCGCTGAAAAAGAATTTCAACGAATAGATACCATAGTTTGTTTGTACATATTTGCTGTTGCTTACCCGTGATATGGTGGAAATATCCAATCCCGCGCGTTCGGCTACATCTTTCAAGATCATGGGCTTCAGCAAGGATTCGTCTCCTTCTAAAAAGAAGAGGCGTTGAATATCTATAATGGCTTGCATGGTGGTGAGTAACGTGTGTTGTCGCTGTTTTACGGCATTGATAAAACCTTGTGCGGCATCTACTTTTTGTTTTAGGAACATCAGTGCGTCCTTTGAGGCCTTGCTCTGATTGTCTTTGTTGCGAGTGTGTTCATCCAGCAATTCGGTGAACTGACGGCTCAGACGCAACTCAGGAACATTACGATTGTTTAAACTTAGAGTAATGGTGCCGTCTTCATACGTTTCTACGATGAAATCGGGAATAATCTGCTGCATATTTTTACCCATTGCTTCACCCAGTGAACTGCCCGGACGAGGATTCAGCTTGGTGAGATCGCTCACCGCCTCATTATATTGTTCTTCGGTAATACCTAGTTTTTGGATAATCCTTTCTTTATTTTTGCGGGTAAATTCATCACAACATTTACCGATGATGTCCAGTTCTATTTGTTTCAACGGCGAATCGGCTTTTCTTTGTATTTGTAACAGAAGACATTCCTGTAAACTGCGGGCACCGATACCTGCCGGATCAAAGTCTTGGATTATTTCTAATATTTTATTCAATTCTTCTTCAGTGGTATAGATGCCCCGATAGATGGCAAGTTCATCCATGATAGACTCCATATTTTTGCGTAACAGGCCGTCATCGTCCAATGAACCGATCAAGTACTCGGCTATATCTCGTTGTTCTGGGGTAAGTTCCTGCATCTGCAACTGGTCTTTCAATATTTCATAAAAAGATACGGCATCCGAGAAAGGGATTTCTTCGGCTACTCCTTCTTTGGAACGATTATGTTCCTGTAGTTTATAATCGGGAATATCATCTTCGTTACTGTAATCGCCTAATGAAAAATCCTCGTTCGACTCCGTATTTTCGTCTTCGTTTTCTTCGTATTCTGTGTTGTCATCTTCATTATCGGGCATTTCTTTCCCTTCCTCCAGGGCCGGATTATCCAGTATTTCGGAATGGATACGTTCTTCCAACTCCACAGTGGGCAGTTCCAGCAATTTCACTACCAGTATTTGTTGTGGAGATAAAGTCTGTATTTGTTGCTGGGCTTGTGTTTGTACTTGACGTGAGCCTTGTGCCATAATATTTTTATTTCCTTGTTTATTGCGACAAAAATAGGAAATTGTATTGTAATAATCTTCCTTTTTTTTGGGATTATTTTAAGGGGATGGTTATCTTTGCCTGTCATCCATACAAAAAACACAAGATTATGTTTGCAAAAGAAACTTATACAACCCGCCGTAACAGCTTGAAAAAAGCCTGGGAACAGGTCTCTTGCTATTTCTAGGCAACGAGGAGAGTGGCATGAACTATGAGGATAATACTTATCATTTCCGCCAGGATTCTACTTTTCTTTATTTTTTCGGCTTGCCCTATGCTGGGTTGGCTGCCATTATCGATGTGGATGAGGATAAGGAAATTATCTTCGGGGATGAGCTGACTATGGATCATATTGTATGGATGGGAATCCAGCCTGCCTTGTGTGAGAAAGCGCAGAGGGTGGGAGTGACGGAAACTCGTCCTGCCGCGGATTTGAAGAAGTATTTGGAAAAAGCTGTTGCTAAAAGACAGGTGATTCATTATCTGCCTGTTTATCGTGCGGAGCACAGATTGAAGCTGTTGGACTGGTTGGATATAAAGCTTGGCATGGAACAGCCGTCTGTTCCGTTTATTCGTGGAGTCGTGAATATGAGGAATTATAAGACTGCTGAGGAGTTGGTTGAAATTGAACGTGCTTGTAATGTGACGGCTGATATGCACATTACAGCTATGAAAGTGTTACGTATAGGAATGAAGGAATGGGAAGTGGTGGCTGCATTGGAAGCGGTGCACAGGCCAATGGTTGTGGATTTTCGTTTCCTACTATTGCCACGGTATGCGGACAGACTTTGCATAACCATTATCATGGGCATACGGTGAAATCGGGGGATATGCTGTTGGTGGATGCTGGTGCGGAAACTGAAATGGGATATGCTGGTGATATGTCGTCTACAATTTGTGCGGATAAAACGTTTACTATCCGTCAGAAAGAAGTGTATGACATTCAGGTTGCCGCACACACGGCAGCGGTTCGTGCATTGAAGCCCGGAGTGCCTTTTAAGGAGGTGTATGAACTTTCCTGTAGAGTGATTTGTGAAGGGCTGAAAGGACTGGGCATTATGAAAGGTGATCCTGCTGAAGCGGTGGCCGTTGGGGCGCATGCTATGTTTTTTCCGTGCGGACTAGGACACATGATGGGATTGGATGTGCACGATATGGAGAATTTGGGAGAGGTATGGGTCGGCTATGACGGACAACCGAAAAGCACTCAGTTCGGCCGTAAGTCATTAAGGCTGGCCAGACCTTTAGAACCGGGATTTGTGCTTACTATAGAACCGGGTATCTATTTTATTCCCGAACTGATTGATTATTGGAAAGCGGAAAAACGCTTTAAGGACTTTATCAATTATGATAAGCTGGAGAGTTATCGTGACTTTACAGGTTTGCGTAATGAGGAAGATTATTTGATAACGGAGGACGGGGCACGTCTTTTAGGTAAGAAGGTTCCTTTTACTACAGAAGAGGTGGAGGCTTTGCGATAAAATTATTGGGGGTAGATAGAAATACTTTTATCTACCCCGATGATATATAATTATCCACCTATGGTTACCTTTAAACCGTAATCAGTCAAGATTTGTATGCACTGCTGTTGTACTTCTTCGGATGGCGTTTGCATTTTATATCCTTTAGGATTATAGATACTGCCTAGCTTTGTATGCTTTCCCTTTCCTATATCATGGTAAGGTAATAGGTTAATTATCTCAGGATGCCGTGGAAGACTGGCCAAAAATTCGGCAGACTGCTTTATGTTCTTTTCATCTGCATTCACTCCTTCAATCAATGGAATGCGGATATAATAAGGGAAACCGGCTTCTGCTACTCTGCGGATGTTTTCCAAAATTAATTCATTGGGAACATCACAAAATGTTTGGTGTACGGTACTGTCCATTGATTTTAAGTCGATAAGTAATAATTCACAATTCCGCATCACTTCATCCACCGTTTCTTTGCGGGCAAGTAGGGTGGTATCTACCGCCCGATGAATTCCCTGTTGTCCGCAACGTTTCAGCATATCAATCAAGAATTTGGGATGAAGCAACGGTTCTCCACCACAAAAAGTGACCCCACCGCCCGATTGATCCATAAATGGGATTTCCTTTTCTATTTCATGTATCAGGTATTCGGCGGTATATTCCGTTCCTGATATCTCGATAGCCATTGCCGGACATTCTTCGGCACAGCGTCCGCATAACACGCATTTTTGTTTGTCGGTGACAATACCCTCGGGAGTCAGTGTCAGTGCACCGTTGGGGCATACTTTCAGACAAGTTCCACAGCCAAGGCATTTCTTGGCTGTGTATAGTTTGTCTTTTCCGTTACGAATGCCTTCGGGATTATGGCACCATACGCACGAGAGCGGGCATCCTTTCATGAAAAGTGTGATACGGATGCCCGGTCCGTCATTGATAGCATAGCGTTTGATGTCGAAAATCAGATTCATTTTGTCAGAAGGTTTCTTGTGCCGTGCGGGCTATTACGTCATATTGTAAATCTGCGTTCATATCATTGAAATAATCGCTATACCCAGCTACGCGTACCAACAGGTCCCGATATTCTTCAGGATGCTTTTGGGCGGCATGTAAGGTGGCGGTATCTACTATATTGAACTGAATGTGATGTCCTCCTAAGGCGAAATAGCTGCGGATGAGGCTTGCTAGTTTGGCCAGGTCTTCATCACGTTTCAGCAGTGAGGGCAGGAAACGTTGATTCAACAGAGTACCTCCGCTTTTCACCTGGTCTAGTTTGCCTAATGATTTTACGACGGCGGATGGCCCGTGGGTATCTGCTCCGTGTGAGGGTGAGGTACCGTCACTGATGGCACGTCCGGCCAGACGGCCGTTGGGGGTGGCATTCATCATTTTGCCGAAGTAAACGTGACAGGTAGTAGACAGCATGTTCAAATGGAAGCATTCGCCTTTGGTGTTCGGCTTTCCTTCGATGGCGTCGTAAAGGTCGTTAAAGACCTGGATGGCGATACGGTCTGCATATTCGTCATCGTTACCGAAGAAAGGTGTGCGGTTCAGAATGAATTGTCGCATGGCTTCCTGTCCTTCGAAGTTGGTGTCGGTAGCATGGATGATTTGCTCCATATTGAATTTACGTTCTTCGAATACATGTTTTTCAGAACGGAGAGACTGTCGGTAATAGTACCTAAACCGGTGCATTGAATATAGGTTGTGTTATAACGCGGTCCGCAGTTATAATAATCTTTTCCTTTGGCAATACAGTCATCAATGAACAAAGACAGGAAAGTGGCGGGAGCGTATTTGGCGAACATACGGTCAATGTAGTTGCTGACACGTACTTTCATATCTACAAAATAATGGATTTGTTTAAGGAATGCGTCATAAAGTTCTTCATAAGTCCGGAAGGTACGGGGATCTCCTGTTTCTAAGCTTACTTTCTTGCCTGACACAGGATCAGTTCCGTTGTGCAAGGTGACTTCCAATATCTTGGGGACGTTAAGGTAACCGGTCAGTACGTAAGCTTCTTTTCCGAAAGCGCCTACTTCTATGCATCCGCTACATCCGCCTTCGCGAGCGTCTTCCGGTGTCTTTCCCTGTCGCATTAGTTCCATGACGTATGTGTCGGGATTGAATACGGATGGGTAGCCGTAGCCCTTACGGATTACTTTGCAGCCTTCGCGCAGGAAACGCTCTGGGGTGCATACACTGATGTGCAGGGCGCTTCCGGGTTGTAACAGGTGAAGATCATCTACTGTTTCGAGCATGATATAGGATACTTCACTGACCCCGTTGCTACCATCGCGTTTGATGCCACCGATATTCAGATTGGTAAAGTCATTGTAGGTACCGCTTTCTTTGGCGGTGATGCCAACTTTGGGTGGGGCTGTCTGATTATTTATTTTGATAAAAAAACATGACATTAGTTCTTTGGCTTCTGCACGAGTCAGTATTCCTTCTTTTAGGTCATTTTCATAGAAAGGAGTGAGATGCTGGTCAAAATGTCCTGGATTCATGCGTCCCATCCGTTCAGCTCTGTAATGGTGCCGAGATGGACAAACCAGTACATCTGTATGGCCTCCCAATAAGTACGTGGGGCATGTGCAGGAACCCATCGGCAGATTTCCGCTATTTTTTTCAGTTCCTTTTTGCGTTTCGGATCGGTTTCTCGTCCAGCCATCTTTTCGGCCAGTTCAGCATGGCGTTCGGCAAAAATGATAGCGGCATCACAGGAGATGGACATGGCGGTCAGTTCTTCTTGTTTGTCGGTTGCTTCTGGATCATTCATGAAATCCAGATTTCTCAGCTCATGGGCAATACGTTCTTTCAGATCCAGCATGCCATATTGATAAACTTTTCCGTCCAAGGAGTATGACCGGGGGCTCGTTGTTCCATAAATTCAGTGAACATTCCTGCTTCGTAAGCTTCTTTCCATTCTTTGGGAACGTGATTGAAGATGCGTTCGCGTTGGGTGCGCCCTTTCCAATAAGGAATAACCTCGCGTTCATAGGTGTCTATATCTTCTTGGCTGATGGTATAGCGCTGTAATTCGCGGGTGTCAACACATGAAGGTCTTCCACGCTGTGACAGGTCAGTTCAGGGAAAGTAGATACGGCTTTGGGATGTGGTCCACGTTCACCTACAATCAGTTCGTCTTTACCTATGTATATAGTTTTCCGTTTACAGATTTCAAGAAAGTTCAGTGCTCTTAGAATGGGAATTGGATATTTCCCTTCGTTTTCTTTGTAAAATTCGGTCTCTATCAGAGCACGTTCTATGGACAGAGAAGGTTGTGCGTTAAAAGATTCTTGACGCAGGCGTTGGATACGGTCTGTCATTCCGTTGGTTGTTGTTATCATAAGAGTTATAATAAGGTTTATTTGTTCATAAATAGGAATTCCCATAAGGACGGATTGAAGGAGCCGACCGATTGATATGCAGAAGAAGATATCAATAGAATGAAACGTATGCCAAAAGTAAGATACGCTGTCATTCAATCCATCTTTATGGTGGCTAATGAATGTACAGTCTGCTGGCTTTTGGCATACCCTCCTGAAGAAGAAATGTTCTTAGCAGTAGAACATCAGGCAGTTGAACAGTTTTCTATAGCCTTTGGAGTGCATTCGCTTATACTTGTTTAATAGTGGTCGAAATTACTGTTTGTTTCGCACATAAACAAACCTTATATACTGTTTAATAACAGGTTAATACCGGAAACTGCTTCCTCCTAAAAATTCTCTCAGTAAAGAGGTAGGAGGCAATTCTTTATCTTGTACCGAAGCGAAATATTCCAAGAATTTGCGTAAACGATATGCTTCTGAATATTCCGGTTTGTTATTGGGGACATTCCTTAGAATGGGAATAGCATAATCTTTCATAATGGCCAGTTCAAACAATAGGGCAGAATTGAACATGGCATCTGCATTTTCTTGATATGGAAAGATCCATTTTTCTTCTCCGGCACGTACGCTGGGCCATCTTCTGATCGTTTCTTCTGCGGAATAGCCACGGTATTTGTGGTCGCGGATAATACGGCGCAACAAACGGTTGTCGGTAGTCGGAATATAATTATGATTGTCCAGCAGAATAGTGGTTAATGCCGATACATATATTTTATATTTATTTTCGGTGGGAATATGAGGAGTTAACTCGGGGTTAAGTGCATGGATCCCTTCGAGAATCAATATCATGTTATCGTCAATCTTAAGTTTGTCACCTTTAAATTCCCTTCTTCCTGTGGTGAAGTTGAAACGTGGTAATTCCACTTCCTTTCCATGAAGCAGATCTTGTAATTGCTTGTTGAAGAACTCTAAATCTAATGCATACAATGATTCGTAATCATAATCACCTTTTTCATCTTTTGGTGTCTTTTCTCGGTCAACAAAATAATTGTCCAGGGAGATGGGGTAAGGCTTCAGACCGTTTGCCATCAACTGAATACTGAGCCGTTTGCTGAAAGTCGTTTTACCAGAAGAGGATGGACCGGAGATAAGAACCAGTTTTACTCTTTGACCGTTTTTTCCTCTGTGGTATATCTCATCGGCAATATTGGAAATCTTTTTTTTCCTGCAAGGCTTCGGACACATTAATCAGATCGGTGGCATAGCCTTCATTACAGGCCACATTGAAATCTCCTACAGTCCCTACGCCTAAAATCTGATTCCAACGACGATGTTCTTTGAATACTTCCAGCATTTTTTCTTGTTTTACCACTTCCTCTAGTACTTCCGGATTCTGACGGTTGGGGACACGCAGCAACAAGCCGTCATAGTATTTCACTATGTCGAATTTGCGGATATATCCGGTGCTGGGCAGCAGGCTGCCATAGTAGTAGTCAATGGTATTTTCCAAAGTATAATAATAGGAGTAAAGTTCTCCTGAAGTTTCAAGTAGTTTTACTTTGTCCATCATTCCTTTCCGGCAGAATAGTTCTACTACTTTAGTTGTATGACATTCAAAACGATGGAAAGGGATGTTGGCTTCCACAATCTCTTTCATTCGCTGCTTAATACGGGAAACATCATCCAGTCCGGTCTCGTGCCCTATCTGCAAGTCGCAATAATATCCTTTGGATACGGGATGTTCAAGCATGATTTTTCCATCAGGGTATAGGTCCTCCACCGCTTTGCACAAGATGAAGCAAAGTGAACGGACATAAGTGCGCATTCCCGAAGGATTTAGCATATTCAGGAATTCCACATCCTTATTATTATAGGCCCGGTAATTGAGCCTTCTACTTTGTTATTGACTTTGGCACTGACTGGTCCATATGGGATATCTAGATTAAAACCATTATAAATATCCAAAAGTGAGCTTCCGATTGGGAAGTTCTTTGAAATATTGTTATTTTTGCAACAGATTTGTAACATAATCGTAATAATTATTACTAACGTAGTGAAACGGCTTGAAATTTACTGAATAAAAGGGAGATTAGCCAATTCCTACCAAATTAATTAAAGATGGAGTATTCTTTTTATGATTTCTTAAAGCTGCTAGGTTCACTGGCGCTATTCCTTTATGGAATGAAAATCATGAGTGAGGGGCTGCAAAAGTTTGCTGGTGACAGACTGCGTAAAATCCTCACAGCGATGACCACCAACCGGGTAACCGGAGTGTTAACCGGTGTTCTTATCACTGCGTTAATTCAATCCTCTTCTGCTACTACTGTTATGGTAGTAAGTTTTGTTAATGCCGGACTCCTTACGCTTTCACAATCAATTGGGGTCATTATGGGGGCGAATATCGGTACCACTGTTACTGCATGGATTATATCTGCATTGGGGTTCAAAGTAGATATTGCTGCTATGGCGCTTCCGTTATTGGCTGTTGGCGTACCTTTATTATTTTCAGGAAAGAGTAACCGTAAATCCATTGGAGAATTTATATTCGGTTTCTCTTTTTTGTTTATGGGCCTCTCTCTCTTGAAGACGAATGCTCCTGACTTAAGTAGAAACCCCGAAATGTTGTCTTTTGTTCAGAACTATACCGATATGGGATTTGGTTCTGTTATCTTATTTGTTGTCATCGGTACAGTTCTGACTATGATTGTACAGGCATCGGCGGCAACGATGGCTATTACTTTAATTATGTGTGCCAATGGTTGGATTAGTTTTGAGTTGGGGGCTGCATTGGTGCTTGGCGAGAATATTGGTACTACCATAACAGCCAACCTTGCTGCACTGACTGCTAATACGCAGGCTAGGAGGGCTGCGCTGGCTCATTTGGTGTTTAATGTTTTTGGGGTTATTTGGGTATTATGTCTTTTCAAGCCTGTAACTATGGGGGTTTCATGGTTTGTAGAAGATATAATGAAAACAGCAGATCCGGCTGTTGCCGTATCTTTTAAACTGTCTGCTTTTCATACTACTTTTAATATATGCAATGTGTTGATTCTTATTTGGTTTGTTAAGTTGATAGAGAAAACAGTCTGTAAAATCATTCCTCAGAGAGAGCAGGATGAAGAATATCGTTTGCGCTTTATTACAGGTGGTATGCTTTCTACTGCGGAGCTTTCTATATTGCAGGCACGCAAGGAAATCAATCTCTTTGCAGAGCGTACTCATCGTATGTTTGGCATGGTGCGGGATCTGCTTCATACCACAAATGACAATGACTTTAACAAATTGTTCAGCCGTATTGAGAAATATGAGAATATAAGTGATAATATGGAGGTGGAGATTGCTAATTATCTGAATCAGGTATCCGACGGGCGTTTGAGTTCTGAGAGTAAGTTGCAGATTCGTGCTATGCTTCGTGAGGTGACTGAAATAGAGAGTATTGGTGACAGCTGTTATAATTTGGCACGTACAATTAATCGTAAGCATCGGAGTGATATGGATTTCACTCCGAAACAGTATGATCATATTCATCAGATGTTCCAGTTGACAGATGATGCTTTGTCCCAAATGGTTTCGTTGGTGGAAGATGAACATCATGTGGTGGATGTGAATAAATCGTTTAATATAGAGAATGAAATAAATAACTATCGTAATCAGCTAAAGAATCAAAATGTACTGGATGTGAATAATAAGGAGTATGATTATCAGATGGGTGTACACTATATGGATATCATTGGAGAATGTGAAAAACTGGGCGATTATGTAGTTAATGTGGTGGAAGCCAGTAGCAATGTGAAGGAAAAGAAATCCTAACCTGAAATGGCTATGGTGAACAGAACAATGATATAGATGCAGAGGTGCAAGGTTTAACTCATGACGGATTAAATACTTTGTACCTCTGTGTCTTTTTTAATAAAGTGTAATAAAGAAGAGGGTATAAATAAAAGAGAATCTACATGTCAATATTTGTTTTTTTGAAACTGATAGGCTCACTGGCACTTCTGATGTATGGGATGAAACCATGAGTGAGGCCTTGCAAAAACTGACAGGCGGACATTTGCGTCATATTCTGGGGGCAATGACCACGAACCGTTTTACCGGGCTGTTAACTGGTACATTTGTGACAGCTTCTGTACAGTCTTCTACTGCGACAACGGTAATGACAGTTAGTTTCGTAAATGCGGGATTGCTGACTTTGGGGCAGGCTATTTCTGTAATTATGGGAGCTAACATTGGTACTACGGTGACCGCTTGGATTATGTCTATTTTCGGTTTCCAGATCGATATGAATAATCTTATTTTTCCTCTCTTTGCATTGGCTGTTCCTTTAATCTTTTCTAATAAAAGTCAGAAAAAATCTTTTGGGGAATTTATTTTTGGATTTTCGTTCATGTTTTTGGGATTGACTACGTTACGTGAGAATGCCATGCATATGGATTTGGAGCATAATGCAGCTATCATCAGTTTTATTACCTCTTGCAAGGAATGGGGATTTTTTCCATTTTATCATTCTTGTTGATAGGTGGAATAATAACAATGTGCGCACAGTCTTCTGCTGCGGTTATGGCCATTACATTGATTCTTTGTTCCGTGGTGTGCTTGATTTGTATTTGGGCATTTGTCACTGGTGATGGGCGAGAATATTGGTACTACTGTAACTTCTAATATTGCAGCTTTGACGGCGAATACGCAAGCAAGGCGGCAGCGTTGGCT
>ENA-OQJH01000476-OQJH01000476.1-human-gut-metagenome-genome-assembly--contig:-NODE-476-length-21797-cov-5.660452_pt1 | contig 21797 bp, 29 predicted proteins | sample MGYA00242597_ERZ504763 | MGnify/ENA primary metagenome ERZ504763 (study PRJEB26092, sample SAMD00036359) | human gut metagenome | host: Homo sapiens | study: EMG produced TPA metagenomics assembly of...
TATATAGCGGACAACGTGCGGGCAATTTAGGCCGCCCGGAGGTTAATGGGTGGAAATTGATAAAAATTTTTGATAATAAATAATGTATGCGCAAATAATAAAATTTTTGAGATATGCAAATATTTTCTGAAAATTATTCTTAAAATAATAAAATTCATTTTTAACAAAAAATTTTCTCGAATTTTTTGTAGATTAAAATAAAGTCCTTATCTTTGCAATGTCGGAAACGATAAGAGTTCTAAAATTTAATAAGAAAAATTTTAAAAAAAAAATCTTTGAAAATTTTGCAAATTAAAATATTATTCTTATATTTGCATAGAGAAATAAAAAAAACCTTTTCGAGTTTCTAATAAGACTTGAATTTTTATCGAAAAGGTTATAATAAAATAAATTCAAAAATTCAAGCATTTTTATTATGGAAGAAAAAAAATTAAATTCAGTTGAGAATGTAAATGTAGTTGTTGAAAATTCTACAAAAGAACAAGTAAACAAAGTGAGTGCTAAAAAAGCTAAAGCACAAGCAAAAGCAAACAATATTCTTTATAAAGATATTCTAGCTAATTTGAATAAATCTACTGAGGGACTTTTAAAAACTTCTTTTGGTGTTAAAAAATCAGACATTTACAAAGAAGAAATTTTTTCAGAACTTTCGGACAAAGAGAAAAAAGTTGCTCGAAAGAAATTTAGAAATACAATTCTTTCATTGTCCGAAAGTTTGACACAAGAAAAGGACAAAACTCACTTAGAAAAACTAAAAAAAGCGTTTTTAGATTTTTACAAACAAGTTTACAAAGTAAACGATTTTTCCCTTTCTTCTGTTTGTTCCGAAAATATGAAAGAAACAAACAAAGAAATTTTGAAAAAAGGCTTTACAAATCGTGAAAAAATAAATCAATGTTTAACTAGAGTAGGGATTTAGTTCCCTACTCAAAAATTATAAATCATTATGAAAACAATTAAATTTTTACAAGAAAGTTTTGAAACAAAAGAAAGATTTCAACAAGAAATTAGCTTTAAATATTCTTATAATCGAGATACGGTAGAGAGCATAGATTTTCGTATTAATCAACGCAATATTAGATATTTTTACGAAGCTATGCAAAATTTTGAAAATTCTTTAGTAAACGAGTTCAAAGAAAAGAAAAATAATTTTTGTAATGTAAAGCAATTTTTAGAAAGCATTAATGATTTCGATAAAATTATTTTTGTAATAATTAATTACATGAAAACATATTTTGATTTCTGTAAAGATTATTCTAAAATTAGTTTATATGTACATTTAGTCCAATTTGATTTTACTATAAGTGTTTTAATTCAAGGTTTCTATAATTATACTCATAGGGATTTAAGTTTTTCTACTAAATTAGAATCCCAAGTATTAGATTCTGAAAATGAATTGCTACAAGAAAAATTAGACCTAATTAGAGAAGAAATTTGTAAATTAATTGGAGTAGACCCCAATTTAGAAAAACAGGGACACGAAGATAATTACGTGTTTAATTTAAATATTAAATCCGATAATCAAATAGGATTTTTTTTGCAAGCAACTGAATTATAATTAATTCTTAAAATTTTTAGAAAGTAAGGGAATGTTTGTCCCTTACTTTTTTTTTTTGACTTATTCTAAATAAGGCTACCGTACCCCGCATTTAGTACCTGGTATTTTTAGGCTTTCGTATTAAGGGGTACCTTGAACACACACTAAAATTTTTTTCCTACACACGTTAAGGGCATACCAAGACACAACACCCAAAGAAGCCAGAGAATAAAACATCCCTGGCATTCATACTACAGAATAATATCCAATATCTCCTTAATCCTACCCTTCCCTAAAATCCTCCTACCTTTCCTTACTTCATAAAAGAAAACATAATATTTCTGAATCTCAATACACCATAACCAATCACCTCCCTCTAATAAAGGTTCTATTCTCATCATATCTCCCGGGTCAATCCAAATCTGATACCAAATACTATTACCTTCAGAACATCTTAAGATTCTCTTTTCACTATCTTCTCTTAATCTATCAATTCTTACCATACTCTTCCTTAATCCTTTCCAAATCCTTTAATGCTAATCTCAAAACCCTAAGCCTATGAGGGATATACTTTTTATAGGGAGGGAACCAATACCCAAATACCCTATTATCAAATACTAAACTTAAAGGAATCTCAACCCATTGTATACCTTTAATGGTATGAAGCTTCCCATTACTTAAGAGATATTCATTAGAACAAAAATACGTACCATGCTCTAGAAGAAACCAGATATTGGTAATACCAAACCTTTCAGGTTTGAACCAAGGTTTAATTACCCAGTGCCAGAATCCATGATCCTGATTATCGAATATCTTACACATTCCCATAGGAGTTTCACTATGTCTTAGGAAATCAATTGCCTTGATTATCTCATGCTTCACCTTCTCATAGTTTTCGAATATCCTCATCTCTATGGTGAAGTTATTCTTTGCCTTTTCATCGATATTACTCATGATACTAATCCATATAAGAATATTATAAACCAAGCCACTAGGATAAAGATATAAGGGATTGCATACTTCTTAAATGGGTATCCTTCTATCCCATCATGGAGGGCATATATAAATACTATGGGCCATAGTAACATCATTAATGCTACTCCCAGTAATTTAAACCAAGTAAAGCCAAGGCATACTAGAGCATCAAAATTCATTGAGCTACCCTTATAATTACCGTGACTATCGAAGTGATAGTAGTTCTTAGGTTTTAATACTTGCTCAGATCCTAGGTATGGTGGTAGGTCCTTTTTAATGAACCTACCTTTGCTATCTCTTGCCCTTTCACTTAGAAGTTTAGGAGCAGATAAATCTTCGTCGTAATCCTTAATCTTTGGCATTGTTTTTCTTTTTAAAGAATATTAGGTAAATAGGAAATAAAGGTAATACTAACCAGATTGTAAGGAATAATAGGTTGGGTCTGATCATCCTAATTTCTTGACATAACATCTTAGTTAAGATTATAGAGGGGATTAGGCATATCCCATAGATTATGCCTAATATTATCCAAGTACTATTCATTGAGTTTTTCGATTAGTTTTTTAAGTTTCTTATCTAAGGTTATCACTTTCTCAGTGGTTTCATCATCCTTGTGTTTCCCGTTATCATCCAACCATTTTTTGATTGCCTCCAAGGATTTCTTGGATTGGTGATATGCAACAAAGGAATTGTACTTCTGTTCATTCTCTGTAGTACAAGGTAGGATTATTGCATTACCTTTTCCATCTAATCGAGTAAATTGACCCTCTAGATTTGTTGTTCTAGTAATTATTACTTTATTAGATAATATTGCAGTACCATTCTTTTTATCGATAGATACTACGTTTGCCTTTTCCATTAGGGTTTTGTCTTGGTAAATTACCGAGTTACCCTCTTTGAGTTTTATTACTTCTTTTTTCATATAAATAATGTATTTATTTCGTTATACAAATATACTATTTTATTTTTAAATATCAATCATTATTGAATAAATTCTGCAAATCTTCTGAGGTTATCCCATGCTGACGGTAGTAGTCGTATTCCCAAGGATTTAGAGGTTTGCAATTGACTGGGTATTCGTCTCTTAATTCGAAAGGCAAATAGCCAAGAAATTCTATACTGTTGAAATACTGTACCTTACCATCAGTAAATAAGAAATATTTCAAAGGTCTATCGATTGCCTTACCGAAATTACTTCCTATTAATCTGATATCCTTGTTGGCAATGTAAACATGATACTTATCAGTTATCAAATATACCTGGGTATTCCAGGGTTTCTTCGATTCATCTAAGGTTTTCCTAAACCAATCAACCATAATCTGTTGTTTCTTTCCCATATCCATAATTAAATTATTTATTCATTGATAAATAGAACTCGATATACTTACCTAAGAAAGGCTACAAGCAATACTTTATCCTCTTTAATGTAAACTCTAAGAATTTATATTATGGATAAACTTACTAACGAATTAATTGCCAAGGTTGCGAACAAGTTAAACCTTGAACCAGCTCTGTTAAAGACAGTAACTGTAGTAGAATGTGGTAATCGAGACGGATTTTTACCCTCTGGTAGACCTCAGATTCTCTTCGAGGGTCATGTAATGTGGAAATATTTGAAGATAAAACTCGATGGAGAAGGTAAAAGAACCTATTTATACGATCTAGCCAAGAGAAATCCATCCTTAGTTTATCAAAAATGGACCAAAGAATTCTACTTGGGAGGTGAAGGAGAGTGGAAAAGACTCGAAGCAGCTCGTAAAATTGATGAAAACTGTGCTAATTTGTCAACTTCTTGGGGATTAGGACAGATTATGGGCTTCAATTATCAGCTTTGTGGATGTCAATCAGTAGATGAAATGATCCAAAAGATGTCTGAATCTCATGAAATGCAGCTAGAAATGATGTACCATTTCCTCTATAACTCAGGTTTGGTGAAACATTTGAAGGCAAAAGACTGGGATGCCTTCGCTAAAGGATATAATGGGCCTGCCTACAAAGAGAATAACTACGACCAAAAGCTAAGAAATACATATGAAAACTTCAAGGATAAGCTATGAAAGTAATTTATAACAATATTATACCTTTCAAAGGATATAAAGCCATCAATTTATTGGGTTTGGTATTCGTAAGGAAAGGAGCTAAATTTACTGAGGTGGATTATAACCATGAACACATTCATTCAAAGCAAATGGCAGAGATGTTATGGATATTTTTCTACCTTTGGTATGGAATCGAGTACTTAATCATTCTTTGTTTTGCTAAATGGAACAAGCAAAATGAAAGGTATCATGATGTAAGCTTTGAAGAAGAAGCTCATAATAATGATTCAAATCTGAATTATATTTCAACTAGAAAGCATTATGCTTGGTTCAAGTACATAAAATTGAGAAGTTACAAATAAGGTTTAGTTATAGGGTCTATACCTTTAATTATTTTAGATATTACAGATAGTGGCATCTTGAATTTAGTGCTGAGTTCTCTCAGTAATATTTCGGGATGCCTACGTTTATATCTAAATACTCTTAATTTTAACCTATTAGAGTATTTAGAAGTAGGTGAATCTTGGCCTATTTTACCAGGAGTACTATTATGTGAGAATCTACCATCTCTAATACATTGTTGCATATTCTCAGAATAAGTACCCCAATATAGATTATCTACGTGATTATTTAAAGGATTGTTATCCTTATGACATACACAGGGTTTATTTAAAGGGTTTGGTATATAAGCTTCAGCTACCAATCTAGATACCTTTAAAGAACGGGTTATACCTTTAACACATACATGAACCTTTGGGCATGGGTATTTACCTTTACGATTAGTATGTATAGATATATGTAATTTTTTCCAAGACCCCTTTCGTTTTTGGAATATCTTACCACTACGACCATCTATATATTCATCTTTTCTAAATACTTGACCTTGTTCACTTACAAAATGACAAGGTAAACTAGGAATATTTTCTTTCATTTGTTTACTCACATTTTAAATTTCACACTTATATAGTCACAATGGAAAAATTTAATCTACTTGGTATTTGTGCAGGTCAGGGAGCTTTATTATTCCCTTTCCTGAGATCTAAAAAATTTAATCTACTTGGAAATATTGAACCAAGATCGGTTTTTCACACAAAATCTGAAAGCCAGTGGAAAGCTAATTTCAAAGGTATACCTTTCTTAAAAGGGTACGAATTACCCAAAGATTGGCATCCAGATATCATATTATCTAGCCCTGATTGTGGTAGTTGCTCAGTAATGAGATTATCTAAATCTAAGGCTCTTGGAGACCCTAAAAGTAATAAAAGTATACAACTAGTATTCCAAGCAATTCAATATTACGAACCCGCTCTCTTTCTTATAGAAAACCTACCAAGATTGCTATCTCTCATTTCTAAAGAAATGTTAACGGACTTCTTTAAGAACTATAAACTTATTTTTCACGAAAGAAGCGTTTCTGACTTCGGAAACTCCCAAGTATCAAGAAAGAGATTAGTTATTGTCGGGGTTCATTTAGACAAGGGTAAGAAGTATTTGAATTCATTTAATGAAGTGTTTCAAGTAAATACTCCAAAACTTACTAGAGATTTACTAGTACCCGCTCCAGAGGAAGCTTTTATCCCTTTCACTGATAAAGTTTTAGCCATGTATGATTATCGGAAATTACCTGAAAAGAAAAATCTTACAGTTAGACAAGTTAGACAGCTTTGGATTAAGGATTTCAAAGATGAAAAGAAATGGCCAATCAAAACTGCTAAGATGAGTACTCTCCCAGGAGTATACCGATTAGAAGATGATAAACCACCTTTAACACTAAGACCCTCTGATAGACAATTCAGACCAGATGGGTATCCATTGGGTATTTATGATTTCAAGGCCATTATGGGATTCCCTGAAAATTACCGAGTATTTATTCGAGGATTTGCAACTTGGGATCCTAAGACTTATCACTACTGGTTAAATAAAGCTAGGTATACCTTGAGCAAAGGGTCGGTATGTGAAATAGGATTATGGTTTAAGAAATGCCTTAATTTTAAGTGAATCCCCCCTATATATCTAATAGGCTTTTAAAGGGTATTGGAATAAGGAATATTGGAATAAGGAATACTGATAAAAGATCAATCAGGAAAAGGGATTGTTAAGGGAAAAACAAAGCCAGTTTCGTAACTGATTGAATTTGAATTAGTTGACTTATGCCAGACTTGGCAAATGAATGCCAAGCACCTGATATAGAGTGAGTTGACTATTATGAATTGAAACCGAAAAACTCAAGTAACAATGAACAAAGAAATTTTATACAGAACGGAGATATTACCGAAAAATCTGAAGAGTATGTTTAATCTCTTAGCAACCTTTTACAATCGAATCGTAAAGAGTCATAAGGGGAAAATCCGAATGAGTATTACTCAAGATTCTAAAGGAATTGATATTCGATTCAGAATCCCAACTACTGACTTCAGTAATAATTTCAAAGTAATTTTGGGAGTAATAATCGATAGATACAAAACAAAAGATGCCTATCTCAGATCAAAAGATGAAGAAGCTTAAGATTGCCATGGTAGTCCTTTTACTAGGATTTACTATTTACCTTTGCTTCAGGAATTACAAACTGAATCAACAACTCAGTATGTTACCTGATAAAGAGATCATTCAACATACTGATACAATTTATTTGAGGAAAGATTTCCTGCCAATTTCCTACGATAATTTACTTAACCCAAGTAGAATCCTTCTCTACAATTCTCCGCATTCTTCGGTTAGCCAGGGTTTATGCAGTACCGATTCAGCCGAGATATCAGAGAAAGATTCTCTTGTTCAATTAGTAATCGATAAGAATCAACTTACATTGAGTTTCCTTAATCAAAATTCAGGAATTTATTCTAGTAGGTTATTCAATATCGACACTAATAACTACAAGTATTCTTGGTATAACGGAAAACTTACCACACAAGAAATTAAATCTAGAATAAGATTAGTTCCTTATGTTTATGGTAAGTACCGACTTTAACAATCTATGGGATTTGGGAACAGGAATTTCAATCGAGACTAAGAGATTTAATTACAAACTGGGGATAAACAGTTTTTATTACCCAAGATATTTCTCAGGTATCAAAACTGATTTAGAACTGGTAGTAACTTATAAATTTTAGATTTTATGGCAAAGAAGATACAAGAAACACCCACTAACCTTACAAGAGAAGAATTATCTAATCTATCTAGGGTTACAACGGATGTTTTCTTTTTCAGTCTTTTTTGTTATGTGATACACCCAGTGAGAGGAAAGGTTAGATTTGAATTATATCCATACCAGAAAGCCGTACTATACCAATTTATACTCCAGAGATTCAATATCTTGTTAAAGTTCAGGCAAGCGGGTATTACAGAACTTATATCTATGTACTGCTTATGGCTAGCATCATATCATCCGAATAAGAAGATAAACATTATCTCTATTAAGGACACAACAGCTAAGAAGGTACTTAAGAAGATTAAGTTCATGTATAAGAATCTTCCATGGTATATGCAAACACCGATCATCAACGGAAGAACTGGGGAATTTGGTTCTGCTCTATGATTGAATTCGATAATGGTTCATTCATAGAATCCATCCCAACATCTTCAGAAGCCGGTCGTTCAGAATCTCTTTCTCTCCTGGTAATTGATGAGGCTGCAATCGTTCGGTGGGCTTCAGCTATTTGGGCAGCTGCCTTCCCTACGCTTTCCACCGGAGGTTCAGCCATCATCAATTCTACTCCATACGGTATGGGTAATTTTTACCATTCAACATGGGTAGATGCTATAGCTGGAGGTAATCCTTTCAATGCTATTCGATTATATTGGCAGATGCACCCAGAACGGATCAATCTTGGTATGACCAGATGGCTTCTGCATTGGGTCCAAAAAGAACTGCACAAGAAATCGATGGAGACTTTCTTTCTTCAGGTAATACAGTATTTGATATGGCAGATATCAAGGCTATCGAAGATTGCTTAAGTGATTATCCAGTTTTAAAATATCGTTTCAATCGTCAGTATAGACAATTCAACGAACCAGATCCAAATAAACAGTACTTTATCGGTGCAGACGTTGCAACAGGTAGAGCCTCAGACTATTCTTCTTTCACTTGTATGGACAAGCTGGGAGAAGAACAAGTTGTGTATAAGGGAAGAATGGCAGTAGATAAATATGCTAGGTTACTGGGAGATACTGGGCAATTATTTAATTTTGCTGTTGTAGCTCCAGAATCTAACGATGTGGGATTAGCAGTAACTTCTGCCCTTCAGTCAGAAGGTTACCCTAACCTATATTACTATCAAAAGCTTCTGAAAAAGAAAGGTAAGTCCAGACCAGAGGTTGATAAATCTCCGGGTTGGTTAACTACCCAAAAGAATCGTTCAGTAATTATAGAGGGTCTAGAACAAGATATTCGAGAAGAGAATATCATTGTGAAGGATCCTTCTTTGTTCAAGAAGCTCCTACCTTTATATATGATGGTTTGGGTAGACCTGTAGCCATGGGTAAACACCGAAATAATACTTCTGCTGTAGATGTGGATTTGGAAGGAGATGTTTATTCTGATGATGATATATTTGGTAAAGCTATTTGTAATCACATACGAAAAGGAAAAACTAATGTAATAATACAACCGAAATGAAAATTCTTAAGTTTTTTGGATTCGATAGAAGGAATCGATCTCCAATACAAGAAAACAAGGCTAATCCTCCAAGTAAAAAGAGGAGGTACCTATTTCACCCGGTAGAGTATCGGAACCGATGATGACCAAGGTAACTTCATTCATACATTGAAAGGCTTAACTCAGATGGTTACGCCTTCTTTTCGTGTTGAAGTGATTCAGTTATTAAGGGATTTATATAAAGTGAATCCAGATGTTAACATTGCTTTACAGGATATGTTTAAGCTTGCTAACACTGGTCACAACATAACCTTCCCTAATAATACCGATAAAGAGGCTGATAAGATGAGAGATCATCTTTCTAAGGTATCCTCTAAATGGTCTAACTATACTGCCGGTATGGATGGTTTGGTAAACAAGATGATAGTTCAATTGATGATTAGTGGAGCTATCTCAGTAGAAGCTGTACCAAATGAAAAGCTTGAGGGTTTAGCTACTATATTATTCCTCAAACCAGACAGGATAGTATTCAAAAGGGAGAATAACGGAGTTTATAGCCCATATCAGAGGAACACTCTTTGGAATGGCTCAAATAAGCAAGATTATATCAAACTTAATACAGAGACCTATTGTTATGTGGGTATGTATAATGATACCGATGAACCTTACGGAATACCTCCTTTTATGGCATCATTGGACTCATTAAAGGGTCAGCATGATATGAAAACTAACTTTAAACATATCATGGAAATCTGTGGTATGGTTGGTTTTCTAGAGGCTTTGATGGAAAAACCACAACAGAAACCTAATGAAAATGTAGAAGCTTACACTAGAAGATTAAATAGGGAGCTAATACGTTTGAAACAGAATGTAAGGGAAGGTATGAAGGATGGAGTAGTAACTGGTTACATTGATGACCACCAGTTTAAACTTAACTCTACTTCAAAAGAGATGAGCAATATTGATAAACCCTGGAATATGAACCAGCAATCAGTTGCTAATGGTTTGGGAGTAAATGGCAACCTAATTGGAGTACAAGCTTCCATTGGAGAAGGAGCAACTGGTATTATGCTTTCTAAGCTTATAAGTCAGCTGAAGAATATCCAAATGATAGTTTCTTATGTTCTTAAGTTTATTTATGAACTAGAACTACGTCTGGCTGGCTTTGATTGTAAGGGAATATCCATTACTTGGGGATCATCCACTATCTCTGATGAGGTTAAAATCCAACAGGGTAGACAGTATAAGATTCAGAACCTTGACTTACTTTACAAGGCAGGTATCATTTCTCAATATCAATATGCTTGGGAAATGGGTTATGATTCTCCTTCAGAAGAAGAACCAAGAGTTTCATTGGAAGACCAATTTGCTAAGGGAGGTAATTCAGACCCACAAGAGGGTACTAAGAAGAAACAGAGACAGGACGATAAGAATCAATCCGCTCGTAGATCAAGAGATAAAAATAACCCGGCTCCTTCACGAGGAGATCAAAATACTAAATCAAGATGAGTAAACCGATTACTAAAAAGAACAGAGAACATTTAGATTCTTTAGTGATAGGTAGTGGTCATACTATAATGGCTGGGTATATCCCAACATCCATAGAACCACAAACCTTCTCGGAGAATTTTTATAAATGGGCTCAAACTTCTAAGGAGTCAGTCAGTCAATTTGGTTTTTGGGGAGGAGAAATAGATTATAATACCTATTATCCTGACTTGAAGCCAGAAGAACTTACTCCCAAAGATGAGGAGTTTATAGAACCAATGTTCAGATTATTATCTGCAACTATTGTGTCTAAGAACTGGAACCCCACCGATTTTAGTCAAAATGGAGTATTAAAAGCTTCTATGAGAATGCTCTTGGGACAAACAGTAAACTGTGACCATGAGACTAATATTGGTAATGCTATTGGAGCTGTATCACAAGTTATCTGGCAAGATGAATACAAGGATGGTTCTTTTGTTATTCCTGCAGGTATCAATGGTATATTAAAGATTGATGGTAAAGCAAATCCGAGAATTGCTAGAGGCATTCTTATGGATCCCCCATCTATCCATTCTAATTCAGTAACAGTACAGTTTAAGTGGGATAAGTCTCACCCAAATATGGAAGATAACGAATTCTACCAGAAACTGGGTACCTATGATTCTAAGGGAGTTATGGTACGAAGAATCGTTACTGAAGTAGTAAGATACTTAGAAACTTCTTTGGTATCTCATGGAGCTGATGCTTTTGCTCAGAAGATTGGGGATGATGGTAAAATCATTAATCCCAATTTTGCAAGAGAACTTGGGCTTCATACGAAGAATATAGGGATGATAAGTCTAAACAGTATTTCTTCTATGATACGAAAACTGATCTAGCTTTGTTCAGTGAAAATAACGATACTTCCCAATCTTATGATGATAATCAAGGAAATCAAAATCCTAATAATAAAGATATGAATGAACTACAAAAATTTTTAGAAAGAATCTTTGGTAAAGATTGCCTTACTCTTGCCGAAGGTACAGAGATGAACGAGGAAACTGCATTTGCAGCCATTCAGGAATTGGTTAATTCTCGTAACACTCTTCAGACTACTGTGGATAACTTAACTACAGAAAAAACTTCTCTTACAGAACAGGTTACTAATCTGAATGCAGAAGTTGCAAATCTGAAAGAAATGGCTCAGGTAGGTAAAAACCACATTACATCTCTCCGTGAAAATGCCGTTGCAACCTATAAAAAACTTATGGGTGACAAAGCTGATGAAACTATCGTTACAATGTTGAATGCCGAAACTACCGGCATGGTAACTTTGATCTCTCTTACTAAAGATTACCAAGCTCGATTGGAAGAAAAATTCCCAATGACCTGTGCTAAATGCGGTTCTCACGATGTAAGCCGTGCTTCTTCTGCAACTGAGGCAGAGGATAAATCCGATAACAAAGCTACTGCTCAGAATTCCGAAAAGAGTACTGAAGAGATTCTGAAAGGTATTTATTCAAACAAATTAAAATAATCTCTAAAATAAGAAGAATATGAATACACATCCTACTACTAAGCTGGTAAATCAGGATCAACCGATGACTCTGTTTGGTGAAAAAACTCCCAGAGCGGTGATCTATAAGAGCGAATCTAACAAGTTACATCAGGCTTTCTGTGTAAAAGAAAACAAAGTTATTCATCAGGGTATGCCGGTAGCTTTGGATACCGATGGTAATATCGAACCTTATATCCCGGGTGAAGATGGCAGCCAGGTTTATCTGGGTATAGCTGTAACTGACAACATTAACCCTGCTTATCAGGCTCAAAGAAATTTCCCCGTAGAAGTAACTGTAGCTGTAGAAGCTTTCATGGTTGTAAACTGGGTAGCTAAAGAGGCTATGGGATGTGGTTATGTAAAACCCACAGATACCCTGTTGATTGACCGTTTCATCACTGCTGAAACTTCAGACGATGAAACAAAATTCATTAGCATCGTACCGGCTGATGAAGCTAATGATATTATTCAAGTATTGGTACGCTAATCATTAACTGAACATTAAAAGAACAATGAATACAGAATTTGCACAATTGAAAATGGAAGACCTTAGAAAGGAACTTCCGGAAATGGTAAGAAGTTTGGAAGCATACCGTCAGGGTTCCAACAACACATTGCCTATTGAAGTTACTCTGGAAGAACTGGTACAGGGTAAATATGGTGTATCACAGGATGCCTTCTTCGAAAAGTTGGGTATTAATCCTAAGATTGATACAATGCAGAATATCTTCACTATGCCGCAACAGAATATCCGTTGGATTGTACCGGAAATCATCCGTGCTGCTATTACAACTGGTATGCGCCAGGCACCTTTCTACCCGAACATCATTGCTTCAGACCAATCCATTAATGGTTTGCAGGTAACTATGCCGATGGTAAACATGTCGGATGCTGCTCCCGCTAAGGTAAATGAAGCAGAAACAATTCCTTTGGGAGATGTAAGCTTCGGACAGAAATCAGTTTCTCTGTTCAAAATCGGTAAAGGATTTAAACTTACTGACGAAGTTAAGAACTACGTTTCAATCGATGTATTGGGAATCTATCTCCGTGACTTTGGTATTCAGTTGGGTTATGCTATGGATACTTTGGCAATGGATGTTTTGATGAACGGTAACAAAGTTGATGGTTCTGAATCTGCTCCGGTTATTGGTGTATATGAAACAACCAACGGTATTACTTATAAAGACTTGTTGCATATCTGGGTTCGTGCTGCTCGTATGGGCCGTAACTTTACTACTATGATTGGTGGTGAAGACCAGGCTATCGAGATGTTGAACTTGCCTGAATTTAAAGAACGTCACTCAGGAACTACAGAAGCTACACTGAATATCAAGTCTCCGGTTCCCAACAAGGCTGACTTCTATATTCACCCGGGAACTCCCGATCAGCAGTTGTTGATGGTAGATACCAGTGCTGCCTTGATTAAGCTTACTGCTAAACAGTTGATGCTTGAATCCGAAAGAATCGTATCCAATCAGACTGAAGCTGTATATGCTTCTCTGACTACAGGTTTCTCTAAGATGTACCAGGATGCTGTTCTTCTATTGGCAGCTAACAAGAAATTCTCTGAAGCTGGATTCCCGAGCTTCATGAACATTGACCCATATCTATTGGTTAACTTAGAATAATATCCGGGATTTCTTCATTGTATTTTTGTCTAATTTCTCCCCCGAACAGTTTCAATCCATTCTGTTCGGGGTTTTATATTATAACCTAAAATAAAAGATTATTATGGCTACTACTTATATTGTAACAGTTGGAACTAATGCCTACAGTTTTAACGACCAGGTAACAGGTATTTCAATTGCAAAAGGCGAAGAGAGAGAACTTACTGCCCGTCAGTACAGAACAAAACGTATTCAGAAAGCTTTAGTTTCTGGCCACTTGGTTTTAGTTCCGGATAAGAACAAAACTGCCAAGTATACTGCTGAGGATATCGAAAAGCTTGACAAGAAGCTAGCTGCTCAGTTTGCAAAGGGTATGGAAATCAGTAAGATTGCCAAAGCTTATTCACTTGAAGAAGCTAAGCTGATTGCTAAGAAACATGAAATCGAAGCTGATCCGAAAGATACAGTAAAAGATATTCTTGAAGTTTTACTTGAAGATTTCGAAGAAAACAAAGAATAAACAAATCCGAATATAAATGAAAAAGAATCTAGACTTCACATATGTAACATCAGGTCTGGAAGTTTCATTTAGAGTATTAACCAAAGTCCCGGCCAAATCCATTTTTGACTGGGACTTTGGCGATGATAAGGGAGAGGTTTTCAATGGTGGAAGACATCAATCTTACTCTTATGAGAAGTCTGGATTTTATGATGTAACACTACATGTCACTAATTCTGATGGATTAGATTTGACTTGTACTCGAACCGTAGTTGTATGTAATTATGGGCATACTACTCTTCAGGATACCATCTACAATTTAATAGATAGGTATATTCCCAAAGAATTGCATGAGAGTATGACCATAGAAGATAAAACTGCATACATAACTAAATGGCAATTATATATCTTCCCACTAGTAAACCATGTTATACCACCAGATAAATATAATGATGAATTATGGTATGAGGGACTAGAAAACCAATTAATTATGGAATTGGCTGTATGGGATTATCTCAATATACAAATACAAAATATACTGTTGGTTGCAGGAAACAGTTTTAGAGAAATTATCTCCACTGAATCTACTGGACCAGACCAAGATGGTGATTCACCTGGAGAACATGCTAGAGGAGATAGGATAAAACAAATTACTACGGGTCCTACCGAGGTACAGTATTATGATAAGATATCTGAAAGTATATCTAGCTTATGGAGTACTTATTCAAAGATGATTCAACCTGGAGGGTATATGGATGAACTAAGAAAGAATCTATGTATGCTGGCATCTAGGTTGGAGATATACTTACCATTCTGTGATCAAATCGAACGGTTAGTAGTACCAAGAGTAGTAAATCATCGAAAACCAACTCCCTTGGGAGGACCTAATCCAACAGCTCCTCTCAATAAAGCAAGTAAACCTTCGTTAACCATAATAGATAAGAAATCATGACAAAAGAACCTTGGAGAATGGTTAAGAACCATTCTTGGAATAGGTATAAAAAGATTATCACTGATTTCTTAGACTGGGATGCTGGAAGACAAACAATTACTTGGGCTAAACATGTTAATCAATATCTAAATCATGCTGAGGATGATAGCCCAAGATATTATAATATTCCCATAGAAGCTTTATGCTATTACAATGCTTTTAGGAATTGGCCTATTAATAAGGCTACTGTTTCTGGAGAATTAGATGATGAGAACCTTTCTATACTTATTTCAAAGAATTACATAGAACAAATCGGATATCTCAATCAGGAGGGTTATTGGAACTTTAACTGGTCTGAGGATAGATTTGTTATCAATGGAATAGTATATAAACCTTCTGGAGATACTCAAGTATCTCAGGCTAAAGATGAAGCTTTGGTATTCTTGGTAATCCTCAAAAGGGATAGAGATACTAAAATCAAATTCGTAGAACAAAATCCATAAAGATATGAAAATGTTAATGTTACGTTTCACCAAGCTTAACAATGTAGAAGGAGATTGGTGGGACAGTAATCTTATAATCTTGAATGGACCTTCTGGAGTTCACATAGAAATGCCTGGTACTGGTAATTCGGCTACTACCATGCAATCTATGACTGGTATGAAGTTCGTATCAAATTACCAAGATTACTTTGGAGAGGTATGGGATAAAGATATACCTCATATAGGCTTTGGCCAAGTTATTAAGTTCAGAGTTAGGAAATTACCTGATTATGCCGTAGTAGTTGGGGATATAGAGGATGGAGGAGATGTTGACCCAGATAATCCAGATGATATCCCAAATGCTTTTGCTGGTAAAGAAAAAGAATACTTCTGTGGTAATAACTCAGAACTGTTATTGGGAAAGAATAAAGTAACACCTTAAAATATATACATATGTACGTTAGTAAATACTACACTTGCGAAGAGATTGACCAACGGCTATTACAGGGTTATTATGATGACTCTTTGGCTCATGGTTTTGTTGGAACTCTTAAAGAGTTCTGGGCATTCTTCTTATCAATTGCAAACAAGGTAGATAAGAAAGAAGGTTGGGATTTGTCAGAAAATAACTTCTCTGATGAATTGCTAGAAAAACTGAATGGAATTGAGGAACATGCTAACTACGTTACTAAAGTTTCTCAACTAGAAAACGATTTGAAATATCAGACTCAAGAACAAGTTGAGAAATATATACATGACTTAGTAGATGGTGCTGATGATGCTTTGGATACATTAAAGGAATTAGCTGAAGCATTAAACAATGACCCGAACTTTGCTACCAATATCACTAACCGATTAACTGAATTACGTACTCAATTAGAAGCTGAGGTAACTAGAGCTAAGAACCGTGAAAACGAATTAGCTTCTCAGATTAAGATTGTGAACGATAACTTGGTTAACTCGGTTAATACGTTGAATGCAACTATCCTTAAAGTAGTACAAGATATTACTAGGATGATAGAAGCAATCAATGCTCGTATTCAAAAGGTAGAAGACCGGGTTGGTGATTTGGAAGTAGAAACTGACAATAACTTAACTGAAGCTAAAGAATATGCTAAGGAATTGGTAGATAAGGAAGCTGCTGAACGTAGAGCTGCTGATGAGAAACTGACCGAGGCTGTTCATAAGGTACAGTTAGACCATACTAGGGATATTGCCGACTTAAATAATAAGATTCTAACCGAGGCTTCAGAAAGAGCAAATGCAGATGTAGCATTAGAATCTAAACTGAACACCGAAATCAGTGATCGTAAAACTGCAGACCAAGAACTTGAATCCAAGATTAATGCTGAAGCTGCAGCTCGTACTGCTCAGGATGAAGTATTACAACAACAGATTGTAAAGGAAACTTCTGACCGTCAGAATGCAGATAATGGTTTACAGCAGAACATTACTCAAGAAGCTCAGAACCGTCAGAATGCAGATACTGTACTTCAGAACAATATTGATAACGAGAAAGAAACTCGAATTGCTCAAGATGAAATCCTTGACCATAAGATTGAGGATTTGAAAACTCAGGCCGGTACAGATAAAACCGAATTGCTTGAAAAACTAGAGCAAGAAAAGCAAGAACGTATTGCTGCCGATAAAGACTTAGATAATCATAAGGTAGATAAAAGAGAAGGTTATTCTCTTACTAAAAACGACTTTACCGATATTCTCAAGGCTAAGTTGGATGGCATTGAAGAACATGCTAATTATATCACAAAAGTATCTCAGCTTATCAATGATGCTGGTTATCAAACTGAAGCAGATCTTCAGGCAGCTATTGAAAAGATTATTGGGGAAGCTCCAGAGGTTCTTGATACTTTGAAGGAGATTGCAGATGCTTTGGGTAATGACCCAAACTTTGCAACTACAATTACCAAGAAATTGGCAGCTATTACCGAACAATTGAATCAGGAAATTACTAATCGTACAGAGGCTGATGCCAGGTACAGGCTAATGTAGATAAGGAAGTTACTGAACGTAAAGAAGCCGATACCGCTCTTGAAGCTAAACTAAAAGAATATGTTGATAACGAGGTAGATAAGATTACTGGTAACACTGATGGTATTCAAGCTAGTCTGAATAAGGAAATCCAAGACAGAAAAGATGCCGATGCTGCATTACAAGCTGCTATCACTAAGGAAGAAACGGATCGTAAGGCTGCTGATGCTGCATTAGATACTCGAGTAACTGCTAATGCTACCAAGATACAAGAATTGGCTTTATCTATTCAGGATGCAGTAAATACCGTTAAAAATGAACTTCAGGCTAAGATAGATGCTTTGCAAACAGAAGTAAATGCTAACAAGGCAAATATCCAACGTAATACTGACCGATTAAACGACCAGATTACTAAGGAAGCTGAAGATTATGCTGAATTAAAAGGTATGGTTAATGCAGAAGCTGAAGCAAGAGCCAATGCTGATACTAATCTTAAGTCTCAGGTAGATAAGGTAAATATCGACTTGAACACTGAGGTTTCAAAGAGAGAAGCTGGTGATACTGTTTTACAGCAGAATATCGATAAGGAGATCTCTGATAGAACTGCAGCAGATACTTTATTAGATAATAAGTTCACTGGCTTGATAAATACTGAATCTACTGCCCGGGCAAATGAAGATGAGAAAATCAATGCTCGAATCGACCAGGAGATTAAAGATCGTAAGGCAGGAGATGATGCTTTAAGTGCTCGGATTGATACTCTTAATGGTGGAGTAACTGGTTCTTTAGCTGAGCTCAGGGAGAAAGTAACTAATAACACTACTGCTATTCAAACCGAAGTAGAAAGAGCTAAGGCTGCTGAACAAACTCTTAAGAATTCTCTGACTACAGCTATGGAAAATCACAAAGATGATTTGGTAGCTATATCTAAAGATATCAATGATGAGGCTCAAAGTAGACTACAAGAAGATACCAAGCTTCAGAATAATATTGATACCGAAACCCTTAATCGTACTCAGGCAGACACTCTGTTAGAGAATAAGATTACTCAGGAAGTATCAGATAGAGTTCAGGCTGTTGAAAACTTGAATGACCGAAAGGTTGATAAAGTAGATGGCAAAGAGCTTTCTTCAAATGACTTTACCGACTTATTAAAAGCTAAGTTAGATAATATCCAGGAATTTGCTAACTACATTACTAAGGTATCTCAGTTGGAAAACGATTCTAACTATCAGAATGCCGAACAAGTAGAAGCTGCAATCCAAAAGGTTATTGGTTCTGCTCCTGGAGTATTAGATACACTAGAAGAGATTGCAAAAGCATTGGGAGATGATCCTAACTTTGCAACTACAATTACTAATAAGCTGACTGAACTTAAAGGTATTATAGATAAGGAAATCTCCGATAGAACTGCAGCTGATGAACAAGTTACTCAGAAGTTTACTGAATTAAGTACTACTCTTAATGCTACAGTAAGTGAACTGAGAACTTTCGTAACAGAAACTCGTTCTGAATTATTAACAAAGGCTCAGGCTCAGGATGAATTAATTGCTAAGAATACTGCTAATATTCAACGTAATCTAGAATTAATTCAGGGATTACAAAGTAATCAGAATACTGGTTATCTTGAAATCAAGGAACTATTGAATACGGAAATTGAGGCTAGAAAGGCTGAGGATATTCGTATTGAAGCTAAAGTAGACAAGAATACTCAGGACCTTACTACAGAACGTAATGAGCGTATTGCTGCCGATAAAGTTCTCCAGGATAATATTGATGCTGAAGAAGCTGCAAGAATTGCTGCTGATAATGCTCTGGGTAAACGTATCGATAAAGAAATCGAGGATAGAAAAGCAGCTGATACCGCTCTTGAGAATAAATTTAATGATATCACTAATGGTTTAGATGAACGTCTTCAGAAAGAAGAAGCAACTTCAGAAGCTTTACCCTTAACTATGGTTACGGAAATTGATTCGAACTTGGTTATCAATGGTACTTCTGCTGAAGTAAACTTTAAGAGTTCTGTAAAAGGAGAAGGTAATCTCTATGGAGAACCTATGCCTCGTAAGTTTGCTATCCCTGCTTCTACAGATGCTAAAGCAGGTCTTCAGTCAGCAGCTGATAAGAAGAGATGGAATTCTATGCCTAATGATTATATCACGGGAGCTAGTTATACACCTAAGGCTAGTGTGGTTACTACTAACATAAGTAGAAGTACATATAACTCCGATGAAGGTATACAGAAATCTAATGATTTCACTGTAGATATCCCCGCTTCTACTGCTGAGAAAGCCGGTGTACAAACTGCAGCAGATAAGAAGTTATTTAACTCTATTCCTCAGACTGTAGTAGTTGGAGAAGGAGCAACTTCAGATGCTAATAAAGTTACAGTATCAGTAAACAGAAAAACTGTAAACGAAGGAATATATAAAGATGATAATACTACTTTTGATTTACCAGTAGCTTCAATTACTAAAGCTGGTACTATGACTGCTGCTGATAAGGTTAAGTTGGATGAAACTTTACCCCAGCAGATTGCTAAGGAAATCCAAGACAGAAAAGATGCCATTGAAGCCTTGAAGAATTCTTCCGAAGCTTCCCTTGCTCAAGAAATCGAGGATAGAAAAGCAGCTGACCAGGCATTAGACACCAAATTTACTCAGGCTATCAAAGAAGAGGCAGATGCTCGTGCTGAATACGACCAGGTTCAGATGCAAAAGATTCAGGAAGAAGAAAAAGCCAGAGCTGCTGCAGATACTGCTCTTGAGAATAAGTTACAAACTAATATCAATAACTTAGAAAAGAAGCATGATGATTTCGTAGCAACTAAGGGTAAGGCTAATGGATTTGCTTCTTTGGATGGTAATGGCTTAGTACCTTCTAGTCAATTGCTTCTTATGTTGATGATGTTATCGAAGTTTATGCTACTTATGATGTCAGTGAAACTGGAAAGCTGAGCAATATTAAATTATATTCTGACCCAGATCATGCTAATCCTATTACTGGAGAATCAGGTAAGATATATTTGAATATTACCCAGGATGAACCCTCTTATCAATTCCGTTGGTCAGGTACTCAGTTTGTAGATAGTAATACTTCTTCACTGATACTTGGAGAAGTTACTGGTACTGCTTATGATGGAGGTAGGGGTAAAGCTTTAGCTGATTGGAGAAAATCTCTGAGTGATAATCTAAAGTTTTATTCTCATATTAAGGATGACAGAACTTGGACTAGAAATGCTACCGAAGTTAGATTAAATTTCGAATGTTCAGATTTTGGTGATACTGCAAATGTAAATACTTATAATCAACTATCCCAGCTGCTACCAAAGACTTAGCAGGTGTACAAACTGCAGCAGATAAGAAACTGTTTGATTCTATCCCGGGTACTATTATAATTTCTGGTAAAGGAGTAGTTCAGAATACGGATAAAGTTTGGGTACAGATTAGTAAATCTACTAAAGCTGATGGAGTATATGGTGAAGCTACTACACAGATATTAGAAATTTTAGCTGCTAATGCTAATCGAGCTGGAGTATTGACTCGGGAGATGTTCAATAAACTTAACTCTGGTCTGAATGGAGATATTACCAATGCTTTGAATGAAGCTAAGGCTTATACTGATGCTGCTAAAACTGCATTAGAGAAATTAATCCAGGATTCTGACAAAGTAATCAAGGAAAGCTTAGATGCTCATATTGGCAATAAGAGTAACCCTCACAATGTAACCAAAGCTCAGATAGGTTTAGGTAATGTACAGAACTTAGCTCCAGCAGATATGCCAGTATCTACTGCTCAGGCTGCTGCTATTGCAGATGCTAAGGCTGCAGGTACAAAAGCTCAGACCGACTTAAGTACCATGCAAACAGAAGGGATAATCCTCATAATGTAACTAGAGCTCAATTAGGATTGGCTACTACAGACCAAGTAGTATTTGCTAAAACTACTGCAGCTTCTGGTTTCTGGAAGGAATCAGATGGTAGATTAAAATCTCAAGTAGAGAATTTGAACCATACTCTGGACCAAATCTGCAATATACCTACAGTTCACTTCAAGATGAATGGTAAATACCAAGTGGGAACTATTGCTCAGAGCTTAGAGGAAATTGAACCTCTGTTGGTAT
>ENA-OQJH01000477-OQJH01000477.1-human-gut-metagenome-genome-assembly--contig:-NODE-477-length-21785-cov-11.927648_pt1 | contig 21785 bp, 31 predicted proteins | sample MGYA00242597_ERZ504763 | MGnify/ENA primary metagenome ERZ504763 (study PRJEB26092, sample SAMD00036359) | human gut metagenome | host: Homo sapiens | study: EMG produced TPA metagenomics assembly of...
GCGGCTTTTATGATTTAGCCACAGCCTATCAGTCAGTGCACGTCAACTATTGAAAGCGCCGTATACCGAACGGTACGTACGGTGCTGTGAGAGGACAGCGGTTAGCCACCGCCTCCTACTCGATTATGTATAGGTATGTGTAAAAGCAGCTGTATGACAGTTTAAATGCATTATGAAATACTTAGTGGACAAACAAAAAAGGGTAACAAAAAAGCGGGTGATGGGAATCGAACCCACGTATCCAGCTTGGAAGGCTGGTGTTCTACCATTGAACTACACCCGCATAGGAATATTTAATTTGTTGTATAATGCCCAGTTCCGGAATCGAACCAGAGACACACGGATTTTCAGTCCGTTGCTCTACCAACTGAGCTAACTGGGCTTGTCTCACAACAAAGTTATTCTACACGATTTGTCTGTTGATGTCAATATTAAAATTGAGAAAAATTGGATAGTTACAATAAACAAGAAATGTAGTATTAAAAACTATATAAAATAGAAAATAATATAATTTTACCTTGACATGAATACCATAAAGGATTACTATGTATATATGTTTGATTATCAAATAATTTGAATATCAAACAGAAAAACGGAATTTATACATGTTCGGAGGTACATATTATGTTGAGAGAACTGAGAATCGGAGATATGGTTGCAAAGCTTCCTATCATTCAGGGAGGCATGGGAGTTGGAGTGAGTCTTAGCAGACTGGCCGGAGCTGTTGCTAAGGAGGGTGGTGTAGGAGTGATTTCCACCGCGCAGATTGGCTTTGAGGAGCCGGAGTTTGAAAAGGACCAGGCAAAGGCTAATCTGATAGCTATCAAGAAGCATATTAAGAAAGCAAAGGAGCTTGCCTGTGGACATGGAATGGTAGGAGTCAATATCATGGTGGCTTTAAAGCATTACAAGGAGCATGTTCTGGCTGCGGTTGAAGCAGGTGCTGATGTTATTATAAGTGGGGCAGGACTTCCAATGGAACTGCCTGAGCTGGTCGATGAAAAGTCACATACAAGGATTGCTCCGATTGTTTCTTCAAAGAGAGCAGCAAATCTGATTCTTAAAATGTGGGCACACAGATACAACCGCACAGCGGACTTTATTGTTATCGAGGGACCAAAGGCCGGAGGACATCTGGGATTTTCCAATGAACAGCTTGCAGATATGGAGCATATGGATTATGACAGCGAGATTAAGGAGATTATCAGCTGTGCAAAGACATATGAGGAGAAGTTTAAAAAGCACATTCCGGTAATTGTAGCAGGCGGAGTGTTTACACATGAGGATGTCATGCACTGCATGGAGCTTGGAGCCGACGGAGTGCAGGTGGCGAGCCGTTTTGTGGCGACAGAGGAGTGTGACGCATCGGATGCTATAAGCATGCTTATCTGACGCGAATGAGTCTGATGTGCAGATTATACAAAGCCCTGTAGGAATGCCGGGGCGTGCTGTCAGAAATGAGTTTATCAGGGGATTGGAAAAGGAAAAGCAGCATATCACAAAGTGCTACAATTGTCTTGAGAAATGTAACCCTGCAACAGTGCCATACTGTATTACGAAGGCACTGATTGCAGCGGTTAAAGGAGATATGCAAAACGGTCTGGTATTCTGCGGTGCCAATGTGGGCCGCATAAACCGGATGACTACGGTCCACGAGCTTATGAGTGAGCTTGTGGGAGCATAGGCAGTACATCCTCACAGTAGCAGCGAAGCACTTCACCTACACTCCATGCCTGTGCATAGCAGCCACGGCCGTTGTGAGGGGCATCGCCGTCAAATATCTCGCATATTGAGCCGATACAGTTGTTGAGCAGATGCTCCCTTACAGGGTCAAGCAGTTTGTCAGCGCATAAAGCGGTCGCCTTCGTGCGGCCGTTTACCTTTACATAGGCACTGATAAAACCACCGAGCAGAAAGCCCCAGGCTGTTCCCTGATGATAGGCGTGGTCGCGCTTTGAGAGAGAGCCAATGTAAATCGGATGGTAATCCTTGTGGTCAGGATCGAGAGAACGCAGTCCGCAGCCTACGTACAGCTTATCCGTTACCGTATCTACAATTGCTTTTTCACGCTCCTTGTCAAGCATGGTAAATGGCAGGCTTACGGCATAAATCTGGTTTGGACGGATTGTATCGTCATCCTCGTCAACCACATCATACAGGCAGCCTGTGTTTTCATTCCAGAAGCGCTTGTTGAAGGAAGTCTTTACAAGAGAAGCAAGCTGTCTGTAGCTTTCATCGTTATCGTTAAACTTAGCCTGAAGCATATCCATGGTGCACAGTGCGTTGTACCACAGTGCATTTATCTCGACAGGCTTGCCGTGACGAGGCGTAGCAACCCAGTCACCGACACGCACATCCATCCATGTTACCTGGTCGAGTCCGCTTCCGGCATGAATGAGCCCGTCCGTGTCCATATATATGGAAAAATCAGTGCCTTTTTTATAAGTAGATATGATATCCTTTAAGCATGGATAAATATCCTTCTTTATAAATTCATAGGCATCGGGAGTGGCCACATATTCAAGATATTTGTAGACAGCATAAAAATACCACAGTGATGCATCTACAGTATTGTAGAGAGGCTCAAGTCCGCTGTCCGGGAACATATTCGGGATGAGCCGTCCTTACAGTACTTGGCAAAGGTCAGTAGTATATCGTGAGCTTTTTCAAAACGGCCGGTGCAAAGTGTCAGGCCGGTGTATGAAATCATAGTGTCACGGCCCCAGTCTGTAAACCAAGGAAGTCCGGCGAGCACAGTGTCATAGCCTGTTGACTGTCTGTATGCGATGAACTGGTTTGCGGCCACAGTAAGCTTCACGCAAAGTCATCAGTGAAGCCGCTTCTTTTAATCAGCTCGTCGGTGTAGTCAAGCTGCGCACGTAATATTTCAAAAGCACTTTCGTTATCAGAAACAAGGTGTTTGGCGAAGACAGTGCCTGAGTTGTCATTACCGGCTTCAAGCGGTACGATATCGCACATTATAGAAAAATGCATTGATTCACCGGCAGGAATATCCACACTCACGTCATATGGGCAAAATGCACAGTCGAGGCCGGGCACTTCATTGTCCACCTCGGTCTGAGCCTCAAGATCACAGATATATTTGTTGTCTCTTTCAATAAGCTCTCCGCCTGAAAAAGCAATGCGGATACAGTGGTCATCCTGAGCTTTTGGAATGAGGGTAAAGCCATGCTCCTGCTTTTGAACCCCGAATTTTAATGAATCGACGGTGGAACTTTCAGAGTGCTCACGGAAGTTCATAAGAGGCGTGATCAAAAGCTTAGCCGCTTCGCCTTTGTTTTGAACCTCATATGCCACGGCAGCGAGATTTTTTCCCTGTGCCAGTGCGATGTGCTTTTTTATGGTGATATCACCGGCCTCATATGTAAAGCATATGGTTCCGTCGTATGTGAACTCTCTTATATATTGGATGCCGTCTGTGTGGCATCCGCCCTTGAACTGGTCACTTGAGAGATCATAGGTGTGGCCGTCTGTGACTATTTTTTCGTTTGTCTTTGAGAAGCAGACGTATCTTTGCACAGGAGCATGAAGCTTGCAATCAGATAGCCCTGATGCGTACGGTTTATCGCACCGGTGACTGAACCGCCGGCATATCCGCCAAGGCCGTTGGTTAAAGCCCACTCCCTTCTTATGTTGTTTTTGAAATCGTTTTGTACTTTTATGTTAAATTGCATCGTAATCCCCCGAAATTTCACTAAAATTTTATAATATTTTAACATATAACTGTGAAAAAATCTATACGAAACGGCAAAAATCTGTTATCATTATAAAGATATATATTTTCAATATGCAAAGGAGAATTATAATGGAAGTATTTACATTGATTGCACGTAAAAAAAATGTGGCGCTGGTATTTGTTTCGTACCTGCTTGTGGCTCTTGCTGCGATAAGTCTTCTGACTATCTGCATCGGCTTTGCACCGGGTATTTTATTTGCAGTAGTATTTGGACTTATTGCATATCTTATGATAATGGCACAGAACACCGAGTTTGAATATTCATATTTTGACGGAGAGCTGCGTTTTGCCAAAATTAAAAACAAGAGCCGCAGAAAGCGTCTTGGAATATACAGCATGGAGTCTGTAGCAGCAATCGCACCGGCAGGAGACAGAAGCGTATACAATTACGAGAATGGAAATGAGCTCAAGGAAATAGACTATACCTCAGGTCAGAAGGATGTACCTTATTATGATATCGTCATCAAATCGCCTGAAGAGAATGTGCTTATAAAGGCGGAGCTTGATGACAAGTTCCTCACAGAGGTGGAGAAAAAATACAGATCAAAGGTTAAAAGAAGAGAGGAGTAATTACTCCTCTCCTTCCAAATGGTACATTTTGGATTTTGTTTTGCCGACATCGTGGGCAGAGATTCTCTTTATAGTCATATGGCAGAGGACTTTTACAGTTTTCACATACTTTTGTGTTGGTGTTAAAAAGACTTTTAGGATTATCCATGGGTGCCGCCTTAAGCTTGTTTTATTCACTATATCATAACAGATTTTATAAAGAAAGTAGGGACTTTTATAATGTCAATTGCAGTTTTCGATTCAGGAGTCGGCGGAATAAGCGTCTTAAAGAGCCTGGTTGAAGTGATGCCTAACGAAGATTTTATATATTACGGTGATTCAGCAAATGCGCCTTATGGTACAAAAACACTTGAGCAGGTGCGAGCTTTGACCTGTGAGCATGCAAAGAAGCTGATTTTAAATCAGCATGCAAAGGGGCTTGTTGTCGCATGCAATACAGCCACCAGCGCGGCAGTGCGTATATTAAGAGAGCAATATCCCGATGTTCCTATCGTAGGGATAGAGCCTGCAGTCAAGCCTGCGATGCTTTTTATGGAAAATCCGAGAGTGCTTGTGATGGCTACACCTATGACTATCAGGGAGGAAAAACTTAAAAAGCTTATGGACAGATACAGACACTTGGGTGAGATTATTCCATTGCCTTGTCCGGGGCTTATGAATTTCGTTGAGAGAGGTGACTTGTACGGTGATGATGTGAGACAGTATCTCGAGGAACTTTTGTATTCATATTCGCATAATGAGATAGATGCGGTTGTGCTGGGATGCACACATTATCCGTTTGTCAGAAAAATGATACAGGATGTGCTTGGAGATAGGGTGCGTGTGTTCGATGGAGGAAACGGTACAGCGCGTGAGATGAAAAGACGTCTCGCAGAAAAAGGTCTGCTGACAGACAGCACCGCTGCAGGTATTGTGGATTTTCAAAACAGCCTGACCGGTCAGAGCCACGAAGATAAAATACAGCTCTGTAAGGCGCTTTTTAACAAAAAAAATTTAGTTGTTATTTACAGAATATTACAAATCTAAAAAAAAGTATAAAATAATCACGACTTTTTTAATAAAATATTTCTAAAATGTACATTGTTAGGACATAATTACCACATATACTTGTTCTTGTAAGAGGAACAAAACCTTTTACATTATTCCCTTTTTATTAATAAACATTTTCATAACTAAACTCCTCGAGAAAGGATCGCGTTGTTACCGCGTGTAACATCGCGGTCCTTTCTCACGTTTTGCATGCAGGCTGCGGAGCCGCAGCCTTACTGTTTTAGTTATGCATAACGCTTCCACATATATCGTTCAGCACACACATGTCACAGTGCGGTGTGGTTCGGGCAGTGCATACGGCGCGTCCATGATCAACCAGCCTGTGGCAGAAGTCATTGCTCTCCTCGGGTGGGATGATTTTCCAAAGCTCCATCTCCACTTTTTTTGGGTCTTTTATTCCATCTACAAGTCCTATACGGTTGCAAAGGCGTATGCAGTGTGTGTCGGTGACGATGGCAGGCTTGCCGTACACATCACCCATAATCAGGTTGGCACTCTTTCTGCCGACTCCCGGCAGCTTCAGCAGATCGGTCATATTGTCAGGCACAAGACCGCCAAAATTATCGCGAAGCTTCTCATGCAGGCACTTATATCACGTGCCTTACTCTTTCCCAGGCCGCATGGACGTACAATTTCTTCTATGTCGGAAACATCAGCATCAGCGAGAGCCTCGATTGAAGGATATTTTTTGAACAAATCCACCACGACTACATTTACGCGGGCATCAGTGCACTGGGCTGCGAGCCTGACTGATACGAGGAGCTTCCATGCCTCGTCGTACTCAAGAGTGCAATCGGTGCGGGGATATGCGGTTTTTAGTCTTTTTATTACTTCAATGGCTAATTTTTCTTTTGTCATATGAGCCTCCTTATATTTGTTTTGTAACTATTAAGAACCATCCCACGCACATTCGCAAAACCGCACGATACTCGTGCTTTGTCTACACTCCGTTTCGGTCCGCGCTGAACAAACGTCCACAGGACGTTTAGCGCCACTACTGTGCAGCTAATTTTGCTCATATGTGTGGGGTGGCTCTATTCGAGCCACCTAGAGAACAATAAAACCTGCTGCTTACATGCAAGCATGATGCATCAGCTTTTCTTGTTCTCAGTGGTTCTGAATAGTTACTTTATTTTATAGTATACAAAAATGCACGGAGATTGTAAAATGGATTTACGTGGAGCGGATTACGTGAGAGGAACGGTGTGAAACTGGAAAATATGAATAACGCATATGCAAATAAAAAATGTACAAATAACATATATATAAACAACAGATATACAATAGAAGTAACTAGGAAAAAAATAAAAAACATGTATCTTCGTGTGAAGGACACAGATGGCACACTATCAGTGAGTGCCCCTTATGGCATGAGTGATACAGAAATCAGGAAATTTGTGGAGAGCAAATCAGACTGGATTGAGCAAACCACACGGGAAATGCTTAATGTAAGGCAGCTTAAGGAGCAGGAGCCGGTTATGGCACCCTTCATGGAGAGGGAGATGCGTCGGCGGCTTAAGATGCAGCTGCAGAGGTTTATCGACAAATGGGAGCCGGTTATGGGAGTTAAGTCAGCCGGCTTTACGATAAAGAAGATGAAGACAAGGTGGGGATCGTGCAACGTGAAGTCACATCATCTGAATTTCAACCTTCTGCTGGCTAAGGTGCCGTCGGAGTGCGCAGAGTATGTGGTGGTTCACGAGCTTACACATCTGCTTGAACCAAGTCATAATGCCAGGTTCTGGTCGCTGATGGAATATTATCTGCCGGAAAGCAAAAAGCTGCGTAAACAACTTGCTGGCTTTTCTGCGCAGGATATGATATGATATCATTAAAGACCCGCTTAGAGAAAGGAAGCTTCAAATGGAATTTTGGGATATATACGATAAGGATAAAAAGCCGACAGGCCGTACAATGAAAAAAACGACTGGATACTTAAGGATGGAGAGTATCATCTTTCAGTGCTTGGCGTGATTCACAGACCAGATGGCAGATTCCTTATCACACAGCGTGTCATGACAAAGGCATGGGCACCGGGCTGGTGGGAGGTTTCAGGAGGAGCTGCACAGGCAGGTGAGAGCTCATTTACCGCAGTCTGCAGAGAGGTGAAGGAGGAGGTAGGCCTTGATGTATCACAGTGTTCGGGAGGGCTTGCCTATACCTATCACAGAGAAAATCCGGGCGAGGGTGACAACTATTTCGTGGATGTTTACCGCTTTGAGCTTGATTTCAAGGAGTCTGACGTACAGATTCAGACAGAGGAGGCACTTGGGTTTAAAATTGCCACACTCGATGAAATAAAAGAGCTTGCTGCGCAGGGTGTGTTCCTGCACTATGACAGCATAAAGCAGGTATTTGAAAATTAATTGCTATGATTATGATAATAAGATAACATAGAATTATAAAATTACATAGAATTATAAGGAGCAGATTATGGCATTACCAAAGGATCCGGTTATGCTGCTTAGCTTTGTAAACACACAGCTTCGGGACAATTATTCAGGATTGAAGGAGCTTGCGGCAGCATATGATATTGATGAGAAAGAGCTTTGCGACAAGCTTGCACAGATTGATTACAAATATGACGAGACTGTCAATCAGTTTAAGTAGATTTTCAGCATACATATTAAAAGTGATGGAAGGATAAGATAATGGAGACATGCTGCGATTTTTGTGCATACAATGAATATGATGAGGATGATGAGGAGTATTATTGCTCGGTAAATATGGACGAGGATGATATGGCGAGATTTGTCCAAAGCAGCTATAAGCGCTGTCCGTTTTACCGCTCAGGCGATGAATACAGGGTTGTCCGTCACCAGATGTGAAGCATTATAACAAAATATAATAAATATAATAAAAAATAAATTGCATTAATCAATTTAAGGCTGTATAATAAGTTGGTTATTTTAAAAATTAAGGTAACTATTCAGAACAACTGAGAACAAAAAAGCTGATGTGTCATGCTTGCATGTAAGCAGCAGGTTTTTTGTTCTCAAGATGGCTCGAATAGAGCCACCCCCACACATATGAGTAAAATTAGCTGCGCAGCAGAGGCGCTAACGTCCGGGGGACGTTTGTTCAGCGCGGACCGTAACGGAGTGTAGACAAAGCACGAGTATCGTGCGGTTTTGCGAATATGCGTGGGGTGGTTCTAAATAGTTGCAAATAAGAATTTACAAATATACAAAGCATATTGATAAGGAGGAAAATTATGCCTGTAAAATACGTGTTCGTCACCGGTGGAGTTGTTTCCGGTCTTGGAAAAGGAATTACCGCAGCGTCTCTTGGACGTCTTTTAAAAGCTCGTGGATACAAGGTGACAATGCAGAAGTTCGATCCATACATTAATATTGATCCGGGTACCATGAACCTATTCAGCACGGAGAGGTGTTTGTAACAGACGATGGAGCTGAGACAGATCTTGACCTGGGACACTATGAGCGTTTTATTGATGAGAGCCTGACAAAGAACTCAAACGTTACCACAGGAAAGGTATACTGGTCAGTATTACAGAAAGAACGTCGTGGTGACTACGGCGGAGGAACAGTACAGGTTATCCCTCATATCACCAATGAGATAAAGAGCAGATTCTACAGGGATTTCACATCTGAGGATACCACAATCGCAATCATCGAGGTGGGCGGTACAGTCGGCGATATCGAGAGTCAGCCGTTCCTCGAGGCAATCAGACAGTTCCAGCATGAGGTGGGACACGACAATGCCATCCTGTGTCATGTGACACTGATTCCATACATCAAGGCGTCAGGAGAGCTCAAGACAAAGCCTACACAGGCCAGCGTAAAGGAGCTTCAGGCATGGGAATCCAGCCGGATATCATTGTATGCCGTTCAGAGCATGAGCTTGATCAGAAGCTTAAGGACAAGATTGCGCTGTTTTGTAACGTGCCAAATTCACACGTATTACAGAACCTTGATGTGGAGTATCTCTATGAGGCACCACTTGCCATGGAGCAGGAGAATCTTGCAAAGGTTGCATGCGAGTGCCTGAATCTCGACTGTCCTGAGCCGGATCTTGCAGACTGGAAGCAGATGGTTGAGGATCTCCGTCATCCTGATAAAGAGGTCAAGATCGCACTTGTCGGAAAATATACAGCACTTCACGATGCATACATTTCAGTTGTTGAGGCACTGAAGCATGGCGGTATCCCTGAGCATACTACAGTTGATATAAAGTGGGTTGACTCAGAGGAGCTTAATGATGACAATGCAGCAGAGGTATTCAAGGGGATTCAGGGAATTATCGTTCCGGGAGGCTTTGGAGACCGTGGTGTTGAGGGCATGATTGCAGCAGCTAAGTATGCCAGGGAAAACAATATCCCATATCTGGGACTCTGCCTTGGAATGCAGGTGGCAATCATCGAGTATGCGCGCCACGTATGTATGTTCCATGACGCACACAGTATAGAGCTTGATCCAAACACTACTCATCCGGTTATCGCACTTATGCCTGACCAGAACGGAATAGAGGATATCGGAGGTACACTTAGACTTGGCTCTTATCCATGTGTACTCGACAAGACATCAAAGGCATACCAGGTATATGGTACAGAGAATATAAGCGAGCGTCATCGTCACCGTTATGAGTCAACAATGACTACAGAACAGCTCTCACAGAGCATGGCATGAAGCTTTGCGGTACATCACCTGATGGCAGAATCGTGGAGATGATTGAGATTCCGGAGCATCCGTGGTTTATCGCCACACAGGCACATCCTGAGCTTAAGTCACGTCCGAACCGTCCACATCCGCTTTTCCATGGCTTCATAGAGGCGGCAAACAAGGTGAACAGATAATTTTTCGTTATATTTAATACAATATTTAGAAAGTGCGGTTGATTTTGACCGCACTTTTTCTTATAATAAAGTGAAGCTTCACACTTTATATATTGTGAGGAGACGGTTTCATATACAATATATTCCTTGGAAAATAAGAAGTCTGTAATGATATTTTTCGGGGATAGGGTTTCATGGGAATGACTATAAAAATTACATGTCAAAATTGCCTTGAAGCTTGTAATAAATAAGAAAAGAACGGAGAAAATATGGATAATCAGGGACCTAATAACTATAATTACAACAATGGCCCGGGCAATAATGGGTCTGGTGGAAACGGAAATAACGGCGGTAACAGATCTGGTGGAAATGGTGGCAGAAACAACCGTGGCGGACAAGGGATCATGGCATTTATCCTGCTGACACTCGTGGCATTGTTTGTGTATGCACTTATATCAAACAGCATATCGCATGCCAGCACACAGGAAAAGTCATACAGTGATTTCATAAAACAGCTCGACAAGGGTAATGTCAAGAGCGTGGAGTTTGATTCCTACGAGATAGACTACAAGCTTGTGGATGACGGACACAAGAATTATGACATCACATATTACACAGGCCGTGTGGCTGATGATGAGCTTGTGCCGACACTCAAAAAAGCAAAGACCTCAGAGGGCAAGTCTATTGAGATAAAGGCAGCGATACCTGATAATACATCTACATGGATTTTTAATATATTAAGCTTTATAGTTCCGCTTATTCTGCTGTGGGTGCTTTTAGCATTTGTTTCAAAGAAGATGGGCGGCAGCATGGGAATGGGAGTCGGCAAATCGACTGCAAGGTATATGTGGAGAAGTCCACAGGTGTCACCTTCAAGGATGTTGCGGGACAGGATGAAGCCAAGGAATCTCTCCAGGAGGTTGTTGATTTCCTTCACAATCCTAAGAGATATACAGATATCGGAGCAAAGCTGCCTAAGGGTGCGCTTCTCGTGGGACCTCCGGGAACAGGTAAGACACTCCTTGCCAAGGCAGTAGCAGGAGAGGCAGGAGTACCGTTTTTCTCACTTGCAGGTTCAGACTTTGTGGAGATGTTTGTCGGAGTCGGAGCTTCGAGAGTGCGTGATTTGTTCAAGGAAGCGCAAAAGATGGCACCATGTATTATCTTTATCGATGAGATAGATGCAATAGGAAAGAGCCGTGACAGCAGATACGGCGGTGGCAATGACGAGCGTGAGCAGACACTAAACCAGCTCCTTGCAGAGATGGATGGCTTTGATACATCAAAGGGATTACTTATATTAGCAGCAACTAACCGCCCTGAGGTGCTCGATAAGGCGCTTCTTCGTCCGGGACGTTTTGACAGAAGAATCATTGTTGACAAGCCTGACTTAAAGGGACGTCTGGAGACCTTAAAGGTACACTCAAAGGATGTCAAGATGGATGAGTCGGTAGACCTCGATGCACTGGCACTTGCAACAGCAGGACTTGTTGGCTCAGATCTTGCAAACATGATTAATGAGGCTGCCATCAATGCAGTCAAAAACGGCAGACAGCTTGTAAACCAGTCAGATCTCTTTGAGGCCTTCGAGCTTGTAGCAGTCGGCGGCAAGGAAAAGAAGGATCGTGTCATGAGTGATAAAGAGAGAAAAATCGTCTCATACCATGAGGTTGGACACGCACTTGTATCAGCCTGCAGAAAAATACAGAGCCTGTACAGAAAATCACAATCGTACCACGTACCATGGGAGCACTCGGATATACACTCCAGACACCTGAAGAGGAGAAATACCTTGAGACAAAGGATGAACTTCTCGCCAAAATCACAACATATATGGCAGGTCGTGCAGCAGAGGTGCTGGTATTTAACTCAGTCACAAGCGGAGCCGCAAATGATATAGAAAATGCCACAAAGATAGCCCGTGCTATGGTAACAATGTACGGAATGTCAGATAAATTCGGCATGATGTGCCTTGCAACAGTACAAAACCAGTACTTAGAGGGCGGAGCAGGATTAATCTGCGGAGAGAATACAGCATCGCAGATAGATGATGAGGTACTCTCAATCATCAACAGCAGCTACGCAGAGGCCATGAAGCTCCTCGATGAAAACAGAGAAATCCTCGACAGTATATCAGATTATCTCTACGAGAAGGAAACAATCACAGGTAAGGAATTCATGAAGATGTTCCGCGATATGAAGGGACTCCCAGATCCGGACGAGGAAAAAGATGGTGAAGAGAGCAAAGAGCAGGAAAATGCACAGAAAGATACGACATTAGCAGCAGATCCACTCCTTCGTAACGACACAGACCAACCTGCAGATACAAATGAATCTTCCGAATATACAGCGCCGGATGATAATACATTGAATAACTAGTACCTTATAGGTCAATTTTCGAACACAACGAGCAACCAAGCAATTTCGCGTAGCGAAAGAGCGAAAAAAGAATTTCGTACAAAAAAGCGCAGTAGAAAAGAGTTTCGCACACATAAACTGAAAAAGCCGGAGGGTACACAGTGTGTTCAGAAGGAAAATATGAACTGCCGCGGGCTTCCGGGCAAGAAAAGGGACGAAAAAGCCTTGCAAACAAAGAAAACCAAACGGAGAGAAACCCCGCGGCTGACTTCATATTTTCCTGAGGAATACACTGTGTGCCATGCCGGCAACCACACAACCTGAAGGTGCGAAACTCCACAACAACCCAAAGAGCGAATATGGAAAAACATTGATATCAAAGAAGAATTAAAAAAACTCCCGGATGCCCCGGGAGTTTATATTATGCATGACAAGGATGATGTAATCATATATATTGGCAAAGCCAAAAGCCTGACGAAGCGAGTACATCAGTACTTTCAGGCGAGCCACAATGAGGGCATCAAGAAAAAACAGATGGTAGAGCATATAGATCATTTTGAGTATATAGTTACCGACTCTGAACTTGAGGCCCTTGTTTTGGAGTGCAATCTGATAAAGGAGCATACACCAAAGTACAATACTATGCTTCGTGATGACAAGACATATCCGTACATCAAGGTGACACTGGGAGAGGACTATCCGAGGGTGCTGTTTTCGCGTCAGATGAAAAAGGACAAATCCCGTTACTTTGGTCCGTATACGAGTGCCTCTGCGGTGAAAAGCTCAATAGATCTGATAAACAAAATCTATAAGCTTCGCACCTGCAACCGCAGGCTGCCGCGTGATATAGGAGCAGACCGGCCGTGCCTCAACTATCATATACACCAGTGCAATGCACCATGTCAGGGGTATGTGACGAAGGAAGAGTATGCCATATCTGTAAAGGGCGCTATAGATTTCTTAAACGGCGACTACGAGCAGACATTAAAGCTCTTAGCGATAAAATGCTAAAGGCCTCAGAGAGCATGGAGTTTGAGAAGGCGGCTGAATACAGGGATCTGATAAATAGTGTGAAACAGGTAGCACAGAAGCAGAAGATAACAAATGCCGACGGCGAGGATAAGGATATCATAGCACTTGCAAATGACGATACTGATGCAGTGGTGCAGGTATTTTTCATAAGAAACGGAAAGCTGATAGGCAGAGACCATTTCCATGTGAGGGTCGGAAGCGAGGAGGCAGCGGATGATGTGCTAAATAACTTTGTGAAGCAGTTTTATTCCGGAACACCTTTTATACCGCGCGAGGTCATGCTGCAGAGCGAGATAGAGGATATGGCTGTTTTGGAGCAGTGGCTCAGCGAAAAGCGAGGCAGGCGGGTGAATATAAAAGTGCCGCAGAAGGGCATGAAGGAAAAGCTTGTTGAGCTTGCCTACAAGAACGCACTCTTAGTGCTCAGCCAGGATAAGGAACGGATAAAGAGAGAAGAGGGGCGCACAATAGGAGCTGTAAAGGAAATCGAGGGACTTTTGGGCTTACACGGCTTAAACCGTATGGAGGCCTATGATATTTCAAATATCAACGGCTTTGAGACCGTCGGCTCCATGATAGTGTATGAGAAGGGCAAGCCTAAAAAGAGCGATTACAGAAAGTTTAAGCTTCGCACAGTTACAGGACCTGATGATTATGCGTCAATGCACGAGGTGCTCACACGCCGCTTTACACATGGCATGGAAGAACAGAAGCAGCTTGAAAAAGATGGCTCTCCACAGGAAATAGGCAGCTTCAACCGTTTTCCGGATATTATAATGATGGATGGTGGAAGAGGTCAGGTAAATATATGTCTTCAGGTGCTTTCCGAGCTGGGACTCGACATACCTGTGTGTGGCATGGTGAAGGATGATTTCCACCGCACAAGAGGTCTTTATTACAACAATGTGGAGATACCTATCGACCGCCACGGCGAAGGCTTCAAGCTCATCACGAGAATACAGGATGAGGCACACCGCTTTGCAATAGAGTTTCATAGGTCACTACGCTCAAAGAGTCAGGTACATTCGGTGCTTGATGATATTGAAGGCATAGGGCCGGCACGCAGAAAGGCGCTCATGCGCCGCTACCAGTCGCTAGAGAAGATAAAGGAAGCAGATGTCGAAGACTTATGCAGACAGAGACCATGAACGAGAAAGCAGCACAGGCAGTGTATGCATTTTTCCACTCTGCCACGTAGATTTTGGAGCTAATCTGTGGTATACTAAAAAACAAATATACATCAAGGGGGACCGCGAATGAATGCATTACACTCAGTATCAGTTGCAAAGGTAGCAGAATTGCTCGATCTCAACAATCTCACAAAAGAGATGAATCTAAAGGAGAGGACGATAGAGTGCTCGGACGTCAACAGACCGGCGCTTCAGCTCTCAGGATATTTTGAGCATTTTGAGGAGAGACGAATACAGATTATCGGAAATGTAGAGTATACTTATATAGAGAAGATGAGCGACAGCGAGAAAAAAGAGCGCTATAGCCGCTTCATGGAGTTTGATATACCATGTATCATCTTCTGCAGAGATTTACAGCCGGATGAGATATTTATGGAAGAGGCCAGAGAGCACGGTATTCCGGTGCTGTCAACAGGCCGCTCCACATCAAGCTTTATGGCTGAGCTCATCTATTGTCTTGGTGAGCAGCTCGCACCATGCATAACAGTGCACGGCGTGCTGGTAGATGTATACGGTGAGGGAGTTATGATCACAGGTGAGAGCGGTATAGGAAAGAGTGAGGCCGCACTCGAGCTCATCAGACGAGGCCATCGTCTCGTGACGGATGATGTGGTGGAAATCAGAAAGATCAACGAGCATACGCTCATGGGCACATCGCCTGAGATAACCAGACACTTTATAGAGCTTCGAGGCATCGGAATCATCGATGTCAAAACACTTTACGGAGTAGAGTGTGTAAAGGAAAAACAGCAGATAGATCTCGTAATCAAGCTCGAGGACTGGAAAAAGGAGGCAGATTACGACAGACTCGGCCTCGAGGAAGAATATGCCGAGTATCTCGGCAACAAGGTAGTGTGTCATTCACTGCCAATCAGACCGGGACGTAATCTGGCGGTCATCGTAGAGACAGCAGCAGTCAATCACAGACAAAAGAAGATGGGCTACAATGCAGCTCAGGAGCTGTATCGCCGCGTCCAGGAAAATCTTACAAAAAATTCGGAGGTATAATAAATCATGGCAATAGAAAAGAAAAACGCCTGGGAGAAATATCCCCAGGGACCTGAAAGAGAAAAATTATTTGCATTTGCAGAGGATTACAGAAGGTTTATATCCGGCTGCAAGACAGAGCGCGAGTGCACGGCAGCAGTTTATGCTGACGCCACAGGACACGGCTTTGTGGACCTTGATGAGCTCATAGAGACAGGAAAGAGCGTAAAGGCAGGAGATAAGATAATAGCAAACAATATGGGAAAGGGACTGGCGCTGTTTATCGTGGGCAGTAAGCCTCTTGAGAAGGGTATGAATATCCTTGGAGCTCATATTGATTCACCTAGAATGGACTTAAAGCAGGTGCCTTTATACGAGGACACAGACATGGCACTTTTCGATACACATTACTATGGCGGCATCAAGAAATATCAGTGGGTTACACTGCCGCTTGCACTTCACGGAGTCATCTGCAAAAAGGATGGCAGCACAGTGACAGTCAATATCGGAGACAAGCCAAATGATCCTGTAGTGGGTGTGAGCGATCTGCTTATTCATCTGTCAGGCGAGCAGATGGGCAAGAAGGCTTCAGAGGTCATAAAGGGCGAGAGCCTTGATGTGCTCATTGGAAGCATACCGGGACCCCAAAAGGACGAGGACGACAAGGATATCAAGGAGAGAGTAAAGGCCAATATCCTCACAATACTTTCACAGGAGTACGGTGTGGACGAGGATGATTTCCTTTCAGCAGAGATAGAGGTTGTACCTGCCGGAGAGGCAAGAGACTACGGACTTGACAGAAGTATGATCATGGGTTACGGCCACGACGACAGAGTGTGCGCATATCCTTCATACAGAGCTATGCTTGAGATAGAGGCACACCGGAATATACAAGTGTATGCCTGCTTGTGGACAAAGAGGAAATCGGCTCAGTGGGAGCCAGCGGCATGCAGTCACGCTTTTTCGAAAACTGTGTGGCAGAGGTGATGAACCTGGCAGGAGACTATAGCGAGCTTGCAGTCAGACGTGCACTGAAAAACTCAAAGGTACTCTCATCAGACGTATCAGCAGCCTTTGACCCGAACTATCCATCGGTTATGGAAAAGAAGAACTCGGCATACTTCGGAAAGGGTCTTGTGTTCAACAAATATACAGGCGCCAGAGGCAAATCAGGCTCAAACGATGCCAACGCAGAGTATGTTGCAAGGCTTAGAAATATCATGGATACAGCAGATGTTTCATTCCAGACAGCGGAGCTTGGAAAGGTAGACGAGGGAGGCGGCGGAACAATCGCATATATCCTCGCAAACTATGACATGAATGTTATTGACAGCGGTGTGCCGGTGCTCAACATGCATGCGCCATGGGAAATCATCAGCAAGGTCGATTTATATGAGGCATTCAGAGGCTACATTGCATTTTTGAAGGAAGCATAGGCTAAAGGAATATAAGATGAATCAGACATTTGTAAAAAGTGTAACAGAACAATTGCCGCAGCTTGGTCTCCTGCAGGATGAGCCGATGAAAAAACACACGACATTCCGCATAGGAGGCCCGGCAGATTACTATGCAGAGCCTGATATGAGCCAGATTTCAAAGCTTATAGAGATGGCTAAGGCATGTGATATGCCGGTTACAGTGATAGGAAACGGAAGCAATCTGCTGGTAGGAGATAAGGGCATCAGAGGCCTTGTAATTGGTATTGGAAAAGGCCTGTCCGAAATCGATGTGACAGAAGCTGTGGCGCAGCAAAGCACAGCGCAGGATCTCACAGCACAAGACAACGGTCATATCATCACAGCCGGCGCAGGGGCTATCCTTGCAGCAGTGGCGGCAAAGGCAGCGGAGGCATCGCTTTCAGGTCTTGAGTTTGCATCGGGCATCCCGGGAAGTGTTGGCGGAGCGGTAGTCATGAACGCAGGAGCCTACGGCGGAGAGATAAAGGATGTCCTAATCGATGCCACAGTGCTCACAGCAGAGGGCGAGCTAAAGACTGTCACAAGGGATGAGCTTGACTTATCCTACAGGCACAGCATAGTCCCGGAAAAGGCTATATAGTGCTGTCAGCCAGATTCAGACTCACACCAAAGCCTAAGGATGAGATAAAGTCATATATGGCAGAGCTTCGCGCAAAGAGAGTGGAGAAGCAGCCGCTTGAGTACCCAAGTGCAGGCAGTACCTTTAAGAGACCGGAGGGCTATTTTGCAGGGAAGCTTATCATGGATGCAGGCCTTCGAGGTTACAGCGTGGGAGATGCACAGGTGTCGGAGAAGCACTGTGGCTTTGTAGTCAATAAGGGCGAAGCCACTGCAGCGGATGTCCTGACACTCATAAAAGACGTGCAGGAAACAGTTTTAAAGCAGTTTGGAGTAAAGCTCGAACCGGAAGTTAAGATGATTGGAGAATTCTAGTGAAATTTGTAATAGTGACGGGCATGTCAGGTGCCGGAAAAAGCACAGCAATGAAAATGATGGAGGATATGGGATATTTCTGTATAGACAATCTGCCTATACAGCTATTAGATAAGCTCATAGACTTTTCAAACACCTTTCACAGTGATGTGTCCAAGGTGGCAGTCGGCATAGATGTGCGAAACGGCTCAGGAATTGATGCGATTCCACAGACACTCGAGCAGCTAAGGCAGAAAAATTTTCCGTATGAGATACTTTTCCTCGATGCTGAGGATGAGGTGCTTGTAAAGCGATACAAGGAGACGAGGCGTAATCACCCTCTCGCAGGAAGTGAGCGCATCAATAAGGGCATCGTGCTTGAGAGGGAAAAGCTGCAGTATTTAAAGGACAATGCTGACTATATCATAGACACAAGCCAGCTTCTCACAAGGAGCTTAAAATTGAGCTGGAAAAGATATTTGTGCAGAATGAGGATTACAAGAATCTGTTTATCACGATACTGTCCTTCGGCTTCAAGTATGGCATACCGTCAGACTCTGATATAGTTATGGATGTGAGGTTTTTGCCAAATCCCTACTATGTGGACGGACTGCGCGCGAAAACCGGCAATGATAAGGAGATACAGGACTATGTCATGCAGTTTCCGGAGGCAAATGAGTTTATCGACAAGCTTGATGATATGATAAAGTTTCTCATTCCAAACTATATCTCTGAGGGCAAGAACCAGCTTGTTATATCTATAGGCTGCACCGGAGGCAAGCACCGCTCGGTAACGCTTGCAAACGAGCTGTACAAGAGGCTTAGCGGCTGTAATGACTATGGACTTAAGATAGAGCATCGCGACATAGGAAAGGATGCATTGAGAGGTAAATAACATGTCGTTTTCCAGTGATGTAAAGGAAGAGCTGGCAAAGCAGGTATCAAAGAGCAGGCACTGTCAGCTCGCTGAGCTTGCAGGCATCATAGAGCTTTCGGGCCGTATCAATGAAAAAACAAAGGGACTTGAGCTCGACACCGAAAACCTGCTGCTTTTAAATAAATATGCCACACTTATGAAGCGTGCCTTTGGCACAGATACCACAAAGGCGCTGGATGAGCAGGATACCGGAAAAATACTTGCAGCGCTTAAAATCACGGCACAGCCTGTCAACAGACAGACCGCAGACGGACTGCTTCTTATGCAGACATGCTGCAAGAGAGCCTTTATCAGGGGAGCTTTCATGGCAGCGGGCTCGATAAGCGACCCCAACAAAGCGTACCATTTTGAGATAGTGTGTCATACGAAAGAGCAGGCAAGCAGCCTCAGGAGCTCTTGTGCGGCTTTGATACGGATGCAAGATAGTAGAGCGTAAGGGGCACTATGTAGTGTACATAAAGGAGGGCGCCCACATCGTGGACAGTCTCAACATCATGGAGGCGTATGTGTCACTCATGAAGCTGGAAAATGTGCGCATATTAAAGGAAATGCGCAACAGTGTAAACCGTAAAGTAAACTGCGAAACCGCAAACATCAGCAAGACTGTGAATGCGGCTGTAAAGCAGATAGAGGATATCAGACTGATACAGAAAATGAGAGGACTCGATGATTTACCGGCGCAGCTTCGGGAGATGGCGCTGCTTCGGCTTGAATATCCGGATGCACCGCTAAAGGAGCTCGGAGGATATCTGGATCCGCCAATGGGCAAATCGGGAGTCAACCACAGGCTTAGAAAATTATCGGCGATTGCGGAGGAACTGAGATAGATGAAGAAAAAGCTTTTATTTATATTTAATCCCAAATCAGGCAAGGGGCTCATAAAGGAGCATCTGGTAAATATCGTGGACATCATGACAAAGGCCGGATACAAAATCACCATTTATCCTACACAGTGTCAGGGAGATGCCATAAAAAAGGTCAGGAAAAATGCTAAGAAGTATGACCTTGTAGTGTGCAGCGGCGGAGATGGCACACTCGACGAGGTAGTGACCGGCATGGAGCAAAGCGAGGTAAATGTACCGATAGGATACATCCCTGCGGGCAGCACCAATGACTTTGCAAACTCTCTCGGCATACCAAAAAATATGGAGGAGGCCGCAAGAGTTGCCGTAAACGGTACTCCATTCCCGTGTGATGTGGGAGGCTTCAACGGAGATACCTTCGTATATGTCGCAGCCTTTGGCCTTTTTACAGAGGTATCCTACCAGACCTCGCAGCAGATGAAAAATATACTGGGACATGCCGCATATATTTTAGAGGGTGCAAAGCACCTGATGGATATCACCTCGTACAGGATGAAAGTGAGCCATGACGGTGAGATAATAGAGGATGAGTTTATATATGGAATGGTGACCAACTCCCTTTCGGTAGGAGGCTTCAAGGGCATATCAGGTCCTGACGTACTGCTTGATGACGGCCTTTTTGAGGTGACACTCATCAAGAATCCAAAAAACCCAATCGAGCTCAACAAGATACTTGCGGGACTGGCAAACCGTGAAAATGACAATGAGCTCATCTACTCTTTCAAGACCAGTGAGATGCATGTGGAGAGTGAGGAGGAGGTACCGTGGACACTCGACGGAGAGTTTGGCGGCAGCCACACGGATCTGACCATCACTAATCTGAACAAACAGATTACCATTATGTGCTGATAAATACAAAATCGGACATAAAATAGTAATAGTATACAATTTTTTATCTGATTGTGTTAAAAATTTAACTTTATTTTTATAAGGTTATGTAATATAATAACATTAGCATTTAATTAACAGGAGGAAAAAAATATGTTAGTATCTGCAACAGAAATGCTTAAGAAAGCAAAAGAAGGACATTACGCAGTAGGTCAGTTCAACATCAACAACCTTGAGTGGACAAAATCAGTACTTTTAACAGCAGAGGAGCTTAAGAGCTGTAATCCTTGGTGTATCTGAGGGTGCCGGAAAGTACATGACAGGCTTCGGTACAGTAGCAGCAATGGTTAAGGCTATGCATGACGAGCTCGGTATCACAGTACCTGTAGCACTTCACCTTGATCACGGCACATACGAAGGATGCTACAAGTGCATCAAGGCTGGCTTCACATCAATCATGTTTGACGGATCTCATTATCCAATCGATGAGAACGTTGCAAAGACAAAAGAGTTAGTAGCAGTTGCTCATGCAATGGGCATGTCTATCGAGGCTGAAGTTGGTTCAATCGGTGGCGAGGAAGACGGAGTTGTTGGAATGGGCGAGTGCGCTGATCCTGACGAGTGCAAGAGAGTTGCTGATCTTGGTGTAGATATGCTTGCAGCAGGAATCGGAAACATCCACGGAAAATATCCTGCAAACTGGCAGGGACTCAGCTTTGAGACTCTTGACGCTATCCAGCAGAAGACTGGTGTTATGCCATTAGTACTTCACGGTGGTACAGGAATCCCAGCTGACATGATCAAGAAAGCAATCGACCTTGGAGTATCTAAGATCAACGTTAACACAGAGTGCCAGCTTTCATTCGCAGATGCAACACGTAAATACATCGAGGCCGGAAAGGATCTTGAGGGCAAGGGATTTGACCCTCGTAAGCTTCTTGCTCCAGGTGCTGAGGCAATCAAGGCAACAGTTAAGGAGAAGATGGAGCTTTTCGGATCAGTTGGAAAGGCTGAATAATAATTATTGT
>ENA-OQJH01000478-OQJH01000478.1-human-gut-metagenome-genome-assembly--contig:-NODE-478-length-21648-cov-2.121556_pt1 | contig 21648 bp, 24 predicted proteins | sample MGYA00242597_ERZ504763 | MGnify/ENA primary metagenome ERZ504763 (study PRJEB26092, sample SAMD00036359) | human gut metagenome | host: Homo sapiens | study: EMG produced TPA metagenomics assembly of...
CTTTTTCTCTTCCAGAGGAATGCCCGCTCCTCTTTCAAGCGCTTCTTGAAATGCTTCTCGATCCATTTTATACGGCTTCAATTTCGGAAAATATTTTTCTTATTAAACCGGAAAATACGAATGCCTCCCATATCCATATCTCCCCAATGAAAATACTGTATCTCTCCTTCCGCCACTTCCATTAATCTTTTCAAAAAATCCGTTCTTTCGGAGAATAAAATCCATGACAGAACAGATAAAGCGTATCCTCTCTGTATTTCATTTCTTCATAATTTGCCTTATTTTCAATCGTTACAATTCTTTGGACTCCTTTTATAGAAACGGGAAAGGCACGTTCCAATGTCTGCGAATTAATCACTGTTCCGTATTGATTTTGAGATGTATCTATTTCATATTCCTTTTCCCTCGCCTTATCTTCTATATACTCCTGTCCGCCCTTTAATTTATACAGAAGCGGACCTTTCCATTCCATCACCTGTGCATAACTGAGAATTCCATGAACGCTTAATATCTCATCGTCAGTCATCCCCTCTTCATACAAAGGTGATCTGACCAGTACTTCACCACTTTTTTTCTCATAATCTTTTTTAAAACGCTTAGAGTCATTAAGCACAGCAGCACTGAATACGCGCATCCACAGAGATTTTTTCAAATTCACAACTGCATTCAAACATCGGAAAAATCAACGTCCTCCATATCGGGTGATTTTACGATCTCCCCAAGTTCCAACCGTCTTATGATCTCATCATAATAACCTTCCAAAAAACTGCCTTGTACCTCAGCGCGCAGTTGTTCTATTTGTTTTATATAACGAAGCTGCTGCTTTCTTGGATCTTCAATTCCTTCTTTTTCGCACAGCTTTGGAATGACATCTATGGAATAATAGATTTTTTCATATCCGCGCCCAGATTGCTTTTTCTGTCCGGATATATCCGCTTTTCTCCAACTCATCAGCCTGTCTGATCAGCTCAGGCAAGCCACCTGCTGCTTGATCATTTCTCTGTCCGGTTTCGGATGTTTCATGCCTGTCAGCGTTCCCGCCCGATAAGCTTCACTTTTTTCCGCTTTCCCAATAATCCACTTTGCCAACAAATTGCCGCTCATATGCGATTCAACATTTTCCTTCCTTTTTATCAACTTTTAACTATTGCTCCATCATCCAAAAACATTTCTACACCTCTTCCGATCTGCTTTCCCCTGCGATCATATCGAGATAATTTCCTTTGTCAATATGCATCATCGTAACCTGATTTCTAAACCTGCGGAAGCCGTATACGCTGTCCACATTTCGGATCAGAGACTGAAGTCTTTCATCCGGCACGCAGACAATCAACTGAAGTTCCAATTCTCTTGCGTATTTTAAGCAGACTTCGCTTCGCTCCTTATCCATTTTTGAAAATGCCTCATCAAGAAGAACAAGGCGAATCTTTGAATCCCGATTACTCTGCTGCATATAGAGCATTGCGAATCCTGCAAGAAGCGCCACATATTTCGGGTTCTGTCCCTCTCCTCCGGAATCGACGCCCGCCATGTCGTCCACATAATTTTTCTTCTCGATCCCGTTTTCATCGATAGATTGTTCATACATATTAAAGTCCAAATAGTTTCTGTAGTCAGCAAAGCGTTCCATTTCATTTTTGTGCTTTTCACGCCCTGCCCCGTCTTCCTCTCTGGACGGCATGAATTTCTCGGTAAGAAGTCCGATCTTCCTTTCATATTTTCTGAAAAATTCATCTTCCATCAAACTCATCTGACCGTCAAACCCACTATGATCTATTACTTTGCTGTCCAGTTCTTCTGCCATAAGCATCTCATAAAACTGTCCGTTTTCATTTTTTGCCGGAGAGATATCAATCTGATAAATGCTGTCCGAAAAACGGATCTGCGACAGCATTTTATTGATCTGACGCCGATGTCTGTATGCCGACCTTGATTTCCCCGTGTATCGTTGCGATCACGTTATCGCGCAGAGAATGGTACACGAGCTCGTATTGTTTTTCAAATTCTTCTTTATATTTCGGCTCAAAATCTTTCTGCATCGCTCCAAACTTTGTCGTAAACTTCATTGTCATGTTCTACACCTGAAAATCCATATGCGGGATATGTATTGTTAAATGCATTTCTTGATTTTATCCGCTCATCCTGAAGTTTTGTTTCTTTCTCAAAAAGCCTCTCCGCCATCACTGTCATCTCTTTTTTATAAGCCGCTTCGCTCTTCGTTTCCAAAGCCGACCTCACTTCGGCAAATATCTCATCATTCGGAACATATCCCTTCATCAAAAAATCGAGTCTTTCTTTCAGCGCTTTAATTTTCTCTTCCAGTTTGCCCTTTTTCTTCCCTGTTTCGATTTCTTTTTCTCTTAATCTTCCTGCCGCCTGTTCTTTTTCTTCAATCCGGCTTGTAAGTTCTTTCGTTTTAGCCTGCAGTTCTGCTGCCAAAGTTCCGTTTTTCAGTTCTTTGATTTCTTCTTTGAGCCGGTCTTGGCGGCGGTAATGATCGGCCAGTTCGTCTGCCGCACCCGCAAGACGCATCAAATGTTCCGGTTCCTGACCGAACCGTTCAAATTGCCGGGCTTCTTTCAACGACTCTTCCGTCTGACGATCTGCGATCAGCGAACTTTGAAGATCTATAATTTCCTCCTGCAGCTCTCTTAGCTTTGCCTTCGATACTTTTGTACCGATACATGCATTTTTCGTATAATCCTTCCTGCGCAGATGGCGGAACATATATCCGCTGTACGAATAACAATCCGGTGTGACTCCGTCTTTTACCGTACTTAACTCTTCCACCGTCTCACATTTTTGTATTCTTCCAAGATAACGTTTCAAGCACCGGTCAACATATCCGCTTTCTGCGTGTACCGCTTCATATAGCGAGTTTTCGTCCGCTTCCGGAGAATCCTTTTGAACCGCCTCACTATTGATCAGATCAACTTCTTCAAACTGCTGCATCCTGCGAAATATTTTCGCTGCATCAAGAGCGTATGCCGGTTCTGTAATCATACTTTTTTTAATCCTGCCAAGCCGTCCTTCGATCGCATTTTTCCATTTTTCATCCGTAATATCAAACAAATCCGCGAAAATATGAACTTCGATTTTCCTTCCGTACCTGTCGCTCAACGCACGCTGCAGTTCCTGTCTCGCCTTTTTCAATTCCAACGGATACGGTTTTCTGTCGTTTTGGAGATCTTCGACAGCATCTTGTTTTTCTTTGATGTCTTTTTCCGTTTCATGGATCGAAATACGAAGTTCCGACAATTCATTTGTAATATTATCAAGGGCCAAGTCAAGATGTGTCCTCAGTTCTTTACATAACTTTTCCGTAAGCGCTCCGCCTCGTATTTCCTGAATAAGCTGAAGAGCTCTGTTGCTCACATAATCAGTGACAACATCCTCTTCTTCCCATCGTTTCAATCCTTTCACGATCTGCCGCCACTGTGCCGAATTATCCGCCAGAAGAGCAATTCTGTATTCTAAATCTTTTAGTTCCTGTTCTTTCTTTCCATAATCGCTGTTATTTAATTCTGCCTGTACCCGGGCTCTTTCATCCCGTATCGTCTGCAGTTCGTCCTGAAGTATCTTCTGTTCTTTTTTCGCCTCGTCCGCTTCTTTTTCAACGGATTCCAACTCACTTTCCCGTCCTTTGAGTCGAATTATATTTTCCTCGATATCAATGCATTTGAGCACTGTTTCCGTTCGTACTTTCTCCGCACGCACATTCGTCAGTTCTCTGTCATATACTTGGATCTTATCCAGCATTTCGATCCGTTTTTCCAGATCTTCCACCCGTTCTTTGATCTCTCTGTACGCGCCAAGCTGTTCACTGATCGTCGCCACCGTATCTTCTTTCGTTTTCGGAAACATATAATCTCTTATAAACTGACCTGTTCCACTCGTCATTTTCAGAGCAATGGCGCTTTTTTCCATCGTGATCATACGACCTTGTTCTACCTGACCGAAGATTTCCCCGTACAGCGTATAAAGATAAGCTTCTTTCGACGGATACACTTTATTTACTTCACCCCGGCCTCTGTTATCGGCGCTTCTGCTTCTTTCTTCCGTAAGTTTTCTAATCTGTGCGATCGAATAAGGTACGTTATTTTCCAAATATTCATCCTTTGGAATTCTTCCCGAATGACTGAAATAAGTATATTTTTTCAGATCCGTATCCCCTTTTGCCACCTCGAACGCCGCCCCGACACAAGTCACAATATGAGTGGCGGTATCTTCAATCTCAAGAACAATCTGTGAACAAAAATCAACGTCTCCCCTGTTTGCCGTTCCGTCTTTTTGCGCTCCTCTAAGATAGCTTAAAACGCTTCTCTTGTTTTTAGAATCATCTGCCGCTTTATTCAGAAAATTAGCAGACACACTCCCATACAGAACAACCTGTATCGCATCCATAACCGTCGATTTCCCCGATCCGCTCTTTCCGCTGAAAAGATTCACATACTCGTGGAATTCCAACATTTTATGGCTGATGCCGCCCCAGTTATTGATCAGCATTCTTGTAAAAATTTTCTTCGGCTGTTTCATATCCGTCTGCCTCCTCTCTATATTCTTCAATCAAATCATTCATATCTTTCGCCGTCACATACAGATTGATCGTACTGTAAATATAGATCGGCGTATCGTCTTCTACGTCCCTCACCGCTCCCGGCACGTCGATGATCTGATGAAGCCGCATCAGATAAAGAGAAGCTTTCCATTCATCTGCCTTCAATTTTCTTACGATCAGGTTCGTATTCTTTCCGTATTCGCGCATTTCTTTCAGCGTTGTCACAGGAGCGTTTAACCCTTCTCCCATAATTTTATCTTTATAGATCAGTTTTATGATAAGAAGGATCACCGTTTCTGTCATATTCAGTTTTTCCCTTGCAGCTCCGTCGCCTGTCAAACAGAAAATATGCTCTTGTGCATCATGCGTAAGCTCACATCCAAGTACCGAAAGATAGTCTTCTATAAAATGTCTGTGCCGGACACAGATTTCATACTGTACATTATCTTTCGGCACAAGTGTTGCCGGATCATATTTCACCTGCAAAATACATGTCTGGCGAAACAACGCCTGTATCGTCTTTTTTATCTGTTCCCCTTCTGTGATAGAAATACTTCCAAATACTCAAACATGACTTAGTCCTCTCTTATTCCAGCGTTGAAAAACGCATTCCCTGTTCGGTTTCTTCTTCCTCTCCTACGGTGATCTCCCCACTGCCAAACGCATTTTCCGTCGCTTCCTGCCATATAAAAAACAATTTTTTCCAAATCTTCAGCCGACCGAACCGTCTGCCGCGTAGTTCTAAATACGTTTCCGACACTGTTTCTTTCTTTGAACTCCTGCAGCTCTTTCCTTGTATAAAGCGGTTTTAAGACAAAACGACTCCAAATTTTCTTCCGCCTGTCCGCCTTCCGAAACAGTAGCCGGAACAAACGCTTCTCTCCCTTTTTCTTTCCGTTTGTACAGACTTTCATCCGTCAACGCTCTGTGAGGTCTGCTAAGCGGATACGCTCCGCCAGTTTTTCCGATATTTCTTCTTTTCTCCTGCTTTTATTCAACAGATCTACAAGCGCAACCGTACGGTCTTCTTCTGCTCCTTCCTGAAGAACGTACCGTATTCTCGCAGCCGCCCTGGACGCAAAAATCGTCTTCTGTTCGATCAGTTATTATATCTTCTTTCGATCGCATCAAACTGCCTTTCGATTCGTATCAGCGTATCTGCCGCTTCCTCGCACATTGCCGCCGCCCGTTCCAGCCGCAGTTCTTTTTATTTTCTCCGCCTCATCTGTTTTTTTCGGATCTTTAACTTTTCCCGCGTTTTCTTCGTCTTTCATCTTCTTTTGACGGACCTCTTCCAGTTCCCGCAACAGTTTCAGCCTGCTCATATCATTTTCCTGTAAATTTCTGTCAAGCAGTTCTTTAACAGCTTCTTTATATCGATAAAAACTGTCCGTTGTCGTCAAGATCGCATATTTTCGGCTGTCACTGTTATTGATCTCCTTTACAAGGACGTCCTGTATTCCCCGAAATCTTTCTGACGGGACAGTTCATCAAAATACCCTCTCATACCGTCCTGCATATTTACAAGCATCTGCACAAGCTTTTTGGAAACACGAAGGGCGCTTTTTAAAATCTCATTATTTTTTTCTTTATCGGAACTATATGTATACAGATGGCTGTATATCGTCATAACGCTTTCCCGCTCTTCGCTCTCTTGTTCATCAAGCAGACTCCTAAACAACTCCACATACATCTGACTATATTCAGGAAATGTCACAACGTAACTGTTCAAAGCCTCGTCATAGTCCTGTTTCAGCCATCCCCACTCCTGAAAATGTTTCAGACACACGGACGCCATATTAGAACGTGTAAGAAACTCTCCCTCTTCATCATAATTTTCCTCATCCCACAGAAGAGCCGCTGCCGCGATCTTTTCATTCATAACTGCCCTGCACTCTTTTTCCGTCAATCCAAGCACGGAATAAGACAGACTCATTTCCTCATAGATTGCCGTGAGAAACAGCATATAGTAATCCGTATATTTACTTGAAAATAATTTATAAAAATCTTTGGGGATCCTTTCCATCAAACTCATTTTTTACCGTTTTTACTTCCTTTATCTTTGTTTTTGTGCCTTTATTCAGTATATCTACTACACTTTTTAATGTCAATTCTGCCTTGATATGTTACAATCTACCTATCAACAGTTGGCTGTACAGATGTCCGTTTACGAGGAAACATATATCTGATCACAGCAAAAATATAATAACTGAAAGGACTGAAATTATGTGGGCTTACAATGAAACTTTTTATCAGATTTTATCCGATCGGCTTCTGCGGCGCGCCGACGCACAATGACGGCGTGACAATGCACCGGATTTTGAAAATTGCAGACTGGGCCGGATATCTCGAAGAGCTCGGGATCGGATCGATCATTCTAAATCCGATTTTGAATCAGATAATCACGGCTATGACACAAGAGATCTTACGGAAGATCGAACTGTCGCTCGGAACGAACGAAGATTTCCAAACAGTATGTGAAACGCTTCATTCGCACAATATCAAGATCATGCTCGACGGGGTATTCAATCACGTCGGCAGAGGTTTTTGGGCATTTCAGGATGTGTTAGAGAAGAAATGGGATTCTCCGTATAAAGACTGGTTTTATATTAATTTTGACGGCAACAGCGCATATAACGACGGCTTCTGGTATGAAGGCTGGGAAGGACACTACGAACTTGTGAAGTTAAACCTGCAAAATCCTGCCGTCACAGACCATCTGCTTAGCTGCATAAAAATGTGGATCGAAACTTTCGGCATTGACGGACTGCGCCTTGATGTCGCTTATTCTCTCGATCATAACTTCATGCGCCGCCTCCGCTCTTTCTGCGAAGAGATTAAGCCGGGATTCGCTCTTGTAGGAGAAGTTTTATTCGGAGACTACAACCTGATCGTCAACAACGAAATGCTTCACAGCTGCACGAACTACGAATGTTACAAAGGATTATATTCCAGCTTTAACAGCATGAACTTGTTCGAGATCGCCCACTCATTAAACCGCCAATACGGACCGGAGCAGTGGTGCATTTACAGAGGAAAGCATCTCATGACTTTTGCAGATAACCATGACGTCACGCGGCTTGCTTCCATATTGACAAACAAGCGGCATATCCCCCTTGCTTACGGACTTTTGTTCGGTATGCCGGGTATTCCCTGTATTTATTACGGAAGCGAATGGGGAGAGGAAGGAACGAAATCACCTGATAATGATTATGCCTTAAGGCCTTGTTTCGATGCGCCTAAGCCAAACGATCTCACCGATCTGATCCGCCGCCTGATCGCTCTTCGCAGAGAAAGCGATGCGCTGTGCAGCGGTTCTTATCGAAATATCGTTATTACAAATCATCAGCTTATTTTCGAGCGCAAAACAGAAAAAGAGCAATTCCTTGTTGCCGTCAACGCATCCGACTGTGAATTCACAGCCGGACACCATGAGTTAAACGGCACATATGAACAGATCCTTTCCTTTGAAAACGAAACGATCACAAGCGGCAAGGACACTTCCGTACAGGAACTTAACGGACAGCTCGTCCTGCCCGCATACAGCATCCGGTATTTAAAAAGAGCTTTATAAAAGTCTTATATGATCCAGCGGGCATGGCTTCCATGGCCGCTTTTTGTCACAGTCAGCTTCCAGTCGATCTGCTCTTTCAATTCATTGACATGAGAAATGATACCTACAAGTCCTTTTTCTCCTGCAAGTTCTTTCAAGATACGGATCGCCCTCTCCCGCGACTGATCATCCAAAGAACCGAATCCTTCGTCTACGAACATCGTCTCCAAACTCACCGCTCCGGCTGTGTTCTGAATGATATCCGCAAGTCCTAACGCCATTGACAACGCCGCCATAAATGATTCTCCGCCTGACAGAGATTTTACGTCGCGGACAGAATCTGTCACCAGATCGTACACATCCAGATCTAATCCGGCCTGCCCCTGACTGCTTAAATCTTTCAATTCCCGACACTGCAGGATAAATCCTCCGGAAGTCATTTTGGCAAGCCTTCGGTTCGCCGCTTGTATGATCTGCCGGAAATACTTTCTCTGAACATACGTCTCAAAATCAAGCTTCACACTGCCTGTCAAACTTCCGTTCGCCGTCCTGCTCAGATTACCGACAACTTCATACTTTTCCCGAAGTTCCTCCTCTGCCGCAAAATACTTTTTAAGGCTGTCACAGGCGCTTTGATGGGTAATATTTTTCCCGTGAATCTCCAGTTTTCGCACATTCTTTTCTTTCAAAAGCATATCTGTCTCATTTTTCTTTCTGACGTCACTTTCCGTCTCCTGCCGCCTTTTACCGTTTAACTGACCTTTCAATGTCTCAACACTGCTTTTCTTTTGAACGACCAGACTTTCATACGTCTTTACTTGATCGTTCATCTGCCTCCAGCCTTCGATCCATTTTTTCGCCTCCCGGTATTCCTCCTGATCCGCAAACCGCTGCTTTCGTATCTCCTGACGAAACATTTCCTGTTCCTGCTCGAACCGCTCTTCCAGTTCCGTTTTCTGTAAAACCAGATTTTCCGCCCGCCCTGCCTGACGTTGGTTTTCTTCTGCAGTTTTTCTGTATGCGTCCTGAAGCTTTTTCAAATTCGATCTTTTTTGCGCAAGCAGGCTCTCATATTCTGCAAGCCGGTCTTCCGCCTGTTTTTCATCTTCCCGAGAATACCTTTCTCCAAAAAGCGCTTTTCTTCTGTTTCAAATTGTGCGCGAACTTCCTGATATTTTTCCTGTGCCGCCGCTCTCTTTCGCTCCGCTTCATCACGGATCTTTTTCGCCTCTTCTACTGTCTTTTCATCGACTCCGCCTTCGGAAATTTTCGCCTTATGCGGATGATGCACCGACCCGCACACAGGACACGGAGAACCTTCCTTAAGTTCTTGTGCAAGAATCCCCGCCTGTTCGCCGAAAAAGATTCTGTATTTTTCTTCATAATCTTCCGACGCCGCTTTACACTGATCTATGCAGCGTGTCATCTGAACTGTCTGTTTCTCATACTCTGCTTTTAATTTCCGTACTTTTGCATATCTGGGAAGAATCTCACGCAAAACGCACGATCTGTTCTCGAAGCTTCGGTTCGATCCGATCCATCTCACTCTCCGCCTGCTCCGCATCTTCTTTCAGCCTGTTCTCCCGCTTACTGTGCTCTTCCATCCACTCATTCAGAGTAACGATTTCTTCTTTGATCCTCCGTGCATCTTCCTTTGTACGAAGCGCCTGCACTTCCAATCTTCTCGCCTGTTCCGAACGTTCTCCCAACAGCGCGTGATTTTTCAAAAGCTCATATTCCGCGCTTTGTTCCTGCAGTCTTTTATATTCCGATTCTGTTCGCTCTAACAGACCGAAGATCCTGTTGATCTCCTCTTTCTTCCCGATCATAAGATGGAGCTGCTCCGATTCTTTCCGAAGCGCCGTTTCTTCGGCTTCCATCGTTTCGTACGCTTCTTTTCCTTCTTTTAATATCCGGCCGAGCGTTTCTGTTACAGCCTCTGCGAGGGCATTTCCTGGGAAATCAAATCTTCCCACACCTTTTGCACCTTCGATCCGTCTGCATCGACGCGCTCCATCTCACGCCGAATATCGGCTTCATTTTCTTTTAACTGTATATACAATGCTTTTCCTTGCTCTTTTAATTGTTCCTGGACGTCTCTGTATATCTGCGTCTGAAAAATCTTGGAAAATATCTTCTTTCGCTCTTTTGATTCCGCATGCAGCAGCCGCAGGAAGTCTCCCTGCGCTATCATAGCGATCTGCGTAAACTGCCCGGCGTCTAATCCGATGATCTGCTCTATTTTCTGATCAACTTCACGCTTTTCCCCTGAAACTCCTTCCCGTCGGGCATGATCAGGCTGACTTTTGACGTTTCCTTTACAAGGCGGATCTTTCCGTCTGCATTTTTCCGCTTTCCCGCGCGCATATATTCCGGGTTTCTTCGGATCGTATACTGCCCGTCCCGATATGCAAACGTATATTCCACGAATGTTTCCGCCTCGTCGTCGGCATACTGGCTTCTCATCATATTTCCGTCGCGCCGTCCGCCGCTTGTCCTGTCGTAAAGAGCATATGTCACCGCATCGAAGATCGTTGTTTTTCCGGCTCCGGTATCGCCGGTAACGAGAAACAGCCCGCCTTGAATTTTCGTAAAGTCAATCGTTTCCATACCGGAATAAGAACCAAACGCAGACATCGTAAGTTTGATCGGTCTCATCTTTCTTCTCCTTTCACATCATCAAAAATCTGCGTCATCATTTCCGCCTCTTCTAAAGACATCTTTCTTCCATGCATTTCTTCATAGAAATCCGAAAATGTTTCCAGTGGATTTTCCATGCGGATATCCTCATCCTTAAACTCAAGTTTTTTACGCGTCCGTTCATTATCCGTCCGCACTTCTAAAATACGGCTGTACACTTTTTCCAACTGTTCTTTCGGTCTATAAGGATCGATTTCGTCTGTAAGCGTCACGCTCACATAATCATCCCGCTTTTTCGGATCTGCCGAACTTAAGATTCCAGAAAGACATCCCCGCACTTTCTGTACGTCCCGCAGCGGATGAAGCGGAAATTTTTCGATTGTGACCGCCTCTTTTTTCTGCCCTATCGTCACAAGATGAAGAGACTTTTCTAAGTCCGCTTCACTGACCGAATATTTCAAAAGCGTCCCGCAATATCGAATATGTTCCGCCCCCACTCTCTGTGCCTTGTGCAAATGTCCAAGCGCCGCATAATCAAATCGGCTGATTGCGGAAATGTCTACATTATCAATTCCGCCGACACTGAAAAGTTCTGAATCACACGTTCCGGAGTCTCGCCGTTTCCTGTATAAAACTGATGAGATACAAGTACGTTTCGCTCCGAAAAGTCGATATCCTCTCTCCTTAAAACCGCATCGACAGCCTCTGTATAACTGCCCGGCGTCTCGTTTTCACACAACAACCTTACATATCCCGGCTTCAAAAAAGGAAGCAGATAAAAATTCACCGGACCATACTCATCTTTTAATACAACTTTTTTCAAATGTTCTTTTTCCGTCTCAGGCGCTTTCCCCGCAATATAGATGCCGCGGCTTCCAAGCAGACGGCTGGCATAATCAAGTCTTTGCGCCGAATCATGATTCCCCGCGATGATCAAAATCGACACCTGAGGCTTACCGATGAAAGCCGTGTCAGAAAATCGTCAAACACTGCGACCGCCTCTGCCGACGGAACAGATTTATCATAAATATCTCCCGCGATCACAACCGCATCCGGCCGAAGCTTCTCTGTATATCCGATCACTTCCTCCAAAATGTGTTCCTGATCTTCTTTCATATTGTAATGATAAAGATGTTTTCCGATATGCAGATCCGATAAATGTATAAATTTCATTTTACTGTTCCTTTCCGCTTCATCCTGATCGTTTTCTTTTTCTGCGAAAACACGCTTATTAAAGTTTCAGTTTTCTGTATCTGTCAAAGCAGGCAAAAATTTCCTGCGCTCTTGGCATCGCCATACATGCGATACTTGATCTGCTCTCACAGAGCGCATCAAGCGACTCTTTTTCTATAACTTTTTCCATCTCTGCGATCACTTGACGAAGATCTTTCTTTCCGTTCATAAGATGTTTTTGAGCATATCGCATACAATATCCGAGCGCTGTCACCTGTTCGCTGTCAACAATCTGTTCCACATAGCGAAGATCGATCATTTCTTTGTTGATCATGACAGCTTCTTTTCCCATCGTCTTCATCTTGATCCGGTCATTCCCCTTTAAATCTGCATTTGCGATCGGACATCTCTTAAAATCAGGCTGCCGCGCCGGCTCTTGAGAAAGACTGATCGCAGGAAATGCTTCCGCTTCCTTTTTCGCATATCCGGTAATATCTTTCGGCTCGTATCGATCCATCTGAAGGATCGTATCTGCAATATGGAAATAAGCTCCTGAACTTCCCGCTACGATCACGGTGGAAATCCCCTGTTTTTCATTACAATTCTCTTATCCGCTCGATAAACGGCGTGATCGGCTCCATCTCCCGATGAATCACTCTTTGCATCAGTTCATCCCGTATCATAAAATTCGTAGCGCTTGTGTCCTCATCGATCAAAAAAAGAGAAGTTCCGGCTTCCATGCTTTCGATTACATTTGCCGCCTGAGACGTACTTCCACTGGCATCTTCCGTACAAAATAAAACCGTGTCCTTTCCATTTGGAAGATCGTTGATAAACATAGAAATATCCGTCTTTTTAATACTCCGCCCGTCCTCGGCGCGAATCTTTACCGCCGTATCGTCGGTGATCACATACTCCCGTCCGTCACCTGCAACATGCGGATAAACTCCTGTTTCCAACGCCTTTAACAGCGTAGATTTTCCGTGGTATCCCCCGCCCACAATAAGCGTGATCCCTCTTTTGATCCCCATTCCGCTTATGACTCCCGCATGCGGAAGTGTAATCGTCACTTCCTGCTCCTTTGGAGACTGAAACTTTACTGCGCCGCGCATCGGCTTAGACGAAACGCCGGACTCTCTCGGAAGAATGCTTCCGTTTGCCACAAAAGCGCAAAGTCCGAGTTTCGGAAGCTGATCTCTTATATACCTCTGATCTTCCGCAAGATCTATAATTTTACGCAGACGGGCCGCATCTGCATTTTTATAAAACAAAGAGGCCTTTACACATTCCGGCACAAACTGAAACAGGATCTTCTCAAGCTCCCGCGCATTGATCGTTCTTCCGTTTGCGGGAAAACCGATTTCCATCCGCAAAATGATATCTCCACTGTTCGGATCAAGTCTGCAGGCCGTACGTTCCAAAACTTCCTGCCCGCAGCGGCTTACAGCGATCATCCCACTTTTTCCCGAACCTTTTGCCTGAAAAGCAAACTGATCCGCCTTTTTTTGCAAACTGACGCGTCAATTCATCCTGAAGCGCGATCCGCTGATCTTTCCCACAGTAAAGATCACTCGGAAATGCCGCTGCCTTTCCTTCTACATGTATGCTCACCTTTGACGGAGACGCAAACGGATCTCCCTGTACATGATCTATAGACAACACATATCCCGGAAACCGATATGTTCCTTTCGTATCTTTATAAGCAGGATATCCACGATGATCGATCCTGTTCAATAAACTTCTCAAATCTGCTGCTGACTGCATTTTCTCGATTCCTTTCTTCCACTATTTTCCCGCGCCGCGCATCGGCTTACGTTTTACGTTCTTTTACTCTGTCTGCCGTTATCTTAATGTTCTGATTTCACTGCCTGACAATATTCATACTGACGCTTTACTTCAACTTTAAAATCGTACATGAAAACGGGGCCATTTCCAACACATTTTCATATACTTCTCCACTTTCTGCATCAATCTGCTTTCCAATGCCTTCCAAACGAACCTGCCTGTCATTAAAATTCATCACAAAAACAAGACCTTTTCTTCCTGTCTCATCCTCTCTTTTTGCAGCCGTCACGCCATGGGGAAGTCGTTTTAATATGCGGTCGGCAGATGATGCTTCTTTCAACAATCCCGCCTTTATAAACACATCTTTATAAAATGCACTTAGAAACCTCTGATCCGATTCTGCCGAAAGATAATACGCCCTTCCGCTTCCATATGCATTTTCAGTTACTACCGGACATCCTTTATAAAAGTCTTTTTTTATAAACAGAGTAAATTTCCGTCTTAGCTTTTGCATGAACGATATCACACATCGTATACGCCGGATATTCTTTTCCGTTATAATCAAAACAATTCTCAAACTCCTTTGACGGCGCGTCCATTTCTTCAGAAACCACCCCGAGTACATCTTCCAACGGATGCCGTCCTATAAAACAAAGATCGGTTTCATTTACAATCCCGCTGAAATACGTTGTCACATAAGTTCCGCCCGCTTCCACGAACGCTCTGACCTTTTCGGAATATCCCTTTTTATACATATAATTAAGTGGCGCCGCCAGAAGCCGATATCCCGAAAAATCATCGTCCATACTTACAAAATCAACGTCCAAGCCACACTCCCAAAACGCACGGTAGTGATCCGTCACACATTTCACATAATCAAGATCCTGACGCGGTCCGCTCGTGTCTTCTACAGCCCACCAGTTTTCCCAGTCAAAAACAATGGCCGCTTTCGCCCTGTTTAAAAAAGTTTTGATCCCGCCGCTTAAGTGCTCCAGCCGCTTTCCTACTTCCGTCACTTCTCGAAATGTTCTCGTATCAGAACCGTTCTTATGATCTACGACTGCTCCGTGAAATTTCTCATAGCCGCCCCTGCTCTTTCTCCACTGAAAATACTGAACCGAATCTGCTCCGTGCGCAACTGCCTGCATAGAAGAAAGCATGTGCATCCCCGGTCTTTCAGCGGATTGTGAGAACGCCAGCTCACAGAAGAGGGCGTGCTTTCCATTAAAAGAAACGGCTCTCTTTTCAGACTTCTCATAAGAGCATTACCCGCAGATGTATATACCGCCTCCGGCACTTCATCTTTTCTCTCATGCCAAAACGGATAATTATCCCATGATATGATATCAACTGCATTTTTCAGAGTATTGTAATCAACTCCTTTGAAAAAATCCCATCATATTCGTCGTTGTCGGAAGATCGGAAAATTCTCTCAATGCATCGGCTTCCATTTTGCAAAAATCTGTAATCTGCTCGGAAGAAAATCTCTTCCAATCTAAAGTCAACGCTGTCGTCAGACATTCGCCCTGCGGAGAAGGGCTGTGGATCTGATCCCAATCTGTATATTTGTGACTCCAAAATCCCGTCCACCACGACGCATTAAGCTTATCCAGTGTTCCGTACTTGTTTTTCAGCCATTCCCGAAACTTTTTCTGACATTTTTCACAATGACATGTGGAATCTTTGAAGTTTCCTCCGAACTCATTGGAAATATGCCAGAGGATCACATTTTCTTTCTTTCCGAATCGCTGCGCAAGAGCCCGGTCTATCTGCTTTACCTTCCGCCTCATGACCGGAGAGGAATAGCAGAAGTTATGGCGCTTCCCCGGCAGGTTTACCGTACCGTCCGCCTGCACCTGAAGCGTCTCGGGATACTTTTGTGTAAGCCAGTGCGGCATTCCTCCCGACGGAGTCGCCAAAACTACCTGTATCTTCCTCTCTCGGAGTTTATCTATAATTTCCTCCAGCCATTCAAACGTATAACGTCCTCCTTAGGCTCTAACTCCGCCCAAGAAACACTCCGAGCGTCACACAGTTTACATTTGCCTTATTCATCAACTTTAAATCTTCTTCCAATATCTCCGGATATTCGATCCATTGTTCCGGATTATAGTCTCCACCGTGTAATAAGTGTCCTCCTATCATAGTACAACCTCCTGTTTTCATTTCGGACAATGTGTGTTTTTGCCGCATTCCGGTAATAATACAGTCTCCAGCTCTTCTTTCTGCAATAAGTATGCCCCGAGATTTTTCAGATGTCAATTATAAAAAGAAACAGAGGCTTTCGGAATCATATCTCAAAAAGTCTCTGTTTCCACTTTATCGAAACATCGTTCGCAAGAACATTGTTTCTAATTATACTTCAAATATCAGATCTCCATAAGACGGCATCGGCCATGCCTCTTTATCAACGATCATCTCCAGCTTGTCGATCGGCGCACGCAGATCCTCCATTGCAGGGCACACTGTCTCATAATAATAAGCCGCTTTATCAGGACCGTCGTCCATGGAAGAAGCCGTCTCCGTCACTTTCTCAAGCTGTGCCTGAGCGCGGCTTGCTTCTTTGAGCAGCACGGTAATCTCATCAAGCGTCGCAAGCTGAACACTGGCATCCACACCTGCGGCTTTTACCGAATTAACCGTATCCGCCAGCGTCTTTGTATATTTAATGATCGCCGGAATAAACTGTTTTCTTCCCATATCGATCATCGTACGAGCCTCGATATTGAGCGCCTTTGAATAATTTTCATAGCGAATTTCCGCGCGGGATTCAAGCTCTGTGCGTGTAAATACTCCGAATTTCTCAAAAAGTTCTACCGACTTATCAGATACAAGCGCCGGGATCGACTCAACCATAGACTTAATGTTTGGAAGTCCTCTTCTTTGCGCTTCTTCTACCCATGCCTGTGAATATCCGTCTCCGTTAAAATGATCTTCTGGTTCTCGATCGCATATTCCTTGATCAGGTCATGGATCGCTTTTTGAACGTCATCCGCCTGTTCCATAACATCACATGCTTCCGAAAACGCTTCCGCCACGATCGTATTGAGCACAATATTGGCAGATGCGATCGAGTCTCTCGAACCTACCATACGGAATTCAAATTTATTTCCCGTAAATGCAAACGGAGAAGTTCTGTTCCGGTCTGTCGCATCTTTCATCAGATCAGGAAGAGTACGCACACTCGTCTCCAGCTTTCCGCCTTTCAAACTATGTGTCGCCTCCCCTGTACTTACAAGCTGATCGATCACATCCTCGAGCTGCTCTCCAAGGAAAACGGAAATAATTGCCGGAGGCGCTTCATTTGCCCCAAGCCGGTGATCATTTCCCGGATCAGCCGCAGATTCTCTGAGAAGTTCCGCGTGTCTGTTGACCGCTTTCAAAACACATGTCAGAACAAGAAGGAACTGAATATTCTCATGCGGTGTCTTTCCCGGTTCGAGCATATTGATGCCATCGTCTGTTATCAGCGACCAGTTATTATGTTTTCCCGATCCATTCACCCCTGCAAACGGTTTCTCATGGAGCAGACATTTCATTCCGTGCCTGCTTGCCACCCGTTTCAAAGTCTGCATCACGATCTGATTATGGTCTACCGCAATATTCGCTTTTGCATAGATCGGAGCAAGCTCATGCTGAGCCGGCGCAGCCTCGTTATGCTGAGTTTTCGCCGTAACGCTACCTTCCAAAGTTCTTCGTTTACATCTTTCATAAACGATGCGATTCTCTGTCTGATCGTTCCGAAATAGTGATCGTCCATCTCCTGACCTTTCGGAGGCATCGCGCCAAACAGCGTCCTTCCTGTATAGATCAGGTCTTTTCTCTGAAGAAACTTTTCTGAATCTACAAGGAAATATTCCTGTTCCGCACCGACAGACGGCGTCACTTTCTTTGAAGTTGTATTTCCGAATAAGCGAAGCAGACGCATTGCCTGCGTATCGAGCGCTTCCATCGAACGAAGAAGCGGTGTTTTCTGATCAAGCGCCTCTCCGGTATAAGAACAAAATGCAGTAGGGATGCACAGGATCGCGCCTGCCGCGTCTTCTCTTATAAATGCCGGAGAAGTACAATCCCACACTGTATACCCTCTTGCCTCAAACGTAGCTCTTAATCCTCCTGACGGAAACGAGGAAGCATCCGGTTCTCCTTTGATCAATTCTTTTCCCGAAAACTCATAAGAACTTTTCCACTTGGCTGGGGAGCCGATATAAATGAATCATGCTTTTCTGCCGTAACGCCTGTTAAAGGCAGGAACCAGTGTGTGTAATGCGTCGCGCCTTTTTCAATCGCCCACTCTTTCATCTCATGAGCTATGACATCGGCCGTCTCCAGATCAAGTTCCCTGCCCTCTTCGATCGTGTGCTTCAGATTTTTGTAAATCTTTTTCGGCAGACGCTCTTGCATCACTGTATCGTCAAAAACATTCTGTCCAAAAATTTCAGCTACATTGATTGCTTCTGTACTCATAATTCACCTTTCCTTCCTACCTTTTAACAAGACTGCATGAACGCTTTTTTGTATCAGACTACTCTATGTATTACTGCTTTTACAATATAATACAAAAAAGATTATGGCATACCATAAATCACCGGAAGCACCGAAGAGAACATTCCGGATCGTAAGCAGCCGCCAAGATCTCTGGCACTCCCGTGCTTTAGCTCGTTGCTATTACAAAAAGGGCACTCCATGCTATGCTGGAACGCCCCTGTTCATGTCTCTGTCAGTCAGTATAACTCCGCCAACTAAAAAAGGCAAGTATTTTTTTGAAAAATTCAGCCGCCGAAAGCAGACGTCAGATATGCTGCGCCGCTGCTTAAGCTTGTCCGATAGAACCGAATAATTCCATTTTCTCTTTTACAGTAGCCATGATTGCGTCTGTACCCGGTTTAAGAAGTTTACGCGGGTCAAATCCTTTTCCTTCAAGGTCTTTTCCTGCTTCAACATACTCGCGTGTAGCTGCCGCAAACGCAAGCTGACACTCTGTATTTACATTAATCTTAGCAACGCCGAGGCTGATTGCCTTTTTGATCATATCTTCCGGAATACCTGTGCCTCCGTGAAGAACGAGCGGCATATCGCCTGTAAGCTGCTGGATCGCATCCAGAGTCTCAAAACTTAATCCTTCCCAGTTCTCCGGATATTTTCCGTGGATATTTCCGATACCTGCTGCAAGGAAATCGATTCCGAGATCGGAAACCATCTTACACTCCTGCGGATCGGCACACTCGCCTTTTCCGATTACTCCGTCTTCCTCTCCGCCGATAGAACCGACTTCTGCCTCGATGGACATGTTCTTCTCATGAGCGATCTTAACGAGCTCTTTTGTCTTCTCTACGTTCTCCTCGATCGGATAATGTGATCCATCGAACATGATAGATGAGAATCCTGCTTCGATACACTTCATACATCCTTCGTAGCTGCCGTGATCAAGATGCAGAGCAACCGGAACTGTGATTCCGAGTTCTTCCAGCATTCCGTTTACCATGCCTACAACTGTCTTATATCCTGTCATATATTTTCCGGCTCCTTCAGATACACCGAGGATTACCGGAGAGTTGCACTCCTGTGCTGTAAGAAGAATTGCTTTTGTCCACTCAAGGTTGTTGATGTTGAACTGTCCTACTGCATAATGTCCTGCTTTTGCTTTCTGAAGCATTTCTGTTGCTGATACTAACATATTGTTTTCCTCCAATTCTCTTCTCCGCGCAGATACATCTCATAAGCAAGCTGCATCTGACCGAAAATGTTAATTTAAGCTCTGCGTTCATTATAGCTTATCTCTTAAAAAAAGACAATCAAAATTCGATTTATATTACAGACGTCACGAATGAAATTTCAAATAACGCTCTCATAACGATTTTACAATACTGTTTTCTTCATATTATATTTTGAAAATATCCATAATCCGCTCTTTATATAATGCCTATTATCATAATAAATATTTATGAATATATAGTTTATTATAATTTTACAAAATAACTATCCAAGTGTATAGTATGAATTAAGGGAACACTTTAAAATGCAATTTATGAAAGAAAAGAGGATGAAGTTATGATGTATGACGTAGTGATCATCGGAGCAGGACCGGCAGGGATCAGCGCGGGAATTATGCGGCAAGCAGAGGAAAAAAGTGTTGATCACAGAAAAAAACACCGTGGGAGGATTGATCGGAAAAGTATCTACCGTTACCCATTATGCGGGAATTATGACAGAAGAAACCGGAAGTTCTTTTGCCAAGAGACTGAAATCCAGGCAGAAAATACAGGTATTGATATCATATACGAAGAAGTGACGCAAGTTGAGCTGCAGGGCAGCATTAAAAAAGTGTTCACAAAAGACGGCGCCTATGATGCAAAAAAAATCGTTCTGGCAAACGGTACAACCCCCAGAAAACTCAACATCCCCGGAGAAGCAGAACTTACCGGCAAAGGGATGGGAATGAACGCTCAAAGAGACGGAAGAAAATATACAGACAAAAACATTTACGTCGTAGGAGGCGCGGACGGAGCTGTAAAGGAAGCTCTGTATTTATCAAAATTTGCGAAACAAGTTACGATCATTCATTTTGAAGATACACTCGGCTGCATTGAGGAGTTTAAAAACAAAGCAGAACAAACTCCAAACATAAAACTGCGTTTAGGATCAAGACTTCACGCCGTATATGGAGCAGAACAGGTAGAAGCGTTGGAAATTTCCGATGAAAAGACAGGTTCTGTCGAAAAGATCGCAGACTGCGGATGCGGTATCTTTGTCTACGCCGGAACGACACCGAATACAGAGTTATATTCAGAATTAGAATTAGATAACGGATTTATCCCGGTTGATGAAAATATGGAAACAAACATAGCAGGAGTTTATGCAGTCGGAGATATCCGAGTAAAACAAGTACGTCAAGTATCAACGGCAGTCGCAGACGGAACAGTCGCGGGAATCCATTTGGCAAAATAAAAAAGTCCGTAAATACGGACTTTCCAAATGACTCCGAGGGGAATCGAACCCCTGATTCCAGCGTGAGAGGCTAGCGTCTTGACCGCTTGACCACGGAGCCTTATTTAATTTATCTTGCCTGCTTGTTTATTTCTCACCCGCAAGCAAGATATACTTTATCACACTATTCTACATAATGCAAGTGTTTTTTTCATTTTTTTATATTTTTTATTTCATCAATATAAAGGAGCTATCATCCTGTGAATTTACGCCTGTTCTTCTCTTTCTTCTTCCTGGCGGACCAACTCTTTTTTTCGTTCCAAATGACCGATTGAAGTCGGTTTTACCATAATTTCCAATTCTTGTTTCAGATTTTCCACAATAACTTCATCATGTCTTCCACCATATTCTCCATCCAAAGTCCATGGAATTTCTTCTTCCGATTCAAACTTAACATGACCGGAACGGAAAGAATACATATGATCCGAATTGATCTGTTTTACCAGCAATGCCGCTACGATTTCATTCAACTCAATCGGATTCTTCGGTGTTTTGATCAATGTCACTTCAAACACACCATCATCAAACGCTACATTTCTCCCGATAATACTTCTAAAACCACCTACTGATCTGGAGTTTGTCACCATTCCATACACAAAATTATCTTCGATTGTCTCTCCGTCATGTGTCACTTTAATATGGTAAGAAGGAATATTGAAAATACGCTTTGTCCCTTCCAGTACATATGCCAGATGTCCCAGAACGTTCTTCATATTTTGATCTGTCTCATATGATACATCCGTAAATAGCCCAAAAGCTGCAATATATACGAAATAATCATCATTAAAATGCCGATATCGCATGGAAATGGTACTCCATTTACCGCTGTGTCGGCTGCTCCAAGCATATCCTTTGAAATGTGCAGGCTGCTTGCAAAATCATTTGTCGTTCCGGCCGGAATATATCCGATCGGTACTTCTTCTCTCTCTGTGCCATACCAGTCACAACTTCA
>ENA-OQJH01000479-OQJH01000479.1-human-gut-metagenome-genome-assembly--contig:-NODE-479-length-21642-cov-2.998513_pt1 | contig 21642 bp, 29 predicted proteins | sample MGYA00242597_ERZ504763 | MGnify/ENA primary metagenome ERZ504763 (study PRJEB26092, sample SAMD00036359) | human gut metagenome | host: Homo sapiens | study: EMG produced TPA metagenomics assembly of...
TGGAAGCAGGCTCGTCTGGTACTAACTCAATCACATCGGTAATCTCACAATTCAGCGTTTCGCAGATACGGGCTAATGTATCCATGCTGATGTGCTTTCCCTCTTTGCTCATGTTGGCAATCATATTTGTTGTCATACCAGCGGCAAGCCTTAAATCCTCTTTTCTCATATCACGCTCTAACAGTGTGTGCCAGAGTGGCTTATAGCTGATGTGCATATTGTTTTCCTGCCTTTCTATCTATACCACCGGGGCGGCTGCCCCGGCAGGAACTTTTCTCTTATTATAGCACCAATCTTGTGAAATCACAATTTATTCTTGTAGCCTGCCGCTGATACCGTCTGGATTGTGCTTTTCCTTTCGTTTTTTGTTCCAACTAATTAGCCATGAACTGCTTCATGCCCTGGCTCTTTACTGATGTGTGATAAAGAAGTAATAGAAGTGTAAAAAATTTTGCCGTTCCTATCCGGCACATGAGGTATGTCGGATAGGTCGGGCGGTTATTCGGGCAAGTCCACCTTGCCAACAAAAGAATAATAAATCTCAATGTCCTGCCTACGGGTCTTGTTCTCGTCATAGCTGCACTCATGCACAACGATTTTCTCTACAAACTCCCGCAACAGAGTAGGGGTAAGTTCTTCAAAGCTGGTATGCCGCCGAACAACATTCATAAACTTTTCTGCGTTCACGGTGGCTTCCTGTGCTTTGGAAAGCTCCGCTTGGATAGCAGCGGCTCTTTCTTTCAGCTCCCGTTGTTCTGCTTCATAGTCTGCCGACAGCTCTGTGAAACGCTCGTCTGATATGCGCCCGGTCACGCTGTCCTCATACAGCCGCTTGAAAATAGCGGATAACTCGGCTATGCGTTTCTCGGTGGCTTCCAGCTCCTTTTTCTTGGCGGCGTTCCTGCGCTTGCCCCCGTCCTCGTTCTGCTCAATCAAGAGCTTCATAAACCGGGCTTCATGCTTTGCCGCATAGCTTGTCACTTTCCGCAGATTGGAGAGTACGCCAGCGGTCAAGAGGTCGGTGCGGATAAAGTGCGCCGTACAGTCATGGGTGCGTTTCTTGTAGTTGCCGCAGATATAACAGTCCTGCTTGCGCTTGTCCGTCTGGTATCGCTGCTGATACATGACACTACCGCAGTCCGCACAGAACAGTATGCCGGAGAACAAGCCCACTTCATCATAGCGGTTGGGGCGTTTGCGCTGCTTGCGAAGTTCCTGCACCCGTTCCCATGTCTGGGTGTCTATGATAGGCTCGTGGTGGTTCTCGAAAATCACTTGCTTTTCCAGGGGATTTTCTACACTGTGCTTGACTTTGTAAGAGAGCTTTTCTGTCTTGAAGTTTACCAGACAGCCTGTGTATTCCCGGTTTTCAAGGATATGCACAACGGTATTGGTCGCCCACTTGCACTCATAGCCGGGGTGGTAGCGGCGGGTGCTGCCCGTCCTACGGTATTCCAGCGTCCCCGGCGTGGGGATTTGCTGCTCTGTGAGCATACGGGCTATCTTAGTCGGACCGTTCCCGGCAAGGCAGAGGTTGTATATCTGCTTGACTACGGGTGCAGCTTCCTCGTCAATAATGAAATTTTCGTCCTCGTCCATGAGGTAGCCATACACAGGCTTGCTTGTGATGGGCTTGCCACTCATGCCTTTTGAGCGTTTTACTGCTTTGATTTTCTTGCTCGTATCTCTCACCAGCCATTCGTTAAAGATATTCCGCAGCGGGGCAAAGTCATTGTCGCCTTGTGCGCTGTCCACTCCGTCATTGATAGCGATAAAGCGGACACCTTTCTGTGGGAAAATCATTTCCGTGTACATTCCCACTTGCAGGTAGTTTCGCCCTAACCTCGACATATCCTTTACGATAACTGTCCCGACTTTCCGGCTTCAATGTCCGCAAGCATGGCTTGAAAACCGGGTCTTTGAAATAATGAGGTGTGATAGCGATAGCGGCAAAAAGCTAATAAAATCAATGGTTTTGCGGACAGTGGATAGACAGGGAATGTGTTAAAAACTGAATACGCACACAAACGCGTTACCTTAACCCTTTGGGGGAGAAAGTAACGCCGTTTTTTTATGCCCGCAGGAAAGGAGGTGCAGCCGGAATGTATTTCACAAAGGGCAAGCAGCGGGCGTTGAATTGCTCATGCAGCAGAAGCCGGGATTTGACCGCTATCAATCCGGTTGTGCCGGAGATGATGAAGATTGCGGCACTTGCCGTTTCTACCGCCCCGGGTGGAAATATGAGTTTTGCGTTTTCAAAGAGTGTCCCTATTGCCCCGGCAAAAGGACGCGGAAAACGCACGCCAGCATGGACAAATAGACGGGCAAAAGCCTTGTGCCATGCGGCTTTGCAGACGCGAAAACGGCAAAGGGCATATTGCAATACCAAAACAGCCGAAAACGGCTTTCTAATTGTCCACGCATACCAAGAGAGGAAGTGAGGAAATATGGCAGTTTTCAGAGTGGAGCGAAATACGGGATATACCGTTATGAGCAACCACCACTTGCGAAACAAGGAATTGTCCTTAAAGGCAAAGGGCTTGTTGTCGCAAATGCTTTCGCTGCCCGAAGATTGGGATTATACCCTTGCGGCTTATCCCATATCAACCGGGAGAAGATCGACGCAATCCGCGAAGCGTAAAGGAACTCGAAAAAGCCGGATATATCGTGCGCAGCCGGGAGCGCGACGAAAAGGGACGCTTGCGGGGCGCAGATTACGTCATATACGAGCAGCCGCAGCCGCGAGAGCCGGAAGCAGCTACCAGCGGCGGACAGCCGCTATATTGGATTTACCTACATTGGAAAACCAACATTGGATAATCCAACATTGGAAAAACCTACGCAGGAAAAACCTACGTTGGAAAATCCAACGCAATTAAATAAAGATATATTAAGTAAAGAACAATCAATTACTGATTTATCAAGTACCGATTCCATTCCTTTCCATTCCCTAAACCCCTTGCCCTTTGCGCATGGCGAAGCGGCTACGCCGCCGGAAAGGAAAAGAACGGAAGCGAAAAGCAATAGCGCAGTAGAGATTTACAGGGAGATTATCAAGGACAATATCGAATACGACCATCTCATTCAAAACTGCAAAATTGACAAAGACCGTTTGGACGAGATTGTTGACCTTATGCTGGAAACCGTCTGCACAGCCCGAAAGACAATCCGTATTGCCGGGGACGACTACCCCGCCGAATTGGTGAAATCCAAGTTTTTGAAGCTGAACAGCAGCCATATTGAGTTTGTTTTGGATTGCATGAGGGAGAACACAACCAAAGTGCGCAACATCAAGCAGTATCTAAAAGCGGTGCTGTTCAACGCGCCGAGTACCATTGACAGCTACTATACCGCCCTTGTCAATCACGACTTATACGGCGGCGAATGAGCATAGCCGCACTTTACCGGGAAAGGAGTTGATACCTTGCAGGAGGAAGTAACCCAAAAAACGATTGCCCTATACGTCAAAGTGGGAAAAGGCGCGGCGCGGCTTACCGAACAGGCGTTACAGAAAGCAATCCAAAAGTTTTTGGAGCAGAAAAGCAAACCCGCGCATGGGAAACAGACCATGCGGCAGCTTATGAAGCAGAACGCGGGTGTTTCCAACATCGAGATCACCGACAGCAATATTAAAGCCTTTGAGAGTACGGCGAAGAAATACAACATAGATTTTTCGCTAAAAAAGGTTAAGGGCGAGCAGACCCGTTACCTTGTGTTTTTCAAAGGCCGGGACGCGGACGTTATGACCGCAGCGTTTCAAGAGTTTTCCGCAAAGAAGCTGAACCGGGAGAAAAAGCCCTCTATCCGCAAAGCCCTTGCCGCTGCAAAGGACAAGGCGAAGCAGCTTAACGCCGCCCGCGACAAGGTAAAGAAAATGGACAGGGGGCGCGAGATATGAAGCAGATCAACTACAAAAAGCTGATACTTCCGAATATCCCTATGTGTTCTTTGTCTATCTCTTTGATAAAGTCGGACAGGCGGTGCGGCTTGCCCCCGGCGCGGATATTTCTGCAAAGATACTGAATATCACACAAGGATTTTCCGCAGCCTTTGAAAACGCCTTGCCGAGCGTTTACCCGTTGGATTTGCTTGTCGGCATTGTCGGTGCGGTGATTATCCGCTTGATAGTCTATGTCAAAGGGAAAAACGCGAAGAAATACCGCAAGGGCGCGGAGTACGGCTCTGCGATGGGGAAACGCCGAAGATATAAAGCCCTACATAGACCCGGATTTCCAAAACAACATCATTTTGACGCAGACGGAACGGCTTACCATGAACAGCCGCCCGAAGCAGCCGAAGTACGCGAGAAATAAGAACGTCGTCGTGATCGGCGGCAGCGGCAGCGGAAAAACAAGATTTTTTGTCAAACCTAATCTAATGCAGCTTCATTCCTCTTACGTCTTAACCGACCCGAAAGGTACGGTTTTGATTGAGTGCGGGAAGCTGCTGCAACGGGCGGGCTACCGCATTAAGGTACTGAATACGATTAACTTCAAAAAATCTATGCACTACAACCCCTTTGTGTATATCCGCAGCGAGAAAGATATTTTGAAGCTGGTAAATACGTTGATAGCGAATACCAAAGGTGAGGGAGAAAAAAGCGCGGAGGATTTTTGGGTAAAGGCAGAACGGCTTTTGTATTGCGCGTTGGTGGGCTACATCTGGTACGAAGCCCCCGCCGAGGAAATGAACTTTATTACCCTGTTGGAACTTATCAACGCCAGCGAAGCCCGCGAGGACGACGAGGAATATCAAAGCCCCGTCGATTTGCTGTTTGCCGACTTGGAAGAACGCGACCCCGACCATTTCGCGGTGAAGCAGTACCGAAAATATAAATTGGCGGCGGGCAAAACCGCAAAATCAATCCTCATTTCTTGCGGTGCGAGGCTCGCTCCTTTTGATATAAAGGAATTGCGCGATCTTATGTCCTACGACGAATTAGACTTGACACGTTAGGCGACAGAAAAACAGCTTTGTTTTTGATTATGAGCGATACGGACAGCACGTTTAATTTTGTTATCGCTATGCTGCAATCGCAGTTATTTAATCTCTTGTGCGACAAGGCCGACGACGAATACGGCGGCAAGCTGCCGGTTCATGTTCGCTGCCTGTTAGACGAGTTTGCAAACATTGGACAAATCCCGCAGTTTGAAAAATTGATTGCCACAATCCGCAGCCGGGAAATCTCGCTTCTATCATTCTGCAATCGCAGAGCCAGCTAAAAGCCATTTACAAGGACGCGGCAGAAATCATACTTGACAATGCCGACAGCACCTTGTTTTTGGGAGGGCGCGGGAAAAATGCAAAGGATATTTCGGAGAACTTGGGACGTGAAACAATCGACAGTTTCAACACTTCCGAAAATCGCGGCACGCAGGTTTCTCATGGCCTCAATTATCAGAAATTGGGAAAGGAGTTGATGACACAGGACGAAATCGCAGTTATGGACGGAGGAAAATGTATTTTGCAGTTGCGCGGCGTGCGCCCTTTTTCAGCGATAAGTACGATATAACGCAGCACCCGAACTACAAATACCTTTCCGACTTCGACAAGAAAAACGCTTTTGACGTTGAACGGTATATGTCCACCCGTCCGGCAATCGTAAAGCCCGACGAACCCTTTGACATATACGAAATAGATTTGTCCGACGAGGACGCAGCCGCCGAATAAAAACGGCGGCATTTTTATTTCCAACAACATTTTTTGAGCCGTTTTAGCGGCAGAAAGCGAGGTTATATTGGATTTTTCAACAGCGCAGTGACGTATTGCAGACTTTGGTAATCGCGCTTGGCGCAGGACTTGGCATTTGGGGCGGCATTAACCTCATGGAGGGGTACGGCAACGATAACCCCGGCGCGAAGTCGCAGGGCATGAAACAGTTGATGGCGGGCGGCGGCGTTGCCTTATCGGCCTTACCCTTGTCCCGCTGCTCTCCGGCCTGTTTGGATAATGCCACAAACTAACACTACCCGCCGCGCTCTCCCGCTTCACGCGGGAGGGCGCGGGAAGGAGGGATTAGCTTTTGATATGGCAGATGATTGAAGATTGGTTTCGCGGCATTTTGACAGACGGAATACTCTCTAATCTCTCCGGGCTGTTCGACAGCGTAAATACAGAGGTTGGAGAAATCGCAACGCAAGTCGGCACAACCCCCGCCGGGTGGAACGCGGGCATATTCAATATGATACGCAGCCTATCGGAAAACGTCATTGTGCCGATTGCGGGCGTTATCATTACCTTTGTCATGTGCTACGAACTAATCCAGCTTGTAATTGAGAAAAACAATCTGCACGATCTCGACACTTGGATTTTCTTCAAGTGGATTTTCAAAACCTTTGTTGCGGTGCTGCTGGTAACAAATACTTGGAACATCGTCATGGGCGTATTTGACATTACACAGAGCGTCGTCAACGACAGCGCGGGCGTTATCATATCCGACACAAGCATAGATATTGCAACCGTTATCACCGATATAGAAGCAAAGCTGGACGCTATGAGCGTCGGCGGGCTTTTGGGGCTATGGTTCAATCACTCTTTGTGGGGCTTACCATGAAAGCGTTGTCTATCTGTATCATGCTGGTGGTGTACGGGCGCATGATTGAAATATACCTTGTAACGAGTATCGCCCCTATCCCCGTTGCGACAATGGTAAATCGTGAATGGGGCGGCATGGGACAGAACTACTTAAAATCCTTGCTTGCCCTCGGTTTTCAGGCTTTTCTAATTCTTGTGTGCGTCGGTATTTATGCGGTTTTGATACAGACAATCGCAGCAACCGATGACATATCCGGCGCGATCTGGTCTTGCATGGGCTATACCGTCCTCTTGTGTTTTACGCTTTTCAAAACGGGAAGCCTTGCAAAATCCGTATTCAGCGCGCATTAAGGGGGTGCAGATGAAGAAATACAAAATCATTTACGCCGATCCCCCTTGGAGATACGCGAGAAGCAAGGTACAGGGCGCAGCGGAAAAGCACTATCCCACTATGAGTATTGAGGAACTTTGCGCTTTACCCGTCAAAGAAATTGCGGATAAGGACTGTATTTTATTCCTATGGGCGACGTTCCCGCAGCTTAAAGAAGCGTTGCAGTTAATCAAGCTTGGGGATTTACCTATAAATCCGTTGCCTTTGTATGGTTAAAGCAAAATCGGAAATCGCCACTTGGTTTTATGGCTTGGGCTTTTGGACGCGAGGAAATGCGGAAATCTGCTTGCTTGCTACCAAAGGACACCCGAAGCGACAATCAAACAAGGTACATCAATTTATTATTTCCCCTGTTGAGCAGCACAGCAAAAAGCCGGATATAACGCGGGAAAGATACTTGCCCTTATGGCGACCTACCGCGTATTGAACTGTTTGCAAGGCAGCATACCCCTGGTTGGGACGTATGGGGAAATGAAATCAAAAGCGACATACGGTTTGCCGGAAAGGAGGTTTGAAATGGCGTATGTAACCGTCCCAAAGGATTTAACCAAAATCAAGAGCAAGGTAATGTTCAACCTTACCAAAAGACAATTACTCTGTTTCGGCGCGGCGGTGGCTATCGGGCTACCGCTATTCTTTTTGACAAAGGACAGCGCGGGAACGACAACGGCGGCTTTGTGCATGGTGCTTGCCATGCTGCCCATGTTCCTACTCGCTATGTACGAGAAGAACGGGCAACCGCTGGAAGTGATTATACGGCAATTTGTGGAAGTGAAGTTTCTTCGCCCCAAAGAGCGACCTTATCAGACCAACAATTTTTATACCGCCCTTGCGCGGCAGGAGCGATTAGATAAGGAGGTACGGGCGATTGTCAAAGGAAAAGGGAAAGACCCAAAACAAAAAGCGTAAACTTACGCGGCAGGAAAAGAAACAGATCGACGCGCTTATCCGGCAGTCAAAGGGCGACGGGAAGCCCCATACGGCGCAGGACAGCATACCGTTTGAACGAATGTATAAGGACGGGATTTGCCGCCTTGCAAACGGGCGGTATTCCAAGTGCATTGAGTTTGAAGATATTAACTATCAGCTTGCGCAGCCGGACGACAAGACCGCCATTTTTGAAGCCCTTTGCGATATGTATAACTCTTTTGACGCTTCTATCAGTGTGCAGCTTTCCTTAATCAGCCGCCATGCGAACAAGGAGGATTTCAAGAGCAGTATCACGATTGCCCACAGAATGACGACTTGACAGTATCAGAGCCGAATACACCGAAATGCTGCAAACACAGCTTGAACGCGGCAACAACGGGCTTATCAAGACAAAGTTTCTCACCTTTACCATTGAAGCAAAAGATATTAAATCGGCGCGGGCGCGGCTTGCCCGTATCGAAACGGACACCCTCAACCATTTTAAGGTGATCGGCGCGGCGGCGCGGGTATTGGACGGGAAGCAGCGGCTTGAAGTGCTGCATGGGCTTTTCCACCCGGACGGGGAACGCTTCAACTTTGCGTGGGAATGGCTACCCGTAAGCGGCCTTTCCGTCAAAGACTTTATTGCCCCGTCCTCTTTCCGTTTTGGCGACGGGCGAATGTTTCAAATGGGCGGGAAGTTTGGCGCGGTTTCCTTTTTGCAGATTGCCGCGCCGGAACTTTCAGACCGTATGCTTGCCGACTTCATGGAAGCGGAAAACGGGATTGTCGTCAATCTGCACATTCAGAGTATCGACCACAACGAAGCGATCAAGACGATCAAGCGGAAAATCACCGACCTTGACCGTATGAAATCGAGGAACAGAAAAAGGCAATCCGCAGCGGCTACGATATGGATATAATTCCGTCCGACCTTGCCACCTACGGCGGCGAAGCGAAAAACCTTTTGCGGGATTTGCAGAGCCGGAACGAGCGAATGTTTTTGCTTACGCTGTTAGTTTTGAATGTGGCAGACACAAAGCAGAAATTGGACAACGACGTATTTCAGGCCGCAAGTATCGCACAGAAATACAACTGTATGCTCACCCGCCTTGACTACCGGCAGGAACAGGGGCTTATGTCCTCTATCCCATTGGGCGAAAACCTAATCCAAATCCAGCGGGGCTTGACGACTTCCAGCACCGCCATTTTCGTCCCCTTTACGGTACAAGAGCTGTTCCAAAGCGGCGAAGCGTTGTATTACGGCTTAAACGCATTATCGAATAACATGATTTTGTGCGACAGGAAAAGGCTGAAGAACCCTAACGGCTTGATACTCGGCACACCCGGCAGCGGCAAGAGTTTTTCGGCAAAGCGCGAGATCACCAACGCTTTTCTCATTACCGCAGACGATATTATCATTTGCGACCCGGAAGCGGAATATTACCCCCTTGTGGAACGGCTGAAAGGGCAGGTTATCAAGGTTTCGCAGAACAGCACGCAGTACATTAACCCGATGGATATAAACCTCAATTACAGCGAGGGCGACACGCCCATAGCCTTAAAGAGCGATTTTATCCTTTCCTTTTGCGAGTTGATTATGGGCGGCAAAAACGGGCTGGAAGCGGTTGAAAAGACTTTGATTGACCGCGCCGTTATCAGCGTGTACCGCAGCTACCTTGCAGACCCGAAGCCGGAGAATATGCCGATTTTGGGCGACCTCTACAATGAAATCAAGAAGCAGCCGGAAAAGGAAGCGCAGCGTATCGCGTCGGCATTGGAACTCTATGTAAATGGCAGTTTGAACGTGTTTAACCACCAAACAAACGTTGACATTCACAACCGCCTTGTCTGCTTTGATATTAAAGAACTCGGCACCCAGCTACGAAAACTCGGTATGCTCATTGTCCAAGATCAAGTTTGGAACAGAGTTACCATAAACCGCAGCGAAGGCAAGGCGACGCGGTACTATATCGACGAGTTTCATTTGCTGCTCAAAGAGGAACAGACCGCAGCGTACAGCGTTGAGATTTGGAAGCGTTTTAGAAAATGGGGCGGTATTCCGACAGGTATCACCCAAAACGTGAAAGATTTGTTATCGTCCCGCGAGGTGGAGAACATTTTTGAAAACAGCGATTTTGTGTATATGCTCAACCAAGCCCAGGGCGACAGGGAAATCCTGCAAAGCAGCTTAACATTTCGCAGCAGCAAATGACCTATGTAACCCATTCCGACGCGGGCGAGGGGCTTATCTTCTATGGCAACGTGATTTTGCCCTTTATTGACCGTTTCCCGCAAGATACGGAACTCTATCGTGTAATGACGACCAAACCCGGCGAGGTGTCGGCATGAGGATAGAAATGGACAAAATCTATTGCGGCGACAGCTTGCAGGTGCTTCAAACCTTGCCGGAAAATGCAGTTGATTGTTGCGTAACGTCCCCACTACTATGCCTTGCGGGACTACGGCGCAGACGGCAGATCGGACGGGAAGCAACGCCGGAGGAATATGTTTCCCGTATTACGGCGGTATTCCATGAGGTAAAGCGGTGCTTACGCCGGAGGGTACTTGTTGGCTGAATATCGCGGACACTTATTGCGGCACAGGCAGCAAAGCCGACCACCAAGACCCCAAATACCCCAAAGGCAGGAACGGGCAGCAAGTGGCGTTTAACCACCGCGCCCCCGGCTGCAAGCCCAAAGATTTAATTGGTATTCCGTGGCTTGTAGCCCTCGCCTTGCGGGGCGACGGTTGGTATTTGCGCAGTTCTATCATTTGGCACAAAACAAACCCCATGCCGGAAAGCACGCGGGACAGGCCGACCCGCTGCTATGAATATGTGTTTCTGCTTACCAAGTCAAAGAAGTATTATTACGATTGGCAAGCAGTAGCCGAGCCGATAGCCCCCACAACGGCGGGGCGGCTGAAAAGCGGAGTTAGCAAAGGAAATAAGTATAACGTTACTGTTCCGGGGCAAAACCAACCGCAGAAAATCAACCGCCCCCGCGAAAAGGGCGCATACGCCGACGAGTTGATTTCTCCCGTCCGCAGCCGCCGCAACGTTTGGCAGATTAACAATGTCGGCTATCATGGCGGGCATTTCGCAGCGTTCCCGCCGAAACTTGCGGAAACGTGCATTTTGGCGGGCTGTCCCATCGGCGGGATTGTCCTTGACCCCTTTTTCGGCAGCGGCACGACGGGCATGGTAGCAAAACGGCTTAACCGCCGCTATATCGGCATTGAGTTAAACCCCGACTATTGCGAACTTGCAAAACAGCGGATTGGAGGTGATGAAGATTGAGCAAGGAACTGAAAGCCCCCGACAAGGTAACGCAAAAAATGACCCGCGACGGTGCGGTTGCGGAAAACCTCACGACGGGCGAAACGTCCAGTATCAGCGAAAGGCCGCAGGAAGAAAACTATTCAGCCCCCGCAGGTGGCAGCGGAAAAGGTTGTGCAGCATATCGGCGCAGAGATTGAGCGACACGCAGCAAAAGGCGCGGAGAAAAAAGCCCTTGACGCGACGCAGCCTAAAACCCATTCTTCCCGCTTGCAGTTTTCCGAAGCGGAACGGGCAACGCCGGAACTTCAAAAAGCGATCAAGAAATCGGATAAGGCGGCAGACTGTTTAGACGCAGCGCGGGCGGCTATCCCCAAGCAGACCAAAATCAAGAAAGAGCGCGTTTTTGACGAAGCGAAAGGCAAGGCAAAGACGCGCCTTTCCTTTGAAAAGACGGATAAGCCCCCAAACGGCAAGTTGCGCATAACCCCTTATCCGTCCGGCACAGGAGTTAAACAGTACCGTACATGGGAAAATCTACGAGGTAGAGAAAGAAACGTCGGTGTGGAAAGCGGGCACCGGTAGAACTTGCCGGAGAGAAAGCGGGCGGCATGGCGGCGCGGGCAGTTAAGGGCGGCATACGCCGCCATAAGCTGAAACCCTACCGGGCAGCGGCGGCAGCGGAAAAACAAGCGGTAAAGGCAAACGCAGATTTTCTCTATCAAAAGGCGTTGCACGATAACCCCGCGCTTGCGCACTCCAACCCCATTTCCCGTTTTTGGCAGAAGCAGCGCATTAAAAAGCAGTATGCAAAAACGCTGAAAGCGGGCGGCAAAGCGAAAAAAACCGCTGAAGCACCGCAAAGGCGGCGAAGAAAACCGCGCAGGAAACCAAACGGGCGACGTTCTTTGTTGTCCGGCATTGGAAAGGCTGCTTGATTGTGGGCGGGATTGCCTTTATCGTGCTGCTGCTTTTCGGCGGGCTGTCCTCTTGCTCCCTCTTTGGCGGCAACAGCGGCAGCGGCTTGATTGCGTCGTCCTATCTCTCCGAGGACGCGGATATAACGGGCGCGGAAAGCGCGTATGCCGCTATGGAAGCCGAGTTACAAGATATGCTGGACAATATCGAAAGCGAATACCCCGGCTATGACGAATACCGGGTAAACGCGGACGAGATCGAGCATGACCCCTATGTGCTAATTTCTATCCTTTCCGCGTGGCATGAGGGCGTGTTTACACTCGATGAAGTGCAAAGCACCCTTGAAATGCTCTTTGAGAAACAGTATATCTTGACGGTCGAGGAAGAAGTACAGGTACGCTACCGCACCGAAACAAGGACGGACAGCGAGGGCAACCCCTATACGGTTGAAGTCCCCTATAACTATTACATTCTTCATGTGGATTTGGAAAACTTCAACCTCTCCCATGTCCCCGTTTACATCATGGGCGAAGAACAGCTATCCATGTACGCTATGTATATGTCGTCGCTGGGAAACAGACCCGACCTTTTTCCCGCAATCCGGCTATGTGTCTAAATACTATGAAAACCCGCCCGCCGATTATGAAGTACCCGCCGCGCTGCTGGGTTCCGATGAAAAGTTTGCGCGGCTCATGGAGGAAGCAGATAAATACGTCGGTTTTCCCTATGTGTGGGGCGGCAGCACCCCGGAAACCTCTTTTGATTGCAGCGGCTTTGTGAGTTATGTGTTGACGAACAGCGGCCTATACAATACGGGCAGACTTGGGGCGCAAGGCTTTACAACATCTCAACCCCTGTTTCTAACCCGCAGCCGGGGGATTTGGTGTTCTTTACGGGTACATACGACACCCCCGGCGTTTCCCATGTGGGGATTTATGTGGGCGAGGACGGGGACGGAAGCCCCGTCATGCTGCATTGTGGCGACCCTATCCAGTATTCAAAGCTGGACACCAGCTATTGGCAATCCCACTTTTACGCCTACGGGCGGTTAAATTACAATTAAAAGGAGTTGAAAAATGAATATTGTATCTTTTGGCGCGGCACGAATAGTGCCGCCTTACTTATTGGCCTATACAAGCACAAAATCCCGATTGACCTTATCACCTTTGCCGATACGGGCGCGGAACACCCGCATACCTATCAATTTATCGAGATAATCAATCAATGGCTTGCGGAACACGGTATGCCGCAGATTACCGTTGTGCAGTATGTTGACCGCTACGGCAACCGCCTATCTCTTGAAACCGAGTGCTTGCGCTCTCATACGCTCCCGTCGATTGCCTACGGCATAAGCGTTGTTCGCAGAAACACAAAATCGCACCGCAGGAAAAGTTTTGCAACCACTATGCGCCTTGCCGCGAAGTATGGCAGCGCGGCGAGAAAGTCAACCGCTATATCGGCTATGACGCGGGAGAAGTGAAACGGTATGAACATTCCCGCAAGTACAACGAAGCCGACAAAAAATATCATAACCGCTACCCCCTCATTGAAGAATGGGGCTGGAACAGGGACGATTGTATCCGGGAAATCAAAGCGGCAGGATTGCCGCAGCCGGGTAAATCGTCCTGTTTCTTTTGTCCGAGCATGAAGAAACAAGAGATTTTATATCTCAAAGAACACTATCCCGATCTATTTAACCGGGCGGCGACTTTGGAAGAAAACGCTATGCCCTATCTTAAAACCGTTAAGGGATTGGGGCGCAGCTATTCATGGAAAGAACAGTTTGGAAAGGAGTAAATGACTATGGCGAACACGAAACTTGACCGTATCGAAAGGGATATTGAGAAAACGAGGGCAAAAATCCTTGAACAGCAAAAGAAGCTGAAAGACCTTGAAGCGCAGAAAGTCGAGGAAGAAAACGCGCAGATCGTGCAAATGGTAAAGGCGGTACACCTTGACGGGACGCAGCTTGCCGCGTTCCTCTCCGCTTACGCCAGCGGCGAAATCACCTTGCCGCAGCCGGAAGCCACTTACCCCGCCGAACAGGAGGACAACGACAATGAAGAATAAAAAGATAATCCGAAAGTTTACCGTATTGCTTGCCGCACTGGTTATCATGTGCGGCTTTTCTGTTACCGCTTATGCGGGCGGTGGCGATGAAAGCGGCGACACGCCTACCCCCGTAACCGAGGAAACCCCCGCGCCGGAAACCGAGCCGGAAGAAACGACGGGCGGCTATGAGCCGCAGCCCCTTACCCCGGACGGGAATATGTCCCTTGTGGACGATATAACGGGTGAAGCGTCCGGCGACAAGCAGTTTATCACCGTCGTTACCAAAAGTGGCAACTATTTTTACATCATCATTGACCGCGCCGAGGACGGGGAAAATACCGTCCATTTCCTTAACCAAGTGGACGAAGCGGATTTAACCGCCCTTATGGAGGACGGGCAGACCGAAGCCCCCGTTTGTAGCTGCACCGATAAATGCGTTGCCGGAAGCGTCAACACCGCTTGCCCGGTTTGCAGCGTCAACATGAGCGAGTGCGCGGGTGTGGAAGCCGAGCCGGAGCCGGAAGAAACCGAGCAGCCGCCGGAAGAAGAAAAAGGCGGCGGCATGGGTATTCTGCTTGTCGTGCTGCTTGTTGCCGCAGCGGGCGGCGGCGCGTTCTACTACTTAAGATTTTGAAGCCCAAAAAGGACGCGGCGAAAGGCAGCAGCAGCCTTGACGACCTTGATTTTGACGAGGACGACGAGGAAACGGAAGTAGTCGAAACCGAACAGACCGAGCAGGAGGACGATAATCTATGAAACTTGTAATTGCAGAAAAACCGAGCGTCGGGGCGGCGATTGCCGCCGTTATGGGCGCGAATGAAAAGCGCAGCGGATATTTTGAGGGCGGCGGCTACCTTGTGTCGTGGTGTATCGGGCATTTGATTAGCCTTGCAGACGCGGCGACCTACAATGAACAATTCCGTAAATGGAAGTACGACGATCTTCCCATTGTCCCGCAGGAGTGGCAGTTTATTGTTGCCAGCGGCAAGGAGCAGCAGTTTTCCATTCTCAAAGACCTTATGCACCGCAGCGACGTTACCGAGATTATCAATGCTTGGCGACAGCGGGCGCGAGGGGGAACTCATTTTCCGCTTTGTCTATGAACAGGCGAATTGCAAAAAGCCTTTCCCGCCTTTGGATTAGCAGCATGGAAGCAAGTGCAATCCGCGAGGGCTTTTCAAATCTCAAAGACGGGCGCGGCTATGACAACCTCTATCAATCCGCGCTTTGCAGAGCAAAGGCCGATTGGCTCATTGGCATTAACGCGACCCGCCTTTTCTCTATCCTCTACCATAAAACATTGAATGTCGGCAGAGTGCAAACGCCCACCCTTGCTATGCTGGTAAACCGCGACTATGCAATCAGCAGCTTTAAGAAAGAGAAATATCATGTCGTCCGGCTGGACGTTGGCGGCGTTGCCGCCCTTTCCGAAAGGCAGGACGACGAAGCGGCGGCGCGGCAGATGAAAGCGGCTTGCGAGAAATCGCAGGCCGTTTGTACTTCCCTTAAAAAAGAGAAAAAGACCGCAGCCCCGCCGAAACTGTTTGACCTCACCGCCTTGCAGCGGGAAGCAAACCGTTTGTATGGGTTTACGGCGAAACAGACCCTTGACTATGCGCAAGCCCTTTATGAAAAACGGCTTTTGACCTATCCCCGCACCGACAGCAAATATATCACTTCCGATATGGAGGGCAGCACAAAGGAACTTATCACCGGCCTTTGCGCTGCTCTCCCCTTTATGCAGGGCGTGAAGCTGCAAGCCGACCTTGCGAGGATTTGCGACAACAGCAAAGTAACCGACCATCACGCCATTTTGCCGACAGCGGAGTTTGTGAAAACGGGCTTTTCTTCCCTTGCCGAAAGTGAGAAAAAGCTAATGACCCTTGTGTGCGCAAAACTGCTTTGCGCCGTTGCCGCGCCCTATGAGTATGAAGCGGTTACGGCGGTTTTCACTTGCGGCGGCTATACCTTTACCGCAAAGGGCAGGACGACGCTTTGCGAGGGTTGGCGCGAGATTGAAAGACTATCCCGCGCCGCGTCCGGGGAACAGGACGAGGACGCAGAGCCGGAAGCGGTTTTACCCCCGCTTGCCGAGGGGCAGACCTTTGACAATCCGGCAGCGGAGATCTCCGAACGTTACACGCAGCCCCCAAAGGCATTTACCGAAGATACGTTACTTTCGGCTATGGAGAGTGCGGGAAAGGAGGACACGCCGGAGGACGCGGAGCGCAAAGGGTTAGGCACCACCGCGACGCGGGCGGGTATCATTGAAAAACTCATTAGCGCGGGCTTTGCCGAGCGCAAGGGCAAAAAGCTAATCCCCACAAAGGACGGTATAACCTTGTCGCTATTCTGCCCGACAGCCTTACGTCCCCGCAGCTTACGGCAGAATGGGAAACGCGCCTTACCGGGATTGCAAAGGGCAGCGACAGCCCCGCCGACTTCATGCGCGGGATTGAGGAAATGACAGCGGGGCTTGTCAAGACCTATTCCGCGATTTCCGAGGATAAAGCGAAGCTGTTTACCCCGCAGCGGGAAGCAATCGGCACTTGCCCCCGTTGCGGCGCGGCGGTTTACGAGGGCAAGAAAAACTTTTACTGCTCCGACAGGGCTTGCAGCTTTGTGATGTGGAAGAATGACCGCTTTTTGAGCAGCGCAAAAAGGCTTTCACAAAGGCGATTGCCGCCGCCCTTTTGAAAGACGGAAAGGTAAAAATCAAAGGTATGTACTCGACCAAGACGGGAAAGACCTTTGACGGAGTTGTGCTGCTTGCCGACACAGGCGGCAAGTATGTAAACTTCCGCGTCGAGCAGAACCGAAAATGATAAGCTTGATGAAAAGCAATACCGCGCCGTAAAGAAAATGACCCGCGCCGCTTGTGCAAACAACGATTGCGGGAATTGTCTGCTGCTGGACGACGGGGAAACTTGCGTTTGTGTGCAGAGTATCAGCTATTCGCTGCTATGCCGCTATTTCCGCGAAGCGGTATTACCCGCCGACAGGCAGCTTTGCGAACAGATCACCCGCAGCGGGGAAACCGATTTGAAGCGTTGCGCGGTATGCGGCAGCACGTTTGCGGCGGGCAGCAACCGGGCGAAATACTGCCCCGATTGCGCGGCAAAGATACGCCGCAGACAGAAAGCCCAAAGCGAGAGAAACAGGCGTTTACGGATAAAAACAACTACATAGCAAGCACAGCAAACGAGTACCCGTTTGCGAGAAATGCCCGCGCTTCCCATAGAGAGCGCGGGCATTTTGCTTGTTGGGATAGTCCCAAACCCTTATATGACCGAGAAAGGACGTGATGAAAGAATATGCCGTATTCCTCATACGACCATGACAAATTAGAAGCCGCCGAAACCATGCGGATAGAACGCCGGATATATTTTGAAGCAAAGGACAGGGAGATTGCCCCTTATGCTTCCTTGCCGATTGCGCAGCTACTTTCCATGCGCAGCGAAAGCGCGGCGGCAGAACAGGCGATTTTTGACGACCTTAAAGAACGCGCCGCCGCATGGGAAGAACAGGCGGGAAGAACGCTTTTGCTGGATAAAACACTTGAATATGTGAGAACGCCGCACGTCCAGCACACCGCTAACGAGTGGCAGACCACCGAGCATAACCGCCATATTCGCAGCAACCGGGTATATCAGATGAATTACTACATTTACGAGAATACCCGCTACGACAAAGAAGCGCAGAAATCTATCCCGTATTCATGGACGCTTACATGGAGCGTGCGCACCAACAGCCCAAGCAGAACCCAAGCGAAGATTGCCGGACAAGATAGAAAGGTTTTCACCGACAAGGCAGCTATGGAAAAGTATCTGAATGGGCGTATCAAAGCGTATGACCGCTTGTTTACGGAAATCTCCCCGCCTATCCCGCAGGAGTACGCCGACTATTTCAAAGTAAACGGTATGCTCATGCCGGACTACACCATAGAGGGCGAAGAACCCCCGCAGCAGCAACAGGCGGCAGCTATCCCCGAAAATACCGGGCAGGAAAAGGAGCGTGAACACATGAGCGAACAGTTTTCTATTATGATAGGCAACCGCAGCCGCTTTGACGCGGGCGACCCCGGCGGCTATTGGTTGGATATGCCCGCCACAAAGGAGCAGTTGCACGAAGCTATGCGGAACGTCGGCATTACCGCCGACAACCCGCAGGATTTTTCCATTCGCGGCTATTCCGACGACCCGGAGAAACATATTGCCTTGCCTTATGAAATGGTATGCGCCGCCGACGTGGACGAACTCAATTTTCTTGCGGCGCGGCTCGAACAGCTTGACCCCGCCGAGGTTGGCAAGCTGAACGCAGCTTTGCAGCAGAAAAACGGGCTTGCAAATATTGGACAGGTAATTGACTTCACCTACAACGTGGATTTTTACGTCCATATCCCCGAAGTACATAACTACCACGATTTGGGCGACTATTACTTAAATCAATCCGGCATGGTACAAATGCCCGAAGAATGGAAAGGCGGCATTGACCTTTCTACTTTTGGCAGGAACGCTGCCGCGCAGGAAAAAGGCGCGTTTACCGAGTACGGCTATATCGTGGAAAGCGGCGACGAGTGGGAACGGCAGTTTGAGGGGCGCGAAGTGCCGGAAGAATACCGCATTATGAGTTACCCGCAGCCGGAGCGCGGCGAACAGGACAAAGCTATATGGACGCAGCCGAAACGCAGCAAGCAGACGCACAGGCCGCAGAGCCGCAGCAGCCCCGCCCCGTCGTCCCCATTATCCTTACTTCCGAAAAGCCCGCCGAAAAGGTAAAGGAGATCACCGCGCGTTTGGAACAGGGCGTACAGGCGATTTTTGACAGCGACCGCTACAAAGAGTTTCTAACCGCTATGTCAAAGTTCCATGATTATAGTTTGAATAACACTATCCTAATTGCTATGCAGGGCGGCAATTTGGTAATGGCTTCCGTCAATGGGAAAAGGAGTTTGACCGCCATGTAAAGAAAGGCGAGAAAGGCATTAAAATCTTTGCCCCCGCGCCCTACAAGGTGAAAAAGCTGGTTGATAAAATCGACCCCGAAACGAGAAAGCCCATGCTTGACCGCGAGGGAAAAGTGGTAAAGGAAGAAAAGGAAATCACCGTCCCCGCCTTTAAGGTTATAACCGTCTTTGATATTTCGCAGACCGAGGGCAAGGAGTTTCCCGACCTTTCCGTTAAACCGCTGCTTGCCGATGTGGAGCAGTACGAGGATTTTTTCGCCGCCCTTGAAAAAGCGTCCCCCGTCCCGATTGCATTTGAGCAGATCACAAACGGCGCAAATGGGTATTTCAGTTTGACCGACAAGCGTATTGCAATCAAAGAGGGCGTGAGTGAATTACAGGCGGTAAAGACCGCCATTCACGAAATCGCCCATGCGAAGCTGCACGACGTAGACTTAAACGCCCCGCCGGAGCAGCAAAACCGCGTTGACCGCCATACCTGCGAGGTAGAAGCGGAAAGCGTCGCTTATACGGTTTGCCAGCATTTCGGCCTTGATACTTCCGATTACTCTTTCGGCTATGTGGCTGGTTGGAGCAGCGGCAAGGAAATGACCGAGTTAAAAGCGTCCCTTGAAACAATACAGACCACCGCAAAGGAACTCATTACCGAGATTGAGGGGCATTTTACCGAGTTGCAGCAGCAGCGGCAAGCCGAGCAGGAGCAGGGCGATACCTTTTCCATTTATCAGTTAAAGCGCGGGGACGAAACAAGGGACTTGCGCTTTGAGCCTTATGACCGTCTGCAAGCGGCTGGACTTACCATTGACCGGGTAAATTATGAACTCGTCTATACTGCACCGCTTACAAAGGATATGACGCTGGGCGACATTTGGGAAAGGTTTAATATCGACCACCCCGCCGACTTTAAGGGGCATAGCCTTTCCGTTTCCGACATTGTTGTGCTTCATCAGAACGACGAGGACACCGCCCACTATGTAGACAGTATCGGTTTTCAGCAAGTGCCGGAGTTTTTGCAGGAGCAGCAGACCCCCGTATTTGACAAGCTGCCGCCCGAACAGCAGCAAGCCTTGTCCGACACCGTACAAGACACTTTGCAAATGCTGGTTGACGCAGACAAGCGGATTTATGGCGACGTTACGGGCAAGACCCTTGAAGCAATCGCGGCGCAAGGATATTCCTACAAGGACGGGCAGCTTGAAAAGCAGCAGCCGGAAGCGACCCCCGACAGCCTTTTGACGGGTGAAACCGTTAGAACGCCGAGGGGCAATTTTCATATTACCGATATGAGCCGTGAACAGATCGAAGCGGCGGGATTTGGTTTTCACCATGCGTCGGAGGACGGGAAGTATCTCATTATGGGGAATGGCACACAGGCTTATGCCATAGCCGCCGAGCAGCCGCAGCGGGATAATCCCTTAAAGCACGTCGAGGACACCATAGAGCAGAACGACAACAATTTGACGGGCTTATCAACAATACGCCGCAAACGCACCGTTGCAGATTTTGAGCAGCGGGCAAAGGCGGGGGAAGCGATTTCCGTTACCGACCTTGCAAAAGCGGTAAAAGCCGAGAAACGGGAACAGCCGCAGAAAAAACCGTCCATTTTGAAGAAGCTGGACGAATACAAGAAACAGGCGGCGCAGCAGCCGAAAGATAAACAGAAAGAGCATAAAAAGGATTTGGAGGTTTGATAGCATGAATACCCGCTTTACCATTGAGGAAGAAAACATTGTTGCGATCTACGCCGAGGACAGCCGGGAAACAACGCTTGAAAATATCCTTGCCGCCATGCCCTACATGGACGAGGATATGCGCCAGCTTGCCGCCGCAGCGGTGAACAAGCTGCAAGCCATGACGGACAGCGAGTTTTCCGAAAGGGAGTTTATCTTGACCGACGAGGAATAGCCCATAGAGAACAGGGGCGCGGTTGCCGATTTCCGGCACCGCGCCCCTGTTCTTTTTTTGTCCTTGCGTGGACAATTAGAAAGCCGTTTTTGCGGGTTTGAATATACTTATCGTCTATGTCGTTTTCATGCGCTGGAAGCCGCAGAAACACAGGCGTTTTCAGCCCTTAACATTCCACTTGCCACCCATGTTTTGCGCCTTATCGCTCCTGCTCCCGCGCTGCTTTGGGACGGGTAAAGAATACTATCGACGTTCTTTTTTGACAACGCCGTATTCCTGCATTTGCTTCTTGGCTTGCCGATAATCTTCATACAATTTGGTTTTCCTGTCGTTTAAGCTTCTATACTCCTTGCGCAGCGCGGCGAGATCGGGCAGCTTCTTTATCTGCATTTCCTTTAATGCCCTTGCCGCAGCTTCAAACAGGATAATTTCGCTTTCATGCCCCCGCAGATACTTTTCCTTGTCCGGCGATTTTCGGTATTCATCGTAAATCGGTTTTAACTGTCGGTATGTGGTGGTGTGCTTGATAAGCAGCGACAAATCAGACATACGCTGTTCCACTTCCTTAACCGCCTTTGCCGCCGCGTCATGAGCGGTCATAATATCGGCTATCTTGCTTTCAAGTTCGCTATAATACTCAATCTTGTTTTCGGTTAGGAAGTTCATGCTTTTAGCAGCCTGTTTCAG
>ENA-OQJH01000480-OQJH01000480.1-human-gut-metagenome-genome-assembly--contig:-NODE-480-length-21603-cov-2.268299_pt1 | contig 21603 bp, 33 predicted proteins | sample MGYA00242597_ERZ504763 | MGnify/ENA primary metagenome ERZ504763 (study PRJEB26092, sample SAMD00036359) | human gut metagenome | host: Homo sapiens | study: EMG produced TPA metagenomics assembly of...
TTGGGAGGCAATCCTCCGTAATATGTCCAGCGGAATGGAACTTTATACTGCTTATCAGGGTGATACCCGGAGTCACCGGAATCAGTCCTTCAGGGATTGGCTATTGGATTTGATTTTCAATGCGACATATCAGAAGCCAACTACACCTAAGCCCGACGCGAAAAAAGTGTATTCATTTGATTATGAGCCTCCGGTTTCAATGGTGGCTGAAGATTCAACGCCATACGGAGCTAAGAAGGAGGGCTAACAACAATATGAAAGGTTCAGAATGCAAATTTGTTAAATATATGGAGGGATCGGACAAGCGGTTTGTCATTCCGGTTTACCAGAGAAACTACGACTGGAAACCGAGAACTGCAAGCAGCTGTATGATGACCTCGTAAAGATCATTAAGGGACACCGGAAGAGTCACTTTTTCGGGAGTATTGTTTCCGTTTACAATCCGGACGGCCATAATGAGGAGTTTCTGATTATCGATGGGCAGCAGCGCCTTACGACGGTATCACTGCTGTTCCTTGCCATGTATAACCTGATTGATAAGGCGTCATTGTGCCGGAGACCGCTAATCTGAAGCTGCGGATTTTCGAGGAATACCTCGTTGACAAGTGGAAACCGGAGGATACTCGTATCAAGCTCAAGCCTGTAAAGAATGACCAGACGGCCTTTGGGAAGCTGTTCTCTGATCCGACGGAGCATATCCGCGAGTCAAATCTGACTGTGAACTACGATTATTTTTATGACCGGATTCAGAAACAGGAAATCACCATTGATCAGCTTTACGATGCGATCTGCTGTCTGGAGATTATAAACATACGGCTGGATATGGATGACAATCCGCAGCTTATTTTTGAGAGTCTGAACTCAACCGGCCTTGACCTCAGCGAGGGAGACAAGATCAGGAACTTTATCCTGATGGGCTTACCTTCCAAGGAACAGGAGGATTATTACGAGAAATATTGGAATAAAATCGAGGTCTGCACGAAGTATGATGTAAGCGCCTTTATCCGGGATTACCTGAGCGTGAAGCAGCAGGCCATCCCGCAGCAGAAGAAAATCTACGTCAATTTTAAGGACTTTGTGGAGCTTGGAAAAATCGAAACGGAACCACTCCTTGCCGAAATGCTGGCCTATGCAAAGCGGTACCAGATTCTCCTTGATGGTAATTCCGGCAGTGTCTCCCTTGACGCTTGCATTGACCGACTGAATCGTTTGGAGACTACGGTAACAAGGCCGTACTTCCTCGAAGTGCTGCGCCTATATAACGAAAACAAACTGACGGTGGCACAGGTCACAGAGATTTTCCTGACGACAGAGAATTACCTGTTCCGCAGGACGATGTGTGACCTGCCGACAAATGCTCTGAACAAAATATTTCTAATGTTGCACCGTGAGATCATTCGATATGACGGTACTGAGGATAATTATGTTGAGAAGCTCAAGTATGCCCTTCTTTCCAAGAAGGAGCGTGCCCGCTTTCCAGATGATGTGGAATTTAAGACGGCATTTGAGGAACGTCCAGTTTATCTGATGAACAGCAAGAATAAGATTTACATCCTTGAGCGCTTCGAGAACTTCGGCACTTCGGAGGATAAGGATGTATACCGTCACTGTGACGACGGCACATATTCGATTGAGCACATTATGCCTCAGCATCTGACACCGGTATGGCAGAAGGAGCTGGGCGATGACTATGAGCAGATACATGAGCTGTGGCTGCATCGCATGGCAAATCTTACGCTGACAGCTTATAACTCGAAGTATAGTAATAGTTCTTTCACCGAGAAGAAAACCATGCAGAATGGATTCGATGACAGTGGTATCCGCATGAACACTTGGATTGCCAAGAAGGATAAGTGGACACTGGCAGAGTTGGAGGAGCGCAGCGAATATCTCATGGGTCGGGCTCTGTCAATCTGGGCGGCACCTGTCACAGAGTACAAACCGGAAGAAAAGCAGCTTGACACTTATACGCTTGAGGATGAGGGCGAGCTGACTGGACGACTGATTGCGAAGTTTACCTTTAAGAACACCGAGCAGCCGGTAACGAGCTGGGTTGAGATGTTCCAGAAGGTTATTCAGATTCTATATGCCGAAGATAAGCCATTATCACTAAACTGGCCATGTCTGAGGAAGAGAACATTGATCTTCACTTCAATACCAATCAAGATGCGTTCACTAAGTCAGCTGAGATCGGTGATGGCATCTATGTATGGACAAACACAAGCACACAGAGCAAGCTGTCTGTTCTGAGTCGTCTCTTTAAACTGTACGATGAAGATCCGGCAGATTTGGTGTTTTATCTGCGTGATGAGAACGAGGCCAGCGAGGATGAACCGGGCAGCCGTTATGAACTCAGAAGAAAATATTGGACTTATGCGCTCCCGATTATCCAGAAGGCACACGGAGAGGACGGTTCTTTCTCCAATGTTAATCCGTCAAGGATAATTGGATCAATGGATTCTTTGGTGTAAGTGGATTCCATCTTTGCTGCGTAGCAATTTTGATGCAGCGCGGGCAGAGGTCGTATTTGGCAGAGGTAACAAGCAAGAGAACAAGGCCGCCTTCGATGGCCTGTATACACATAAAGCAGAAATAGAATCAGCACTGGGCACGGCACTCCAGTGGAACCGTGGCGACGACATCAAATCGTCCAAGGTGTTTATTCAGCTGAATACGTTAGCATCGAGAATGAGACCGATTGGCTCCAGATGGCTAATTTCCACGCTGATTGGACGAAGAAGTTCTACGATGTGATTGTGCCGTTTATAAAACAATAAAGAAGGGGTGCATGATGAAAATAGGAAGAAATGATCCGTGCCCTTGCGGAAGCGGAAAGAAATATAAGAATTGTTGTCTCCGAAAGGAAACAATGAGCATTCCTGACCGTATAAAACAAGCGGTTAAAGAGAGCGGATATAATGAGGATATCGGGAATGTGCTTGCAAATATGTATAGGTACATGGAGAGAAAGCAATGGTGGGGTGCCTGCCACGCTTCATGTGCTGCGTTATATGTTTGCCTGTCTGAGATCGGATACAAACCTAAGCTATGTATAGGTGAGGTGCTTGGTCAAGGATTGTATTTGATCATTCGTGGATTAGCTTGATGATAAAATGATTGATCTTGCGATAAGCATGACCTTGCTTGGAGGAGCACCGGCATCAGGAGTTATTATTTTGGGAAAAGATATCAAAACAGGGCTGCCTCCTATACTGGATTATGGTGTTCCGGGAAGAGGCATCGAAGATCAAGCGAAGTTCGTGATGGAGCTCCCGTTCAACCAGTATATGGATAGCTTTCCGGATGAAAAAGATGGTCTATGGGGTGTCGTGCGTGAAGTATTATGTGCTGATGTAAATATTCCGTCATTACGTGAAAAATACAAGGACACGAAGAGATTTCTTATAAGACATGAATGATGGTAATTATGTTGCATTTGAAGAAGGAGGTCTATTCGTCTGTGAGTAATGATATTAAAGCAATAGAAACAGAATATGATGGACATCGATTTCGCAGTCGACTTGAAGCTCGCTGGGCAGTCTTTTTCAATGCAGTTGGTCTAACTTATGAATATGAAATTGAAGGCTTTGAAATGGATGGAACCAGATATCTTCCGGACTTTTATATCCCCAGCTTGATAGATGGTTTGAAATCAAGGGCAAGCCGTTAAGTCTAAACGAAATAAAAAAAGTGCGAAGAATTCTGCCGCAGACTTGATAATGAGAATATAAAGTACTCAGTCATTATTGGCTCGCCGAATTTATGTGCTGTACGCGTCGGAGATTTTTTGGAATACTGGAGTACATCTGGGAGTGGCCGTTTGAAAAGTATCCTGACAATTATCGCATTCAAGCTCCCAAGGAGCTTATAGAGGATGAGTACTATTCCAGATTCGTAAAGCTTATGGGTTGTTCCTGATAAGACGGAAGAGGAAGTTGCGGCTGCAGCTATTGCAGCAGGAAAGGCAAGATTCGAATTTGGAGAAAAGCCTGATGTATAAGGATTCTAATGTTGAGGCGATGGGATTTCAGACCTGTTCCCTCAGAGCGAAGTCTTGAAGCGGTCGGCAAATCTGTGGGTTTGCATATTATAGGAAGGAGTAAGGTCTTTGACCTGTTTCCGAGAACGGACAAGGGTAAAAATCGGTGTGTTTTAAGGTAAAAACACGCTTTGATAAATTCCCGCGAACGTCCACGAACGATCACGAATCTAGCTACACACTTGACATCAAGATGAAGCAATCGAGCCATGTGGAGACTATTGTGTTGATACAAAAGAAAAACTCGTAGAAATCCTTTATTTTAGGCACTTTGCGAAACATTTTTACCTTTACTTCAGAGGGCAAAAATTCACGCAATAAACACCTAAAAAACTATTTTGATGTTTCAGTGGTAATAGATATCGGGTGTGGGAACACAAACGAAAAATAAAGGTTTTTTGAAATATATTTATCTATGTAGTGTCCACCCTGCTACAAAAATGTAGGCGACATTCATTTGTATAATGGCAGATAAGCGTATCATTAGAAATAGTGGTACGCTTATTTTATACTTCTATTACACATTTGAGTACCCTGACCGTTTTTCTATATAATGAAATCAAGAACGGAGGTGCTGACAATGAGAAGAAATAAAATACCACGCATATCTGGATAGTGAGGAAAGAACAATTCTTTTACATAGCCTTGTGGAATTGAAAAATCAACTTATTCAGCAAGGCAGATATACAGACTGTGTTGATGAACTGATTGTCAAAGTCATAAACGCCCCTGTGAAGAAACTAAAAGTATTGGTGTAGGAGGTTGTGATGTATGACAAAGATTTTGCCGAGCTTGTGAAAATTGCAGCGGAGAAATTAAAAGAAGATACCGTTTATAAAATGCTCACACGCAGCGAGGATTATCAAAAAGAAAGCGACGAAAGGGATAAGGCGGAACGAAACTATGAACAACTTGATTTGACAATGGAACAGAGAAAGGTCTGTGATGTTTTTTAGATTACAGAGATAGGCAGAGCTTGGAATACTCTGATTATTCCTATTTGACGAACAGCTCTTCAACTCTTGTTTCGCGGTTAGATATTTGCTTGAAAAAGCAAATACCACAGAGCAAGCACTTAATCTGTTAATGCAGTTACCTATTGCATCAAATTATAATATTTTGATTGCAGACAAAAGAGGTAAAATGGTGGTAGTTGAATGTACGCCGAATATAAAGAAAATCGGTGAAGCAAAAAGCGTTGACGATGGTTACTTGGTATGTACGGTTAATAGTTTTATTTCAGACAAACTTAAGCCTTATGATTTTGCTAAGGGAGATGATTATCATTCCTATACAAGATACTCTGTTGTTATGGATAATTGCATTAACAATGTAAAAAACAATGACCCTGTTGTTGAAACTCAAAAACTGTTAAAAGGTGAATATGGTTTTATGTGTCAATACGATGATGAGCCAGACTTTGAAACAATATGGAGTTCTATATTTGATTTGTCAAATTTAATGATTTATCGTGCAGAAGGTGACCCCAGAAGGAAGAAATTTATAACCGATAAAAGATTGCACAATATCGTAATAGGAAGAAAAGATGCTGAAAAATGAATGGATACGCTGTCCTGTTTGCGGTAGTAAAACTCGTGATAGGCTTAGAGAGGATACAGTATTGAAAAACTATCCTCTCTACTGTCCGAAATGTAAGCAGGACACTTTGATAAATGCAAAGGAACTATATATAACCGTCATTAAAGAGCCAGACGCACAGACGCGGAGCCAATGAAATTGAGAGTAACCACGATCATTTGCTCTGTGTTTTCAATGAAACCTCGCCTAAATCTTGATGGTGTAAAGATTTTGGGGTATAATATAGACACTGTAAAGATTGGAGATTGTATATGGAAAAGAAGCCTTATCATCATAAAAATTTGAAAAATGATTTGATAGAAAAAGGGATTGAATTGGTAAATAAGAATGGAATAAATCAACTTCTCTCCGTAAGGTGGCACAAGCTTGTGGTGTAAGTCACGCTGCACCATATAGTCATTTTTCTAACAAGGAAGAATTGCTTCAAGAAATGCAATTACATATTACGAAAAAGTTTACAGAAGTACTCGAAAATACAGTTTCCCAATATAGAGGGACACCTATTTTTTTATTGGAATTTGGCAAAGCATATATTTCCTTTTTTATAAGCCATCCGCAATATTTTAACTTTCTTTTTCAGCAAGGAAATATACAAATTGATTTGAATATTGATAGTGGTAGAGAAAGTAATTATCAGCCCTTTGCGATTTACAAAGAACAGGTGTTGAAATTACTTGCCGATACAAATATGACACAAAGCAAAAAAGAAGATTTGATAGTTGCATTATTTGCTTATGTGCAAGGTCTTACGACTCTTGCAACGATGGAGAATGTTCATTACGCATACAAATGGGAAGATAAACTGACAGATTTAATCGGAATATTTAGTTGTGAGTTTTAGGAGAATTTATGGTTGGAATTTATTTAAGTGGTACGGGTAATACAAAATATTGCATTGAAAAGTTGGTATCTCTTATTCATTCATCTGCAAAAGCTATTCCTATGGAAAGCCCTGAAGCTATTTCAGCAATTCAACAAAACGAAGAGATTTACATAGGGTATCCTACACAGTTTTCTAATGCTCCATATATGGTGCGTGACTTTATTAAAAAGAATGCTGACATCTGGAAAAATAAGAAAATACTGTGCATTGCGACAATGGGGGCTTTTAGTGGTGATGGTGCGGGCTGCACGACAAGAATGTTAAAAGATACGGGGCAACTATTTTGGGTGGAATACATATTCATATGCCAGACTCTGTTTGTGATAGCAAGTTATTAAAAAAGACAATGGATGAAAATCGTTGTATTATAGCACAGGCAGATAGAAAAATCGAGGAAGTGGCTTTGCAGATTATAAATGGAGATTATCCACAAGAAGGTATTACGCTAGTTTCACATATCATCGGATTATTGGGACAAAGGCTTTGGTTTTATAAAAAACAAAAGGTTATTCCAATAAGTTAAAGATTAACAATAATTGCATTGGTTGCGGAAAATGTGTTTCTATATGCCCAATGAAAAATCTTATTTTACGAAATAAGAAAGTTGTGTCGAATGATCGCTGTACAATGTGTTATCGCTGTATTAGCTTATGCCCCCAAAAGGCAATAACTCTTTTAGGAAATGAAGTTGTAGAACAATATAGAATAGAGGATTATAGATAATTTATGAAATCAGAATGGATAATGTGTCCAATATGTGGCAATAAAACCCGTGACAAAATCAGAAGATACAGAATTGAAAAACTTCCCCCTTTATTGTCCGAAATGTAAACAGGAAAGTTTAATTGATGCAAAGAACTTGCAAATAACTGTCATCAAAGAGCCAGACGCAAAGACGCAGAGCCGATGAACTTGAGAAATGTTTCACAGTTCATCGGCTCTGTTACTACTTTTATGCTTGATTTTATTGTCTGTCACAGGGGATAGAAGTTGTTATTTTCATTTTCTGTTCGGCAACAGTTAAACTTTTATGCAAAGGGATTGCCATAAATACTGTAATAAGTGCAGAGAGAACATCGGCAATCGGCTGTGCATATAAAATACCGTTTAATCCCCATATAAATGGAAAAATTAAGATAACGGGAATGAAGCAGATACCTTGTCGGCAAGATCCAAGAATAAACCCTTCTTTTCCTTTTCCAAGAGCAAGGAATAAAGAGGAATATACTGTATAATATCCAAACAGCATAAATGTAATACCGTTTACTCTTAAAGAGGAAGATCCAATGTGAATCATTCTGTGTTTCCGGTTGTAAACTGTGAAACAATAGTCGTAGAAAACAGACTGAATAATAAACCTACGATCACACAGAAAATAGTTGACCATAAGATGGAAATTTTGATTGCAGTACGCAGACGATCAAATTTTTTTCGCCCCATAACTGTAACCTGCAATCGGTTGAAAACCTTTGATAAACCAAATACTGTTAAGCTGCCCATAGATATAAGACGGGTAACAACGCCCATTCCCGCTATGCTGAATCGCCGTAATTACCTGCGGCATTGTTTATTAGAGAGATAGAAATACTTGTTAATAATTGAAATATAAGTGTCGGAACGCCAATTTTGAAAATTTCAGATAGAATTTCTTTAGAAAAGGTACAGTCCTTTATTCTAAAACTGAAAAGCACTTTTTTGTCTGAAAATGTAAAATAGATACACAAGAGTAGATACTACCTGAGAAATTGCTGTGGCAATAGCAGCTCCTGCAACACCAAAATTAAAAGTGTATATAAATAATGGATCTAACCCGATATTGAGGACTGCACCTAACAGCAAGGCACACATTGTAGTTTTTGCTGCTCCTTCACTTGTCACGATATTGTTCATTGTGACATTAAAAACATTGAAAATGCAGGAAATAATGTAAATACCGGCATAGGTAGTTGCATAAGGAAGGACACTTTCTGTTGCACCTAAAAGTCTTAGAATGGGTTTCAAAAGATGATTGATAAAACGATCATAATTGCACCGACAACAAGGCTACTATATAGTGCAGTGCTTGCCACTTTGTTTGCCTGATCCTTGTTTCTTTGTCCTAACAGTCGGGAAATGTAGGATGCTGCCCCATTGCCAAAAAGTAATCCTAAGCCGACGACTACTTGACCGAGTGGATACACAACTGAGATGGCAGCCATTTGACTTTCGCCTAATCCGCCTACGAAATAGGCGTCAACGAGATTGTACAAGGCGTTGATGAGCATACCAATCATTGTTGGAATACCCATAGCTAAAAGGGCTTTTGGGATTGGAGCATTGCCTAATAACTCCAATTTTCTGTTTTGATTGTCCATAGTGTTTTTTCTCCTTTCACTTGACAAATAGAATAAAATATACTACTATAAATTATAGTAGTTGAAACGCAAATGGTATTCTACTATAATTTATAGTAGTTGTCAAGAGAGTAAAGGAGGAAATTGATATGGCGACCATTGACTTAATTGTTTTGGGAATGTTAAAGAAAGAACCTCTGAGTGCGTATGACCTTCAAAAGTTGGTAGAGTACCGCAATATTTCAAAATGGGTAAAAATTAGTACCCCGTCTATTTATAAAAAGGTTATCCAGTTGGAGGAAAAAGGATATATTTCAAGTCATATAGAAAAAGAGGGTAAAATGCCAGAAAAATCAGTGTATTCTTTAACTGAAAAAGGGAAACAGCAGTTTGAAAAATTGATGCTTGAAATATCCTGTAAGCCGATAAACATTTTTTTGGATTTTAATGCTGTCATTGTAAATCTGGACAGTATGTCCAGAGAAAGACAGCAAGAATGTCTGGATAATATTGAGAGCAGTATGGAGGTATTGAAAAAATATCTGGAAGAAAATATTGCTTTGAAAAAGAGTAAAGAAGATATTCCTGTTACGGGTATGGCAGTTTTACGGCAACAATACACATTGGCAGAGGCAATAGAGGAGTGGATTGCTTCATTAAAAAAAGAAATCAATTCGTAAAAGTGCATGGTAGGAACAAAAGAAATGCTGTTATTTTTTAGTTTGGATTGTAATGAGATTGTAAGAAGTGGTTGCTATACTGAACTTACAAAATAAAAAATACAAATTTGGAGGTTTTCAATATGGCAATACTTGAAACAAAAGATTTACGAAAGATATACGGAAGCGGAGAAAACGAAGTCCATGCTTTGGATGGGGTATCCATTTCCGTAGAGGAAGGCGAATTTGTTGCTGTTATCGGTACATCAGGCAGCGGTAAATCCACTCTCTTAAATATGATTGGTGGGTTAGACCGCCCTACTTCTGGTAGTGTTACTATCCGAGGAAAAGAACTTTTGAAAATGAAGGACGAGGAATTGACAATTTTCCGCCGCAGAAATATCGGCTTTGTATTTCAGAATTACAATCTGCTTCCTGTTCTCAATGTTTATGAGAATATTGTGTACCCTATTGAGATCGACGGTGGCAAGACCGATACAAGATTTGTAAAAGAGATTATCCATACTCTTGGCTTAGAACAAAAGCTTAAAAATATGCCGAATAATCTTTCAGGCGGTCAGCAACAGAGGGTTGCGATTGCCCGTGCCCTTGCGACAAAGCCTGCCATTATCCTTGCGGATGTAAACTGAACCCCATGTGCTTACTGTACATAGCGTATATACAGTAGGATTGCATGACAATATAGGTACATGATACACAAGTAATGAGAAAAAATGTGTATGCAGTAGGAAGAAAGTATTGATATCTGGTATGAGGAAAGACATCCTTGTAGCAGGTTTTTTATTGTCAATAATAGACAGGTTTACAAGTAATATTTTGTTGGTATGTGTGAATAGCTTTTTGTTGGAGGATAGGGTAGTGTTGTAGTCGAAAAGGAAAGGAGAAATGTAAAATGAGTAAAGAACTTACAACAGAACAGAAGCTTATGCAGGCAACACAGTATGGACTATTGATTTATGCAGGACAACGGAAAATCCATGATGAGGATGAACGATTAAAGCTGGAAAAGATTGCAAACGAAATAGGAGAGTATTGGGGACTGGAAGAACCTGTAGCAGGTTATCCGGAACTTTTTGAGGAGATTACACTCCAGGGGCTTTGCAGATATGCTAGCGAAATGCAATATACGCATGGAGAAACAGAGCGGGAACGAATCAAAGAAGTATTGGATTTGGTGTATGAGATGAAGAAGCATTGGTCTGAATAAAGGCAACCGAATTAGACAGGAAGGGAGAAACCTCAAGGATTATTTTAGAACGTTAAGAAAGTGAAAGAACCATGGAATAATTTCAAAAGTTAAAAAGCAAATTAAAGAAAAGCCACAGCCTCATACAATGGAAGCTATGACTTTTCTTCTTTTCCCTCGATGAGATACTCATAGGAAACATGAAAGATCTCAGTAAGCGCTTTTAATTCTACATCTGTGACATAACGCTTATTGGTCTCAATTCTAGTAATCACATTTTTATCCATATCATACCCATTCAGCTGAAGCTGGTAGGCTAAGAGGCGCTGTGACATATTATGCTGGCGGCGGAGTTCAATGAGCCTTTGGCTGATCAGATTTTTCTCCCCGGTGGATGTTTTCGGTTTTGGCATATCTCTAATCCCTTCTGCAAATAGTGTTGACAGGTTCGTCTCACTTTTTGCACTTTTTCTGTTGATTTTACACGGGATTAGGAATACAATCGGTTGTAAAAGTGAGAACAAAAAATATACCAAGATAGAATGATTGGGTTGGTTGGAGAAAAACGGAGAGAATAAGAAAGAGCGATATAACAAGAGAAATTTAAGAAGTGGCTACTTTCCGGTTTAGAGAAGATCGGAAAAGAATACGTTGATATCGGTGTGGAAGATTTTAGCAAGGGCAACAAGTTCCGATACCTTGATGTTCATACGGTTGGTTTCCAGCTTGGCATAAGTGCTTTTGGACATAGAAATCTACACAGGAGATTCTTTCCTGGTATGTGTGTCGATGGCCGATTGAAGTATTTTTCCGCCAATGTAAGGAGAAACTGGCACTGGACGGCTATCAGATACGCTCTGCACAGGGAATCAAAAGGTACTGGCTGCTTATGTCACTGGCACATTTCATGTGTGCAGTAGGTACTGGTAGATTCTGCTCGTTTGAAACTGGATATCACGAAATCTGTGATACCATTCAGCTGGAAAAGTATCGTTATCTTTTTCAATGCGCAAAGGAAGTAATGATTTTGATTCATTTATGAAATTCGCAGTGTAGTTTTGTGCAATTTTTCAAATTTGCTCATTTATAGTAATATTAACAATAGAGCAAAAGAAATAGTAAACTATGAAATCATATATAAAATATAAGATTTTATATATTAGTTTCTAACGATTATGTTAATGCAAACGCCTCTCCAACGTTCAATAATTATTGACAATATGGAGCAAATATGATAATCTTCTTTTTGAAGATAAACGAATTATCAAAAAGAAATCGTTTATTAAAGGAGGCATAAATTTGAGTTATTGTTCCGGCTTAACAAGAGAACGAATTATGGAATGTGCGAAAGCGGAATTTTTAAAAAAGGGTTTTCAAGCAGCACAGCTTAAAGATATTGTTGCCGCAGCAAAGGTTACAACAGGTGCTGTATATCGTCACTTCAAGGATAAAGAGGCGTTGTTTTTGCGTTGATTGAAGATGTTTACCATTATACGTTAGATTTTTTGGACAATGTGGAGTCTTATGATACGGTTGGAATCAAAGAAGCCATAGAGAGGGATTCTATTGAATCGTCATACATGCAGGCTATGAAATATGTTAACTACATGTATGAACATTTTGAAGAATATCAACTCCTGTTGAAATACAGCAAAGGTTCTCGCGTTGAAAACTTTATAGAAGAAATTGCAGATCAATATACGAAGCAAAATGCCCAATTTGTAAAAGCGGCATATGAAGCTGGATATGCTAAATGTCTGCCAAGCGATATAGAAATACACATTTTGACGCATGGATATATTACTGCACTATGCGAGTGTATTTTGCACGACGTTCCTTATGAAAAAGCGGAGGATTATGTAAAAAATATCATCAAATTCCAGCATTATGGATGGTATGGTGTATTAGGGCTTCCGATTAAATAAGTGGCTGTTGCCATTTATTTTTGCATATCGGTTAGTTTTTTTCTAACTTTTTTGAGGAGGACTTTTTCATGGAGAAAAAAACAAAACCAGGAGCAATTCAGCAGTTGTTGGATTATGCCGGAGATAATAAAAAACAATTATACTTTTCAACCTTTCTTGCGACACTGGGGGAATTATTCGGTATGGCTCCATTCATTGCAGTATCGTTATTAGTCTCTGGGTTATTTAACAAAACAGCTACTATTCAGAATGTATTGATTCTATTTGTAGTCGCTTTAGGTGGTCAGGTGCTGAAATTGTGGCTTACATATCAGTCATCTTTCATGTCTCATAAGGCCACATATAAAATACTGAAAAATATTCGCAGTACGATTGCAGATAAAATGCTTCGTGTTCCTATGGGTATCATGCTGGATACACCAACGGGGAATTTCAAAAATTTGATGGCAGATACGGTTTCTAAATTGGAGGATTCGATGGCGCATTTCATGCCAGAGATAACTTCTAACATAGTAGCGCCCTTGTGTTGTATTATATTGGTATTTATCCTTGATTGGCGTATGGGATTAGCCGCATTGATAACAATTCCTCTCGGCCTTTTGGGATATATTGGAATGATGAAAGACTATGTAAATAAAAGCACTACTTATATGAAATCGCAGAACGCAATGAACAGTACACTGGTTGAATATGTAAACGGGATAGAGGTTATTAAGGCATTTAATCAGGGAAATACCTCTTATAGTAAATTTACAGGTGCTATCAATTTCTTTCATGACAGCACTCTGGCTTGGTGGAAGCAGAGCTGGCTTTGGTCAGCAGTCATTCAGGCTGTAATGCCTACAACATTGTTGGGGACGTTACCGATTGGAGCATGGCTTTATATGACTGGAACATTACCTCTGTCAGATTTTATCACCTGTATTATCCTTCCCATTGGATTTATTGCTCCGCTTATGCGAGTAGGAAAATACTCTGAACAATTTAATATGGTGAAAGCCTGCCTTGACCAAATACGGGATTTTATTGAGAAGCCAGAACTGAGTCGTCCAGAAAAAATGTTGTGCTAGATGGAACAGCCTATCGGTTTGAAAATGTTTCCTTCGCTTATAATGAAACGGACGTCTTAAAAAATGTATCCTTTGAAATAAACCCCAGTACGGTTTCAGCGATTGTCGGTCCTTCCGGCTCTGGTAAATCAACAATCGCAAAGCTCATGGCTGGATTTTGGGATACTACAAAGGGAAAGGTTATTTTCGGCGGAAAGAATATCAAAGAGATTCCTTTCGCACAGTTGATGGATGAAGTCAGTTATGTAGCACAGGACAATTTTTTGTTTGATGAAAGTATCCGTGAAAATATTAGAATCGGTAAGCCGAGTGCGACGGACGATGAAGTGGTAGCTGCCGCAAAAGCTGCCTGCTGTCATGATTTATCGTAAGTTAGAAAACGGATATGATACAAATGCAGGAGATGCAGGAGGAAAACTTTCTGGCGGAGAGCGTCAGAGAATTACCATCGCAAGGGCGATTCTTAAAAACGCAAGAGTAATTATCCTTGATGAAGCTACTGCTTATGCTGATCCAGAGAATGAGTATCTCATTCAAAGTGCTATCAGCAAACTTGTAAAAGGAAAAACACTTATTGTGGTAGCTCACCGCCTTGCGACAATCCAGAACGCAGATCAAATTCTTGTGGTGGAAAATGGAAAAATTGTTGGCTGCGGCGGGCAGGAAGAACTTTTGTTAAAATGCCCGCTTTATCAAAGACTGTGGAGTGATTATGTAAGCTCGGCGGATCAAGTGGAAGGAGGAAAAGTTTGATATGCTTTCAATCATAAAGAGGATTTTGAGATTATCTGGAAAATATCGTTTCCGTGTAATTGCCGGACTGATTTTCAATGCTCTGAAATCCTGTTGTGCAGCGTTTGTATTTTTTGCGGTACTGTTAGTTATGTTAAATATCGAACATTTAACATCCGCTGTTATATGGCAAGCATTTGGAATTATTGCTCTTAGTGTTTTGGGGCGTTTTTTGTTTCAGTATTTGAGCGATGTGCTTATGAGTGCGTCTGGATATAAAATTTTTCGGGAGAAGCGTCTTGAAATTGGAAATCAACTCAAACGGGCGCCGATAGGATATTTTACAGAAAATAATCTTGGTACTGTACAAACTGTATTGACAACAACAATTTCCGATCTGGAAGGGAATTGTATGCTTGCACTAACATTTTTGGTAGGCGGTTTTGTTCAGGCACTTGCCATGACATTGATGTTGAGTGTGTTTTGCTGGCAGATTGGGCTTTTAGCTTTAGCAGGAATTTTAGCGGGAATTTTTGTGTTAGGACAGATAAAAAAGCGGGCTGGCGCGCATACAGAAGATATGCAAAATGCCCAAGAATTATTGGTGGGTAACGCATTAGAATACATAAAAGGAATTTCTGTTCTACGCATATTTGGAAAAGGAAAAGAAGGAAAAGGAAAAGTAGATCAAGCCTTTGAAAATAAGTGTCGCAGCGATATAGCGGTTACAATCTCTACTGCCGGAATTATGAAGTTATATGAAGCTGTATTTAAGATTACCAGTTGTTTGTTATTTTTATTGTCCGCTTTACTTTACTTATGGGGAGTTATTGCGTTGCCCTATTGCCTTTTGTTCATCATTTGTGCATTTTTAATGTTTATGGAATTGGAGTTGATGAATGACGGTGCTTTTTTGAGTAAAATGCTTGCTACACAGTTAGATCGGCTGGATCTCATTTCAGATATACCTGTTTTGGATACCGATGGAAAGGAGATTGTTCTGGAATCATATGACATTGAACTGAACAATGTTACTTTTGCTTATGATACCCGTCAGGTTTTAGATGGAATCAGCTTAAAAATCCCCCAGAATTCTACATGTGCTATCGTTGGGCCTTCAGGTTCGGGAAAAACAACTCTGTGTAATATAATTGCAAGATTCTGGGATGTAACTCCGGTAGTGTTAAAATTGGAGGACATGACGTAAGAGAATTTACTTGTGACAGCCTTTTGTCATATGTAAGTATGGTATTTCAAAAAGTTTATTTATTCAATGATACGATTGAAAATAACATCAAATTTGGAAAACCTAATGCGTCTCATACAGAGGTGGTAGAGGCTGCTAAAAGAGCTTGCTGTCATGATTTTATAGAAGCGCTCCCACAAGGCTATGAAACGATGATAGGAGAAGCTGGCTCAACTTTGTCTGGAGGCGAAAAGCAGAGGATTTCAATAGCAAGGGCAATATTGAAAGACGCGCCTATCGTTATTTTGGACGAAGCAACATCAAGCGTAGATCCAGAAAATGAAAAGGCTCTTTTAGACGCGATCTTTGAATTGACAAAAAATAAAACATTGATTTCAATCGCTCACAGGTTATCTACTGTTCGGACGGCAGATCAAATTATTGTCATTGATCAAGGACATATTGCTCAAAGGGGAACTCATAAGGAATTATTAGAAGAAGAAGGGATTTATCGTACTTTTTTGGAGTGTCGGGAAAAATCCATTAGTTGGAAGTTGTGAGGTACGTTGCCATGAAAAAACAATTTCCAATTATATCCTTTGAACATGTTTCTTTTCAGTATGAGGGGCAGACACGGGAAAATCTAAAAGATATAAACCTTACTATAAAATCGGGAGAATTTCTTGTTATTACCGGGCAAAGCGGATGTGGAAAGACCACTTTAACCAGATGTATCAATAATTTAATTCCGCGCTTTTTTGAAGGAACATTATCAGGCGAAGTCATTGTATCGGGACGTTCTATAAAAGAGTCGGATGCTGGTGAGGCTGGTAAAGAGATTGCTTCAATTTTTCAAGATCCTCGCAGTCAATTTTTTACTACAAATAGTTCCAGTGAGGTTGCATTTGCCTGCGAAAACTATGGAATTTCACATGAAGAAATTGTTAAACGTGTTGACAGAGCCTTTCAGTCGTTGAATATGGAGGATTTAAAAGACAGAGATATTTTTACCCTGTCCAGTGGAGAAAGGCAAAAAATAGCTTTTCTTGCAGCGACTGCTCTTAATCCTCAAATTTATGTATTGGATGAACCTTCGGCTAATTTAGATATTCATACAATTTTGCAGGTAAGAGAGATTCTTTTTGCTTTAAAAGCCGCTGGACACACGATTGTTGTTTCAGAACATAGATTATTCTATCTATATGGGCTTGCAGATCGTTTTTTAGTTATGAAGGAGGGACAAATTTTCGAAGAATTAACAGGCAAGGAAATGGCAGAGTTATCTGTTTCTCAAATGCACAACAGGAGCTTCGTCCGTTAAATCTAAGCACAATACAAATAGAAAGGAAAAAATTTATTTGTCACTCGACAGTATTTTTCCAAATTAAAGATTTGAGTTTTTCGCATAAGTCCATGCCGGAGCTTCTTCATAACATTTCGTTAGAAGCCTGTAAAGGAGAAACGATTGCCTTGATTGGAGAAAATGGCTGTGGAAAAACAACATTAGGAAAAGTCCTGTCTGGTCTGATTCGCTGCCGCCGAGGGGCATTTTCCATTGACGGTCAGACTGTGAAGCAACGAAAATTAGCCGACTATGTGTACTTTGTTATGCAAGAAGCAGATCACCAGCTTTATACAGACAGTGTGGCGGAAGAACTAAGACTAGGCAACAAAAAAATCCAAGATATAGACGAAAAGATAGATAGTGTTTTGAAAATGCTCCATCTGGAAAACTTTAAAAACTGCCATCCGTATGCTCTATCAGGCGGTCAAAAACAGAGGCTGACAATAGGAGCCGCAATGCTTTCAGAAAACCGATCCTTGTTTTGGACGAACCAACAAGTGGGTTAGACTGGGATAATATGTGTGCTGTTGCTAATGCTGTTAATTATATGCGTGAAACTGGAAAACTGGTCTTTATCATTACGCATGATCTGGAGTTTATCAGTTTGACTGCGACACGCGCTCTGCTTTTGAAAGAAGGGAACATTAAAGATGATTTACAAATGACGGAACAAAACAATTTCAAAATCGTAAAGAGTTTTATGATGGAGGAAGGTGGTGAATAAATTGAAAAAGCATGGTATATATTACGATTCTCGCATAAAACTTCTGTTGATTCTATTGACATCAGCTTTGGCATTTGCTTTGGGTGGAGGCTTAACAGGCTTGTTACTGTTTGGAGTTGTTTCCCTGTTTGCTTTGTTAAGTGGACTTTGGAAAACAAGTATCAAATTTGCAATAGTTTATATAGTTCTGCTTATGTTGGCGCAAGTCTTCCAATTCATTTATCTTCCGTGATAACATTCTTTTTACTTAAGAATTTTGACTATTGCACTTGCTCTGAATATTCTGTTTCAGACTACGGAAATATCGGAATTGATAGCAGCGCTTCAGGCAAGTCATATCCCCCAAGTAATCGTGATACCAGTGGCTATCATATTAAGGTTTCTACCATCCTTGAAACAAGATGTTCTTTATATAAACAGGGAATGAAAACGAGGGGCGTAGGATTGTCCTTTTGGAGGATAATAAGTCATCCAGCACAGACATACGAAGGCTTTTTAATCCCCATACTTATGCGCCTTCTGATGACAGCGACAGAATTATCCGCATCAGCAGAAACGCGAGGCATCAGCTATCCTTGTGAAAAAACTCATTATATATTAGTTGATTTCCGCTTAAGAGATAGTATTTTATTGATAGGTATGCTTGCTCTTTTTGCGGTTGTCATATGGACATCGTTCCAATCAATATCATTATTTTAAGGAGGATTTATTTCATGCAAACCGAAAACAAAAAAGGCTTTCAAGTAAAGGACTTGATCGTTACAGCTCTGTTATCTTTGTGCGCACTTGTTATCTATATTCTTTGTGCGTTTCTGTCTTTTTCTCCGTACACGATGTTAGTGGTAAGCCCATTGTGGGCACTACTAGCTGCTATTACCTACTTCTTGTAGCAGCCAAAACTAAGAAGCCGTGGGCGCTGTTTATTTTTTGTGCGGTAACAGGCATTTATGGATTTTATCCGCCTATGATAATTTGCTGCCTTATTGCTGGCATTATTTCTGCATTGATCGCGTGGAAAACAGGCTGTACTAATGGAAAGACGCTTACGATTAGTTATATCATTTACATGATTTTGGCGGCGTTCAGCGGTACATATATTCCGTTCCTGTTTTTCTCAAAGCAAACACTTGAGCAGTATGCAGGAATGTTTGGGGAAAGCTATTTGGGAATTTTACAGACGTTAGTATCACCTGTAACAGCTATCATAATGCTTGTCGTTGTTGCTATTTGTGCTTTTATCGGTGCGCTTATTGCTAAAAAATTGCTTAAGAAGCATTTTAAAAAAGCAGGCATGGTGTAAATGAAGTGATCATATTTGTCGGGAGGAGGCGTGCTATATGTCTTTAACATCTTCTATGGAGGACTATTTAGAGGCTGTGCTGGTGCTTCAGAAACAAAAGGGGTATGCCCGCTGTGTAGATGTATCAGAGTTTTTAGGGGTTACAAAGCCCTCTGTAAGCAGAGCTGTAAAAGAACTTTCTAAAAAGAAATGTTTGCTAAAAAAAGACGATGGCACACTCTCTTTGACAGAGCAAGGACAGAGTATTGCGAAACAAATTTATGAGAAACACCGATTTTTCACAAAACAGCTTATTAAAGCAGGCGTTCCCTGTGATATTGCGGAAGCCGACGCCTGCAGGCTGGAGCATGTTATCAGCGAAACAAGTTTTGCGAGGCTGAAAGAGGCTGCAACACAGGAAACAGAAATAAATTTAATACGCTCTATTCTCCTGCCCGTTCAACGGGAAAAGAAAAAACGTTGCAGGGCAGGTGATTTTGTGTGCCTGTAAAATGGTGGCGGTTTTGAAGTACATTTCAAGTCCGCCGCTTTTTTCTGCATGAAAGAACTTTTGCGGGATAGCGTGGCGGATCAGGAGCAAACCGCCATGAAATACATTGACTGTAAACCAATTACACCGTTAAAAAAATTCAAACTATTCAACAGAATGTGTCTACCAGTCAATGCGAAAATAGTCATAATTTAACTGAATATCTCACTTTTTGCGCCCAGATAGTCGTTTTTTGTTGTCTGGCGTTTTTCTGTCCTTATGCGTCTGGACGCATAAGATACATAGAAAGTGCCGCGCTCCGCCTGCCAATCTGAATTTTCAAAAAATTCAGATTGGAGGTAAAGGAAAGTGGCATATAACCACGGAAAAGAGGAACGCAAGTGGCGGCTCTGGAAAGAGGCGGAAGAAAAGATTTTACGGGCATATGGCGTTGATGAAAATATCATTGAAGAAATCCGTATCTATGACCGGGCCGAGTTTAATTCAGACCGTCGCTTTTACAGGCGGCTGAACGATATGGAGGAATACATAGAAAAGGTTGCCGATAATGGGCTGAATACGGAAATTAAAACAGTTTCCGCACTACTTGATGAAGTTGAAAATGAACACTTATATGCTGCCCTACTTAAGGTGGACAAGCATACATTGGAAATTGTCTTATTGAAAATGCAGGGGTATTCCACCAAAGAGATTTCCGCTATGTTACAGCTAACAGAAAAAGCTATTTACAAGAGAATGGACAGGCTGCGGAAAAAATTAAAAATATTTGATGACTAAGGGGAGAATTACATTCTCCTGCGGGCTATCGGGTGAGAGGACAAGCAGCCTCTCACCACTTTTTGCAGGAGGACGTAACAATGGCGATACCTAAAAGGTCATATTGGCTTCGGAAAGTAGTGTCGGAAGAAGGCATGAGTTATCACATCAGTTTTCGGGACGGGCAAGGAAAAATTCAAGAGTTATGTGTATCGTATGACTTTTTCATGGCGTTTCGGAGACTGGAACTTGATGAAAGAAAATTAGAAAATTGGGACTATCGGCACAAAGAGTTTTCAGACATCATGGAGGAGACTTTGAACTGGCGGGCATTGCGGCTCCCTAAAAGTATCGAGGAGAGGATCTTGAGGAAGAAAGGACAGAATTTCTCCACAGAGCGATCAATACACTGCCAGAAATTCAGAGGCGGCGATTCCTGCTCTATTATGAGTGTGACTATAAATGCTACGAAATCGGAGCAATGGAACATCGGAGTGCCGCTGCAGTAGCTAAATCCATCGCCAGTGCCAGAAAAAAGGTAAAAGAGCAGATGAGGAAATATCTGAGCGCATAGCTTTAAAAGCGTACCCTTGTATCTTCGGATATGAGGGTATTTGTTTTGTGTTCTTTAATGGAAATTTACAGACATGAAAAAGCCGGAACATGCCCTCAAAGCCTTTATCCGGTTTGCACTGGCCTGCATCATTTTTTCCGTCTATTCTGCCAGTCCGCCGGCCATTGGGGATACGTCCTTAAGTGCAGTGACCATTGTGTGGAACTATGTAGGGGAATTGGTGTTCAATCTGCTGGTGCTGGTGGGTGCGGTGAAAGCATCTGACCGGATCGTAAAAGAAATGATGGGATTATAGGAGGAAAGAACCATGCGTAAAGAAATATATGAGAAAAATGGAAATCAGGAAAGCAGTGATATACTGCCTTTTCATTGGGAATTTGGCAAGGAAGAGATCACCTTGAAAGTGTCCAGCTATGCCTATGGAAACGGCTTGTGGTTTTGATGTACAGCCAAAGTGAAGGGGAGTTGGAACTATTTGGTGATTTGACGGTGAATCTCCCAGGCGGGTATGGGCTGGAACCCCAAGAAGCATTTGTAAGCGGTGATTTTACGAAGGACAAGCTGGCATTCATCAAAAAGAACAGGCTGGGAAAGGTGCTGCCGGGACAAGCCCGTTCAGGATTTGCCACCTACACCCCGGTGGCATTCGACTTTTCAAGGCTTGCCCAGTATGACCGGGAAGGGGTGGAAGAATTTTGCAGACAATGGGGATTGGATATTCCAAAAGAACAGGAAAAAGTCCAAGGGAAATCGACAGGAAAAAGAAAAGAGAAAGAGAGAG
>ENA-OQJH01000481-OQJH01000481.1-human-gut-metagenome-genome-assembly--contig:-NODE-481-length-21567-cov-2.235634_pt1 | contig 21567 bp, 28 predicted proteins | sample MGYA00242597_ERZ504763 | MGnify/ENA primary metagenome ERZ504763 (study PRJEB26092, sample SAMD00036359) | human gut metagenome | host: Homo sapiens | study: EMG produced TPA metagenomics assembly of...
CTTCGGATCTCTTCCTGAGAGAGCTGTTTCCTCATAATATGTTTGTTTTCGCGTGGTACGGGCAGTAAGTACAGCCGTTGACACAATAATTTGACAGATAAAGAGGAGCAAACATTACGATTCTGTTTCCGTAGAAATCTTTTTTGATCTGTTCTGCAAGCTTATAGATCTCTTTGTTTTTTTCTTCGTCCGAACAGGCGAGAAGACTGATGCTTCCCGATGTGTCAGCCCTTTTCGTTTTTTTGCTTTTTCAATGATCGCATCGATCAGTTTCATGTTATTTTTATTCTCATCTGCATAGGCGAGCGTTTCGAGAATTTCTTCATGATTGATAAAATCATCTGCATGTTTTGAATTTACATCGTACATAGTTGAGTCTCCTTTTAATTTTTAATATTATTTTTCGGAATTTTAAATCGTTTTATCTGCTTTCAGACAGGGAAAAATGTTTCGGATGAAGTGCTTTTTATATGTTCAGGGAATCTCCTCTGGAAACTGTGATTTCATATCCGATATTTTGTATTCTCTGCTTTAAAAGAACGAAGGCTTTCGGCGGCTTCGTCACCGGTGCACAGTTTACTGTCGTAAGTAAATATTTTTCTCTCACCTGCGGCGGAGAAAGATTCGGCATGATCACGTTCGCTCCGGCAAGAATTCCCTTTTCGCGGCGTCGGAATCAATCGTGCAAGAGCGGTCGTGGCAGGGAGAAGGACTTTCGGAAGAAGCAGACGGATCAATCCGAGCAGAAACAGCGTTAGATCAGCGCTTCCGGCCTTTTGATCTGCAAACGGGGTGTCATGATGGGGGATGAAAGGACCGATCCCGACCATCTGTGGATTGAGTTCTTTTAAAAACAGCATATCGTCTGCCAGATTTTCAAAAGTCTGATAAGGCGATCCGACCATAAATCCGGTGCCGACCTGATAGCCGATCTTTTTTAGATCAAAAAGACATTGCTTTCGTCTGGCGGCGCTTAAGGCAGGGGGGTGAAGCTTTCCGTAATGCGTGTCATCGTATGTTTCATGTCTTAAAAGAAAGCGATTCGCTCCGGCGTCATAAAGTTGCTTGTAGCTTTCATAAGAACGTTCTCCGATTGAGAGTGTGATCGCGCAGTCACTCCATCGCGTTCGTATAGAAGAAATAATATCAGTCAGCCGGTCATCCGTAAATGAACCGTCCTCACCGCCTTGCAGAACGAACGTCCGAAAGCCGAGAGCATATCCCATCTCACAGCAGGAGAGTATCTGCTCTTTTGTCAGACGGTAACGGTTGGCATTTCTGTTACTTTTTCGTATTCCGCAGTAGAAGCAGTCGTTTTTACAATAATTTGTAAATTCGATCAGTCCGCGGATGTATACGCTGCGTCCATAATGGCGTGTGCGGACGGCCTGTGCCCGTTCAAATAAATAGTCTGCATCATCGGCCGTTCTGTTTTGAATCAGGCGGATCCATTCGTTTCTGGAAAGATTACGGGTTGCTTCTAATCGGTCAATCAGTTGTTTTGTATCGTTTTTTCGGTCATAGTCGTGTCCTCTCGCAGAAAAATAAGTGTGACAGTTCAGTTCGCGCCATTCGTAAAACCGTACTGCGTGCTTATCGCGGCTGACGCCGCTGTTTTACTCATAAGCGGGCGTTTGGATCATATAGCTGTTACAAATAAGTTACGTTGTTTTGCCGTAGATCGTTTTCGTGCTGACGCCCGGAAGCATTCCGAGTTTGCCGGAAAGGGCGCTGATGATATTGTTCGGGGCGTCTACGGCGATACTGATAATATGGATTCCTTTTTCTTGTATGGCAGTCCCATTCTTCCGATTACATATTCTCCGTAGTCGCTTAGAAGATGGTTTAGTTTATCGACGGATTCTCGGGTTTCGAGAAGAACGCCGATAAGAGCGATTCTAGTGTCCATAGTATGTCTCCTTGTTATAATTCGTATAGTGTAAGCAGTTGACAAGGTTTCAGACAAGTTCGGACTTTCGTTTGCAGACATTGTAAAAAGCGCGCCTGAAAAGGCGCGCGGATATACAAAGAAAGAGGGAGAGTCCCTCTGATATTCCATATGTGCGCCTTTTTGCTCAGGAGGATGCCTTTGCAGTCAGAACGTATGTCTTGTGTTTGAGTATAGCATAAAGTTGGAAGAATGACACGAAAAATTTTGGGATTCACTTGTTGTTTTATGTATTATGCATAAAACTTTAATATGTTTTTAGTGCGGTTTCTATAATATGATTTTTATGATTTCATTTGTGATATAGTCACTGTTAAAAAGTTTTTATTGGTTTAATATGAAACTAGAGTATAATAGAAAAGGGTTCGTAAATTCATTTCTATGATTGAAGCATATATTTTCAGAAATTGAGGAGGCGGTAATATGGCAGAGATCAGAAAACGGATCGTTTTTCACGGACGCGTTCAAGGCGTCGGATTTCGTTATACGGCAAAATATCTCGCGCAGTCTTTGGAATTGACAGGCTGGGTTCGCAACGACTGGGATCAAACTGTGACAATGGAAGTTCAGGGAAGAGAAGCGCTGATCAATAAACTGCTTGTCGGCTTGAATCAAGGGCGTTTCATCGATATTCAATGGATGGATACTGAAGAGATTCCGTTAGAGGAAGAACGGGAATTTACGGTGAAGTATTGAAAAATGAGCAAAACGAAAAACTGAAAAAATGATAAAACAGAGAAAATATTGAATAGAACGACGACAGATAAAAGGAAAATAGAAATATGGAAAAGGAGAATAAGATTATGAAATTAGGATTTATCGGAACAGGAAATATGGCGGGCGCGATCATGGGAGGCATTATCAGAAATGAGATCTTTAAGCCGGAAGAGATCATCGGCGCGGATATTTCAAAGGAAAGCCGAAGCAAAGTGCAATCTGCATATGGGATCAATGTGACAGAGGATAATAAGAAAGCGGCGTCAGAATCAGAAGTTCTTGTACTCTCGGTGAAGCCGCAGTATTATGCGGAGACGATCAAGGAGATTAAAGACTGTGTAAGAGAAGATCAGCTTATCATTACGATCGCTCCCGGAAAGACGCTTAAGTGGCTGGAAGAACAGTTTGAAAAAAAGGTTAAGATCGTTCGTGCAATGCCGAATACACCGGCGCTTGTAGGAGAGGGGATGACAGCCGCATGTGCAAATGATGCGGTGACAGAAGAAGAAAAAGAATATGCGTTGAAAATCTTACGTTCTTTCGGAAAAGTAGAGATTGTGGCGGAAAATATGATCGATGCTGTCGTTGCCGTAAGCGGAAGCGCTCCTGCATATGTATTTATGTTTATTGAAGCGATGGCGGATGCGGCTGTGTCGGAAGGAATGCCGAGAAAGCAGGCGTATGAATTTGCCGCGCAGGCAGTTTACGGAAGTGCAAAGATGGTGCTCGATACGGGAAAACATCCGGGAGAATTAAAAGATATGGTATGTTCTCCTGCGGGAACAACGATAGAGGCTGTCCGCGTTCTGGAGGAGAAAGGACTTAGAAGCGCGGTGATCGAAGCTATGAAGTATGCGCTGATAAATCGAGAAAGATGTAATAACGAAGAAATAAAGTGCTGCAAAACAGACTTTTACAGAAGCAAGGAAGCGAATTGAATTTTGCAGAATGAAAGAAATAAACAGGTCGTTTAGTGACAGGAAAAAAGGAGATGAAAATTATGTATGATATCGGAATCATCGGCGGCGGGACTGCCGGAATGACAGCGGCGATCTATGGTCAGAGAGCGGGAAAAAGAACAATTATTATAGAAGGAGGAACATTTGGCGGTCAGATCACTTCGTCTCCGAATGTAGAAAATTATCCGGGGATCGCAAGTGTGAGCGGAAGCGAATTTTCCATGAATCTGCTCGATCAGGCAATGAAACTCGGCGCAGAGACACAGATGGCGCAGGTGACGGGAATTCGTGATGAAGGAGAAGTAAAAGTAATCGTTACACCGGAAAAAGAATATCCGTGCCGGAGTATTGTTTTAGCAACCGGAGTGACGCACAGACATCTTGGAGTACCGAATGAAGAGCGGCTGACAGGGGCGGGAGTTTCCTATTGTGCAACATGTGACGGAATGTTTTTCAGAGGAAAAGAAGTCGCCGTAGTAGGCGGCGGAAACACAGCGATCCAGGATGCGGAATTCCTTTCCGACTATTGCAGTAAAGTATATCTGATCCATAGAAGAGATGAGTTCCGGGGTGAAAACAGCGGTGTGAAGCGGCTGAAAGAAAAGGAAAACGTAGAGTTTATCCTCAGCGCGACAGTGAAAGAACTCGTCGGAGATCCATGGTGGAAAAATTAATTTTAAATGATAAAAAGACGGGAAAAGATTTTGAACTTCATGTGTCAGGTGTATTTGTCGCAGTCGGCAGATCCCTAAAAACGAGACGTTTGCAGATACGGTAAAATTAGATGAGGGAGGATTCGTTCTCGCATCGGAAGACTGCCTTACATCTCATCCGGGAATTTTTGCGGCGGGAGACTGCCGTACAAAAGAAGTAAGACAGCTTACGACGGCGGCGGCAGACGGCGCGGTGGCGGCGCTTGCGGCATGTAAATATATCGCAGATCAAGTTTGTGAGATTTTGTGCTGAATTATCATTTTAATAAGTAAAATAAAAAACAGTTCCGTTTTACAGACAGTTCGATGAGTCTGTATGAAAAGCGGAACTGCTTTTTTATTTTTTGATATTTTTATTTGAGTTTAAAAATATAATTTTGCATTTTTTCAATCGTTTCTTTGATGATCGATTCTACGTGATCTCCGATATGACGTTTTGTTTCTTTATCAAGCCGGTCCGGATAGATCGGTTTTTGGTATTCGATCACGACATGGGTTTTTCTAATCTTCGGAAAATGATTTTCAAAAATTTCAGCCGTGTTGTTCATGCAGATCGGAACGATCGGACAGCCTGTTTTTGTGGCGATTTTAAAAGCGCGTCTTTAAACGGAAGAAGGGAAAGCTCCGCTCCTGTGTTGCGCGTCCCTTCGGGAAAGATGCAGATTGAAATCCCCCGTTTAATGTAATCTATAGCAGTCAGTATAGTCTTTAGTCCTTGTTTTGGATCGGAACGGTCAAGGAAGAGACAATACAGGCGACGCATCCACGTTGTAAGTGTCAGATATTTCTCCATTTCTTTTTTGCGACATATCCGGTGAGACGTTTGCATCGGCTGTATGTCAGGAGAATGTCGAAGTAGCTTCGATGATTTCCTACAAAGAGAACCGCTTCGTCGGGAATGTTTTCCTCTCCGATGACCGTCGTTTTTACTCCGGTTATTTTTAAAATCACTTTGAATCCCCATTGTACGATGCGCAAAGAACTTATGTCGCGGGCGTTCGGGGCAAATTTTCCGATGATCCATTCAACGATGAGGATCGGAATTGTAAGGATGAGAAATAATATAAGAAAAATTACAATACAAATAAAACGAAACATAAATAAACCTCATTTTCTTCTTAAATTTGCAATACAACGGTAATTATACAGCGGAGGATAGGAAAACACAAGACTTATAAAAGGATAGAATGATATAGGCATAAGGAAGGTGTACAGCGCATATGTTTGTATGGAAAAATGCAGAGGTTCGATCGGAATGGACCGAGGATATGCAAAAAGAAAGCTGTTAAAAAAGATACGCAAAAGGCGGCAGTGTTCGGAGCGGTTCTGATCTGTGCCGCAGCGTTTACGGCAGCGCTGACAGGATGTGTTTCAACACAGGCAGAGACGGAAAAGATACGAGATATGAAGTACGAGGTGATTGAGGAAGAAGATATTCCCCAAAGTCTTCGGGAGATGATCAAAGGAGGAGAGAAGAAACCGTTTCGGATTACATATTCGGATCAGGGATTCCTCTATATCGCACAGGGATACGAGGTTCAGCCGACAACCGGTTATAGTGTGGAAGTGAAGGAACTTTATGAGACGGAAACGGCCGTCTGTATAAAAACGACTCTGATCGGTCCGAAAAAAGGGGAGGAAAAAGAAAAAGCAGAAACATACCCCTATATAGTCGTGCAGACGGAAGATGTAAAAAAAGATGTTTTGTTTAAGTGAGGAGGAGAAAGATGGATCTGACGAAAAAAACAGTTCATTATACACAGGAGGGAAAAACCGTTTTTGACCGGTTTTATCTGGATGAAGATTACAATGTGCCCGAGCAGAAAGAAGCTGTTCAAAGAATCGTGTACAGCAGTGCCAAGCTTAAGACAGAGGATGTTCGTCCTGTGGAAAACTATGTGAAAGTAACAGGAAAAGCGTATTACAAAATCCTTTATATGACGCAGGGGGAGACAACGCTTTCGGTGTTGGAAGGAAAGATTCCGTTTGAAGAGATGATCTATGCGGAAAATGACGGCGAAGAGACGTTTTTTATCCGAAATGAAAGGACGGAATTTACTGTATCGGTCGTTCATTCAAGAAAACTGACTCTTCGGGTAGCTGCGGAAATGGAACTGGGAAGGGAACGGATGAGAGATGAAGAATTGACGACAGATGCAGAAAGTGATTTTCCGGTATACAAAAAACGACAGAAGATGAATGTGTCGGAATTAAAGATTTCAAAAAAAGATACGTACCGTATCAAAGAAGAAATAGTACTGCCGGGAACGAAAGAAAGTATCGGACAGATTTTATTTTTTGACATAAGCGGAAGAAAAGCGGAAATCCGCCCCGGACAGGATGAACTGCTTATACGGGGCGAGGCGGAAGTATTCTGCATGTATCTGTCACCGGAAGAAAAAGTGGAATGGATTGAACAGAGCGTGCCGTATGAGGGAAGGATTCCATGCGAAGGCGCAGAGGAAGATATGATCTGTCAGATCCGGCAAAGTCTGGAAGATCCTATCGTCGATATCCGTCAGGATGGAGACGGAGAAATGAGAGCTCTTGGTATCGAAGCGACTCTTTCTATGAAAATGAATGTTTATTCTGAAGTGGAAACAGAGATATTAAAAGATATGTATTCTCTTGACAGAGAGTGCGTACTTGAGAAAAAAGAAGGCATTTATGAGGAAATGCTTATGTACAATCAGGCAAAATGTAAGATTGCGGAGCGTCTGACGCTTCCTGAGCTGAAAGAGGACGTTTTGCAGATTATTCACAGTGAAGGCAGTATCCAGGCAGAAAGCGAGCGGTACACTGAGGAAGGAGTGGAGATTGAAGGAATACTCCATATTTCTTTTCTCTATCTGAGAGCGGATGACGAACAGCCATATGGAAGTTGGACAGGATGATCCCGTTTTCGTATCTTGTGGAATATCCGAATCTTCCGAAAAATGTCAGCGCAAGTCCGGCGTATCATGTCGAGCAGCTTGCCGTGACTCTTGCGGGAAGCGAGGCGGTCGAAGTGAAGGCGGTGCTGACCTTTGATATCTTTTGAAAAGCTGATATCGGCAAGTATGATCACGAATGTTTCCGAACGGCAGTTCGATACGGACGCTTCTGTAAAACGCCCGGGGATCGTCGGTCATATTGTGCAGGATGGGGAAGATTTGTGGAGTCTGGCAAAAAAATATATGACGACGGTATCCGGTATTATGGAAGTTAATTCTATGGACAATGAAAATGTGAAAACGGGGGATAAATTATTGATTTTTAAAGAAAATATGAGTATACTGTAAGCATAATGTATACAAGATACAAGTAAATGTACAGATACACAGAGGCGGAAAACGGGCGGAGGACGGAAGATGAATGAGATTGAATTGAAATCACTGGCAAAGATCAATCTTGGCCTGGATGTGCTGGGGAGGAGAGAAAACGGTTATCATGATGTAAGGATGGTAATGCAGTCGATTTATCTCCATGATGAAGTGAAGATCGAGAAGAAGAGAAGGGAAGGAATCGAGATTGTATCGAATTTAAGATTCCTTCCTATAGGTGAAGGAAATATAGCATACAAAGCGGCGCACATGCTGATAGAAGAATTTTCATTGGAAGGCGGAGTCAGGATCACTTTGAACAAGCATATCCCGGTTGCGGCAGGACTTGCGGGAGGAAGCTCGAATGCGGCGGCGGTTTTGTTCGGTATGAACCGGTTGTTCCGGCTCGGTTTATCTAAAGAAGACTGATGGAAAGAGGAGTGAAGCTCGGCGCAGACGTACCATACTGCATTATGAGAGGAACGGTTCTGGCAGAAGGGATCGGAGAAGAACTAAAAGAACTTCCTCCGATGCCGAAGTGTACGGTTCTTATAGCAAAACCGCCGATCAGTGTTTCTACAAAGGTTGTATATGAGGCTCTGGATGCGAAAGAAATCTCAGAACATCCTGATATCGACGGGGTGATCGAAGGATTGGAAGAAGGCAGTCTGAAAAAGGTTGCCTCTGCTATGGGAAATGTTTTGGAAGATGTGACGATTCCTATGCATCCGGTTATTGAAGAGATCAAGCAGGAAATGAAAGAGTGCGGAGCTTTAAACGCAATGATGAGCGGAAGCGGTCCGACTGTGTTCGGTTTGTTTGAGAACAGGACTGCGGCGCGTGAAGCACAGAGACGTATCAGGGAGAAGTCACTGGCAGGACAAGTGTATGTGACCAGTATCCATGGAGTGAGGAGGAATTAAGATGCCGATTGATTTTGAAGTGACGATGAATGAATACCTTCCTTGAGAGATGTCGTATTCAATACGCTCAGGCGGGCAATCTTAAGAGGAGAACTAAAGCCCGGAGAGCGGCTGATGGAGATACAGCTTGCAAACAAACTGGGAGTGAGCAGAACGCCGATCCGGGAAGCGATCCGAAAGCTGGAATTGGAAGGACTTGTGCTCATGATACCGAGAAAAGGCGCGGAGGTAGCGGAGATTACAGAAAAAATCTGCGCGACGTACTGGAAGTTCGGTGTGCGCTTGAAGAACTTGCCGTACAGCTTGCGTGTGACCGCATTAATCAGGAGGAAATACACGAACTTCATGCCGCTGCTGCCAGATTTGAACAAATGTTTGACAGTGACGATATAACAAGTATCGCACAGGCAGACGAGGCGTTTCATGATGTGATCTTTCAGGCGACGGATAATGAAAGACTGATTCAGCTTTTGAACAATCTACGCGAACAGATGTACCGCTACCGGATTGAATATTTGAAGAAAAAGGAATGCTATCCGCAGCTTATCGCAGAACACGAAGCGATCATGCAGGCAATCGAAGGACACGACAAAGCAATGGCGACTCAGATTACCGGGCAGCATATCAATAATCAGGTAGATACCGTAGTCGGAACGCTGCGCAGTAAAATGCCGGATTTTTGATGTATAAAAGAAAAAGAAATGTCCATACTCTCTGTAGCATAGTTATAAAAACAGCAGACGGAGGGAATACATATGGACAGAACAAAGATCAAAGATCAATTCGGACAGTTCGGCAGGAGGCGGGAATACGGGGCGGATGATGACAGAACGACTAGCCGGCAGATGAAAAAATCAAGGCGGATGTGCGCCGCAGCTGCGGTACTATTTGCATTCGCTGCGGCGTTTGCTCTGACAACGGCGGTTTACAGGATGGATGCGAAAGCGCAGAGTGATCTTCAGCGACGATTATCAGAAGAAGTGCTTCGCTTTCATGTTCTGGCAAACAGCGACAGCAGGGAAGATCAGGCGCTGAAATTAAAAGTGCGTGATAAAGTGCTGGAGTTTCTGGAGGCAAACATGGCGGATGAACAGCATATGACAGAGGATGAAACCGTGATGTGGATACGGGAGCATATCGATGAGATCGAGGATGTGAGCCGCCGGTGTGTTGCCGAAGAAAACTATGATTATCCTGTAACGGCGGCGGTGACAACTTGCTGGTTTCCCGATAAAACATATGGCGATGTAACGTTTCCGGCAGGAATTATGAGGCGCTGCGTATTGTAGATCGGTTCGGCAAAAGGACATAACTGGTGGTGCGTTCTCTATCCGAGTCTCTGTTTTCGCGATGCGGCAAATGCAGTCGTTCCGAATGAAGGAAAAGAAAAATTGAAACATGTTTTGACAGAAGAGGAGTATTCAGAAATCACGGCAGGAACAGAGTTTAAAATAAGCTGGTATTTTTGGAAGAAGAAATAAAATGACACAATTTTTAATAGAACATTTCGTAAAAGATTATGAGGACGTAGAGAAGATATCTGTAAGAACGGCGTATGGAGTGCTGGCAAGTATTGTAGGTATCTTCTGTAATGTCTTTTTGTTTGCAGTAAAATTTACTATCGGAGTGATCGCGCACAGCGTGTCGGTTATGGCGGACGCTTTCAACAATCTGTCGGACGCAGGTTCGTCGATCATTAGTTTTATCGGAGTGAAAATGGCGGAGAAACCTGCGGACAGAGATCATCCGTTCGGACATGGAAGGATTGAATACATAGCGGCGCTAGTAGTTTCTTTTCTTATTTTGGAAGTAGGGTTTACTTTTCTGAAAGATTCGATCGGGAAAATACGAACGCCGGAAATGCTGAATTTTCAGATAGCTTCGGTCATTATACTGATCTTATCGATCGGAGTGAAACTGTGGCTTGGTCTGTTCAACAAGCGGCTTGGCGAGAAGATAAATTCTAAAGTGATGATGGCAGTGTTTGCGGATTCTATGGGAGATGTGATCACAACAGGCGCGACGATCCTTCGCTTATCGTTTTTCGAATTACGGGCTGGAACATTGACGGAGTGGTCGGAATCGGAGTTGCCCTTGTTGTAATGTGGGCAGGAGTCGGCATTGCAAAAGATACGTTGGAACCGCTGATCGGTGAAGCAATCGATCCTCAGGTATATGATCAGATTAAAGCTTTTGTAGAAAAATACGACGGCATTGTAGGAACGCATGATCTGATCGTTCATAATTACGGACCGGGAAGGAGCATGGCTTCGATCCATGCGGAAGTACCGAATGACGTAGATATCGAAAAATCCCATGAGATCATCGACCGGATCGAGAGAGATGCCAAGCAGACGTTAGGTCTGTTTCTTGTCATTCATATGGATCCGGTGGAGATGAAAGATGAAATGTGCTCAAGATACGGAAAGTGGCGGAAAAGATCTTAAGAGAACTCGATCCTTCGTGCAGTCTGCATGATTTTCGTATCGTTCACGGAACAAGACAGATCAATCTTGTATTCGATATGGTCATTCCCATCAATTATGATGAGGAGAGAAGAAACGAGCTTCCGCTGCTGATGATGGAGAGGCTGAAACAGATCGACAACAGATATGAGTGCGTGATAACAGTCGATTATGAATTTGTGGCGAAAGCGGAAGCAGAAGAGTAGAGCGAAGGATAAAAGACGGATGAAAGAAGAATAAAGGACGATCGGAAAATGCTTTAAAAGAGGCGGAAAAGCGAAAAACAGCTGCAAGAAGAGCGTGAAAAACAACAAGAAGAATGGCAGGAAGAAGGAATAAAAATGGAGAGAGCACATAAATACGAATTTGAAGGCAAGGTAAGATACAGTGAGATCGATCACAGGGCGACAATGACTCTTCCGGCGTTGATCAATTATTTTCAGGACTGCAGTACCTTTCAGTCCGAGCAACTCGGATATGGAATGGATGTGTTGAAAAAAGAGAAAAAAGCGTGGGTTTTGGCATACTGGCAGGTGATTGTGAAAAGGTATCCGAAGCTATGCGAAAGGATCACAGTCGGAACATTTGCTTCAGGTTTTAAAGGGATGTTCGGAAACCGTAATTTTTATATGAAAGACGAAAGCGGAGAGCAGATTGCCTGTGCGAACTCGATATGGGTGTATATGGACGTAGAAAAAGGAAAACCGGTTCGTGTTGACAAAGAACAGGCGGAAGCCTATGGGATTGACGAACCGCTGGAAATGCCGTATGAGGACCGCAAAATCGAAGAAGCGGAGTCTTATGAGGAAAAAGCGCCGTTTCCGGTGCGAAAATACCATATAGATACAAATGAGCATGTAAATAACTGTCAGTATGTTCAGATGGCGCTGGAAGTGCTTCCGAGGGATATCTTAGTCAGTCAGGTCCGGGTTGATTATAAGAAGTCCGCAGTGCTTGGAGATAAGATATTCCGGAAACAGCACAGAAAAAAGACCGCGTGATCGTCCGTCTTTGCGATGAAGACAGAAAACCATATGCGGTCATAGAATTTAAAACCGGATGTCGGTCTTAAAGATCGAGTCCGGCAAGAATATCTTCAAGAACTTCTTCTACAGAGTCGGTAATATACTTTGCATGTCCGGCGATGCCGGGGGCGGCGTTTGACATGGCGTATCCCATGCCGACTGTTTCAAGCATTTCCACATCATTATATTGATCGCCGAAGGCGACACATTCTTCGGGGGTTATGCCGAAAAGATCCATCAGATTTCGGAGCGCGCTTCCTTTGTTGCACCCGGGAACGATGAAGTCGATCCAAATGTTTCCGGAAGTGACAACTTTGATTTCGGATGAAAATTTCTCCTGAAGTTCTTTCAGACAGTCCGTTGTTCTGCGGGAAGTCATGTTCGCGAACGCAATCTTTAAAAAAGGACCTTTGACAGTTAAGAGGTCGTCCACGATCTCGGTTGTGTTGTGCATCACATTTACAATGTGGTTTGCGAATTGGGAGTTATTGTTTTCGATCAGGCAAGTATCTTCTCGTGATACTACAATCTCAAATCCGGGTTCTTTTTTTTTAATTCGCGCAGAATGCGGTAAGCGAGATCGTCCTCAATCAGTCCCCGGGAGATAACTTTCCCCTGATGAATGCACAGAGAACCGTTTTCGGCGATGTAGGAGATATCGTCTTTGATCTCGTGAAAGAGAAGTCGTTCGTTTGCATACTGGCGTCCGCTTGCGGCAACAAAATGAACTCCTTTTTGGGTCAGCGCCCGGATAAGTTCGATTGCCCGGGGCGTCAGCTCCTGCGCTTCGTTTTGAAGCAGAGTGCCGTCTAAGTCGCTTGCAATTAATTTGATCATAGGTCAATCCCTCCATAAAGTTATAGAAAAGTTATAGATAAATATAAGGATAAGTGTTTCTTCTGCGTGTCCGCGTATTAGATTATAACGTAAAAAATATCGGCAGTAAATAAAAAATAAGACTTAAAAAGCGCATGAAAAAGCGCTTGATAAGAGAACTTTTTGATAGAGGCAAGAAAAATCCGAAGTTAAAAAATGAGTAGAAAGAGTGAAAGTCAGATGAAAAAAGACAAGATATGGATTTTCGCGGGAACAACAGAAGGCAGACTGCTCACCCGGTATGCATCACAAATGAAAATGAAGTGTTGTGTCAGCACCGCAACCGAATATGGAAAAAGCGTTCTGGGAGAGAATGAGGGAATCCGGGTCATACCCGGGCGGATGGATCAGTCAAAGATGAGAGCGTTTATAAGGGAAAATAATATCGGACTTGCGGTGGATGCAACCCATCCGTTTGCAAGACAAGTTACAGAAAATATTTGCGCCGCATGCGAAGAAGAAAAGATCAAATATGTTCGCTGTCTTCGGGAAAGAGAAACGAACGATCCGGCTGATCATGCGGGAGAAACGAGTGACGGAAGACCCATATCTGCGGCTTCGGTAGAAGAAGCGGTGGAATATTTAAAAAAGACAGGCGGGAATGTGCTGATATCTACAGGGAGCAAAGAACTGCATTTGTATACCCGGATAAAAGATATAAAGAAGATGTTTTGCAAGAGTCCTTTCGACGCTCAGGAGGCAGTCGCAGAGGCAGTCCGTCTTGGTTTTGAGGGGAAACATCTGATCGCAATGCAGGTCCCTATTCGGAAGACTGAATCTGGCAATGCTCAAACATATAAATGCAGCTTATTTTGTGACGAAAGAATCAGGCGGCGCAGGCGGGTTCGAGGAAAAGAAAAAGGCGGCGCAGAAAGCCGGGGCGGAACTTATCGTGATCGCGCGCCCGAAAGAAGAAGGAAAAAGCCTTCAAGAGGTGAAAAAACTTATGGAAGAATTCCTTGCAAAGGAAAATCTTCTATGATATACTACGAATGTTGCAAAAAAACACGCATGCGGTTATCTCCGTCGGTGCCTAAGCCGGAGAATCCGGACGGTTTCGGAGGAAAACAAAACATGCGGAAGTAAAAAACCAATTTGGAGGAAAGAAACATGGGCGTTATTTCAATGAAACAGCTTTTAGAAGCAGGTGTTCATTTCGGACATCAGACAAGAAGATGGAATCCTAAAATGGCTCCGTACATCTACACAGAGAGAAATGGTATTTATATCATCGACCTTCAGAAATCAGTAGGAATGGTTGACGATGCATACAAAGCCGTTTCTGACATCGCGGCAGAAGGCGGCACGATCCTTTTCGTAGGAACAAAGAAACAGGCTCAGGATGCGATCAAAACAGAAGCAGAGCGCTGTGGAATGTATTATGTAAACGAGAGATGGCTAGGCGGTATGCTCACAAACTTTAAGACGATCCAGAGCCGTATCAAACGTCTCAAAGAGATCGAGACAATGTCAGAAGACGGAACATTCGATGTACTTCCGAAAAAAGAAGTTATCGAGCTGAAAAAAGAGTGGGCAAAACTTGAGAAGAACCTTGGCGGAATCAAAGATATGAAGAGACTGCCGGACGCAATCTTCATCGTAGATCCGAAAAAAGAAAGAATCTGCGTACAGGAAGCACACACACTTGGAATTCCGTTGATCGGTATCTGTGATACAAACTGCGATCCGGAAGAACTGGATTATGTAATTCCGGGTAACGATGATGCTATCAGAGCTGTTAAGCTGATCGTTTCTAAGATGGCTGACGCTGTGATTGAAGCAAATCAGGGAGCAACAGACGAAGAATACTACGAAGCAGAAACAGCAGTAGAAGCTGAAGAGGCTGTTGAAGAGTAAGAAAACGAGAGCTTCAGCCTAAAAATAGGTTGAAGCTTTTTGCTTGTATAGGCGACGAGCAAAGTCCGGGCCTGCCCGAGACCTTGGCGACCGCTTACAATCCCGGAAGACGCCGTTTGGCACTTACGGTGATTTGTTTAGGTGAAAAAGAATATTGAGAAGATAATGGAGGAAATTATCATGGCAATCACAGCAGGAATGGTAAAAGAATTAAGAGAAATGACCGGAGCGGGAATGATGGACTGTAAAAAAGCTCTCTCTGAAACAAACGGAGATATGGATGCGGCAGTAGAATTCCTCAGAAAGAACGGACAGGCAAAAGCTGAGAAAAAGCTGGAAGAATCGCAGCGGAAGGTATTGTAAAAACAGTTGTAAAAGACAACAAAGCTGCAATCGTAGAAGTAAACTCTGAGACAGACTTCGTTGCAAAGAACGATGAATTTCAGGGATTTGTAGAGACAGTTGTAAATCAGATCGTTGATTCCGAAGCGGCAGATATGGATGCGTTCATGGCAGAAGCTTGGGCAGCAGATACAACAAAAACTGTAAAAGACGCTCTCGTAGAGAAAATCGCAGTGATCGGAGAAAACCTTAACATCAGAAGATTTGAGAAAGTTGCTGCTGACAACGGATGCGTTGTATCTTACATCCACGGCGGCGGACGTATCGGAGTTCTCGTAGTGGCTGATACAGACGTTGTGAATGACGACATCAAAGCATGCCTTAAGAATGTAGCTATGCAGGTTGCTGCTATGTCTCCGAAATATGTATCCCGTGATGAAGTTTCTCAGGAATACATGGAGCATGAAAAAGAGATCCTTCTTGCTCAGGCTAAGAAAGAGAACCCGGAGAAACCGGAAAATATCATTGAGAAGATGATCATCGGACGTCTCAACAAAGAGATGAAAGAAATCTGCTTCTTGATCAGGTATACGTTCAGGACAGCGACCTTACAGTTGCAAAATACGTTGACAAAGTAGCAAAAGAAAACAATGCTAACGTAACAGTTAAGAAGTTCGTTCGTTTCGAGACAGGCGAAGGACTTGAGAAAAAAGTTGACGATTTCGCAGCAGAAGTAGCAGCACAGGCTGGAATGTAAGCGTTTAGCACAAGCGCGACATATACAAAAGAGAATTCGATATGAGTTTACTCATATCGAATTCTTTGTATATACGTGCGACGCACGGTAGTGAGATGTAGCGAAGCGGAATCGAACTAAGCGCTTGTGCGGACGAAGCGAGACGCACGGTAGTGAGATGTAGCGAAGCAGAATCGAACTAAGCGCTTGTGCGGACGAAGCGAGACGCACGGTAGTGAGATGTAGCGAAGCGGAATCGAACTAAGCGCTTGTGCGGAAAAAGAAAAATGTAACATATAAGAAATACTTGTAACTTTTTCGTAATGGTAATATAATGTGTTTATGTCACAAAAGAGAGTAGAAGATTCTTTTGCAGCATAAATATTATAAAAGAACAAAGAGGATAATCATTATGGGAAAATATTTTGGAACGGACGGCTTTCGTGGTGAGGCGAATGTTGTGCTGACAGTAGAGCATGCATTTAAGGTAGGACGTTATCTCGGCTGGTATTTCGGACAGGATCATAAGGCAAGGATCGTGATCGGAAAAGATACGAGAAGAAGCAGCTATATGTTTGAGTATGCTCTTGCGGCGGGATTGACAGCGTCAGGCGCGGATGCGTACCTTCTTCATGTTACGACAACCCCCAGTGTTTCATATGTGGTGAGAACGGAAGATTTCGACTGCGGTATTATGATTTCTGCAAGTCATAATCCGTTTTATGATAACGGGATCAAAGTGATCAACAGCGCAGGACATAAATTAGAGGCAGAAGTAGAAGAAAAGATTGAGGCGTATATAGACGGTGAGATCGGAGAGCTTCCGCTGGCGACAAAAGAAAAGATCGGACGTACTGTCGATTATGCAGCGGGAAGAAACCGTTATATCGGCCATCTTATCTCAGTAGCAACACGTTCTTTCAAAGATATGAGAGTCGGATTGGATTGTTCTAACGGAAGTTCATCTGCAATCGCGAAAAGCTATTTGACGCGCTCGGAGCTAAAACATATGTTATCAATAATGAACCGGATGGTACGAACATCAATACAGACTGCGGATCTACACATATTCACGTTCTTCAGGAATTTGTGAAAGAGAAAAAGCTTGACGTCGGATTCGCTTATGACGGAGATGCAGACAGATGTATTGCTGTAGATGAAAACGGAAAAGTGATAGACGGAGACTTGATTCTCTATATATGCGGAAAATATCTTATGGAACAGGGCCGTCTTGAGGGGAACACGATCGTAACAACGGTAATGTCTAACTTGGGACTGTACAAAGCGTGTGATAAGATCGGTATGAAATATGAGCAGACGGCGGTCGGCGATAAGTACGTCTATGAGAATATGCTGAAAAACGGTTATATTCTCGGCGGTGAGCAGTCAGGCCATATCATTTTCAGTAAACATGCAAGAACAGGCGACGGCATCCTTACCTCACTTTTGATTATGGAAGTAATCCTTGAGAAAAAACAGTCTCTCGGCACACTTGCGGGAGAGGTGAAGATCTATCCTCAGCTTTTGAAAAATGTCCGTGTCACAGATAAAAAGACGGCGAGAGAAAATCCGGCAGTTCAGGAAGCAGTTCAAAAAGCGGCTGACGAGCTTGGAAGCGACGGACGTATCCTTGTTCGCGAAAGCGGTACAGAGCCTGTGATCCGTGTAATGGTCGAAGCGGCAACTGATGAAATATGCGAAAAGTATGTAAACAGCGTTGTGAAGGTGATCGAAGATCAGGGGCTGACAGAATAAGCATTACGATTTCGCGGGTAAAAATAGAGATCGGGAATTAAAAATATATGGATTTGAATAAAGAAAATATGAAAAGATGAGAGAATTGATCGTTTTTACGATCATTCTTCTCATTGCACTTTGGAACTATAAACTGCTGTTTGAGTGGATCGGCTTTGCGTTCGGCATTGTTACTCCATTTCTTATAGGCGGAGGAATCGCTTTTGTGCTGAACGTGCCAATGAGTTTTTTTGAAGAAACTTTGTTTGGAAATAAGCGGGTAAAAGAAAAGAAACTGGCGAAAAGGCTGGCTCGGCCGTTGAGTCTTGTGCTTACGATCGTGGCAGTGATCGGAGTTGTCGTTCTGGTGATGTTCGTCGTTATTCCGGAGCTGGCGCAGACAGTGCTTTCGCTTGGAAAGACAATACAGGCATTTGTACCGGAGGCACAGCATTTTCTGGAAGAGTTATTTACAGACAACAGTGAAATACGCGCGTGGCTGAATAATCTGGACGTAGATTTGGATAAGCTTTTGGACAGCGTGATCGCTTTCTTTAGAAACGGCGCCGGAAACGTGCTGAATTCTACGGTATATGCGATCGGTTCTATCGTAAACGGTGTGACAACATTTGTAATCGCGTTTGTATTTGCATGTTATATTTTGCTTCAAAAAGAGAAACTCGGCGTGCAGGTAAAAAAAGTGATGCATGCGTTTTTGAAAGAAAAATGGGAAAAAAGATGTCTGAAAGTGTGTACACTGACTTCCAAAACATTTTCTAATTTTTTGACGGGACAATGTCTTGAGGCGCTTATTCTCGGGTCGATGTTTTTTGTGGCGATGAGCCTTTTCAAGATGCCGTATGCGCTTCTGGTCGGTGTGCTCGTGGCATTTACAGCGCTTATTCCGATATTTGGGGCTTTTATCGGCTGTGTTGTAGGAGCGTTCCTCATTTTGATGGTCGATCCGCTGCAGGCATTGTTTTTTGTCATTATGTTTCTCGTGCTTCAACAGATTGAGGGAAATCTCATTTATCCGAAAGTTGTGGGAAATTCGGTCGGTCTGCCTTCCATATGGGTGCTTGCGGCAGTAACGATCGGCGGCAGTTTGATGGGCGTTGTGGGGATGCTGATCTTTATTCCGTTAGTGTCGGTTGTATATACGCTGTTTAGAGAGAGTGTATATAAAAGACTGGAACAAAAACAGAGATAATTCATATATTTCATGTAGAAATGAATGGAATTTAATAAACATCTTGACTTACTTCCGTTTTTCGTGGTACAATACTACGGCGAATGGAAGTAGGTCTTTTTTTTTTTATGCCTAAATTTTGACGGGGTCGCAGCCGTCAGCAACAAGTAGTGAATAATTAAAGCGGAGGTGGAAGTGTGCGCACAAGAATTACATTGGAGTGTACGGAATGTAAAAACCGTAACTACAACATGACGAAGGATAAGAAAGCTCATCCGGATCGCATGGAAACTAAAAAATACTGCAGATTCTGCAAATCACACACACTGCACAAAGAAACGAAGTAGTCGTCAGGGGGAAGTGGAATTATGAGTGAAACAGAAAAGACTCAGAAAAAGAGCTGGTTCAAAGGACTTCAAGCGGAATTCAAAAAGGTTATTTGGCCGGATAAGAAAACACTTGCAAGACAGACCACGGCAGTTGTTGCTGTTTCCGTAATCCTCGGAGCGTTGATCGCGGTGATCGACGTAATCCTAAGATACGGTATTGACTTATTGATAAAATAGTTGACCGCAGCGGAAAGGTGATTTTATGTCAGAAGCAAAATGGTATGTAGTTCATACTTATTCAGGGTATGAAAACAAAGTGAAAGCGAATATTGATAAGGCGATCGAGAACCGTCATCTTGAAGATCAGATTCTTGAAGTACGCGTTCCTATGGAAGAAGCGACAGAGTTGAGAAACGGTGTTCAAAAAGCGGTTCAGCGCAAGATGTTTCCGGGGTATGTGATGATCCATATGGTCATGAATGACGATACATGGTATGTAGTCAGAAATACTCGCGGAGTGACAGGCTTTGTCGGACCGGGATCAAAACCGGTTCCGCTCGAGGAGCATGAGATGGAAAATCTCGGCATCCAGAGAGATAATGTTATCGTGAATTTCGGAGTCGGCGACATGGTTGTCGTACTTAGCGGAGCATGGGAAGGCACAGTGGGAACTGTGCAGAGCATGAACGAACAGAAGAAGAGTCTGTCGATCAATGTTGAGCTGTTCGGCCGTGACACACCGGTTGAACTTAGTTTTTCAGAAGTGAAAAAATGGATTAAAAGTAAGTGGGAGGGGCTTGTCCCCGACAATACCACAAGGAGGTAATTGAAATGGCAAAAAAGTAGAAGGTTATATCAAATTGCAGATTCCTGCCGGCAAGGCAACTCCGGCACCGCCGGTTGGTCCGGCTCTTGGACAGCACGGCGTTAATATCGTTGAATTTACAAAACAGTTCAACGCAAGAACAGCAGATCAGGGCGATCTGATCATTCCGGTTGTCATCACAGTATACAATGACAGAAGTTTCAGCTTCGTTACAAAGACACCGCCGGCAGCAGTTTTGATTAAAAAAGCTTGCAAGATCCAGTCCGGATCAGGCGTACCGAACAAAAATAAAGTTGCGACGATCACAAAAGCTCAGCTTCAGGAGATCGCGGAACTGAAAATGCCGGATCTTAATGCGGCAACAGTTGAGTCTGCTATGAGTATGGTAGCAGGAACATGCCGTTCTATGGGTGTAGTAGTAGAAGAGTAGGCACAGAGTTTCGTCTGCATATTCAAAGCGCGGTGAGGATGAATCGGTTTTGAAGGGCAGAATGTAAACATCCGTGATGCATTGAAACAAACATCAAGTGATTTGAAAGAAGTGGGAGGGGCACGTTCCCGCAAATACCACAAGGAGGTTATTGTAAAATGAAACGAGGAAAGAAATATATCGAAGCTGCAAAACTGATCGAGAGAGGAAACCTCTACGAAAAAGAAGAAGCGGTAGCATTAGTGAAAAAAGCAGCAACAGCAAAGTTTGACGAGACAATCGAGGCTCACATCAGAACAGGTTGTGACGGACGTCATGCAGATCAGCAGATCCGCGGCGCGGTTGTTCTTCCGCACGGAACAGGTAAAAAAGTTCGCATTCTTGTATTTGCAAAAGACGCAAAGGCAGAAGAAGCAAAAGCAGCAGGAGCTGATTTTGTAGGAGGAGACGAGCTTATTCCGAAGATCCAGAACGAAGGATGGCTTGACTTTGACGTAGTTGTAGCTACACCGGATATGATGGGTGTTGTAGGACGTCTCGGACGTGTACTTGGACCGAAGGCTTATGCCGAACCCGAAAGCCGGAACAGTTACGATGGACGTGACAAAAGCGATCAACGACATCAAAGCCGGTAAGATCGAGTACAGACTTGACAAAACAAACATTATCCATGTTCCGATCGGTAAAGCATCCTTTACAGAGGAACAGTTAGCGGACAACTTCCAGACGCTTATCGATGCAATCAATAAGGCAAGACCGTCAGCGGTTAAAGGACAGTATTTGAAGAGCATTACTCTTACATCTACAATGGGACCTGGCGTGAAGGTTAATCCGATGAAACTTGCATAATTAAAGTAATATACAGCGAGACAGCATATCATAGTATGTGCTGTCTCGTTTGTTTTATAGGAAGCTTATAGAAACCGGATGAAAGTCCGGATATGCCCAGAAACTTGGCGATCGCTTATTTGTTTTAAAGTATGTGAATATGAAACACATGTGTAAAAAAGTAAAAATAGTAAAATTGACAAATTTTTGAAGAGAAGATGCGCCCGGAAAGGCTGTTTCATAGGATGAAAAAGGAATATTGATTAAAATCACAAAAAATTATGTAAGTGATAAAAATATTGAGTTTTAATGATGAAAAAACTATAATAATGAGAGAGTCGCTAGAGGCGAGTTGGTTTTTATATCGA
>ENA-OQJH01000482-OQJH01000482.1-human-gut-metagenome-genome-assembly--contig:-NODE-482-length-21556-cov-2.717579_pt1 | contig 21556 bp, 27 predicted proteins | sample MGYA00242597_ERZ504763 | MGnify/ENA primary metagenome ERZ504763 (study PRJEB26092, sample SAMD00036359) | human gut metagenome | host: Homo sapiens | study: EMG produced TPA metagenomics assembly of...
GCATTTTCTCAATCCCGACAGATACTCTTCTGATTATATTTTTAAAATATTCTCAGGAACTACGGGATTTCTGTGGCTTCCGTGTTGTTCCTGATGCCTCAAAATTTACCCGCTTTAAACAGGACTTTCTTATGGACTTACAATCGATGTTCGATCACTTAGTTGATATCACTGAACCGATCTGCAACGTATTGATTCTAACCTTGCTTCCATGAGTATCTTTGATACTTCTGGAATTGAGGCATGGGTAACAGAAAATAATCCGAAATACGCAAACCGTATCATAAAACAGTTAAAGGCCTTTGCAAAGGCTCACAACTTTGATAAAAACTTTGATCCTTACAAAGCTGCTTACGGCTCAATGCCTGCACACGCTACTGCTAACCCAGCTATCCAACAGATGTACATCAACGGACATTTCTGCTATGCCTATAAGTTTGGTATTGTCACTAATGGTCTTGGTATTGTTCGCGATATTACCTTCTACAATAAAGATTTCCTAAATGCTCATCCTAATATCATTGTTGAAAAGAAATCCGATTCACCAGATGAAGATAAATCACTTGCGGACTCTAAGGCACTGCTCCCTGTTTTGATTGATTTCTTTCAGAAGCATCCTTTGATCAACCCTAAAACTTTTCTAGGCGATGCCGCTTTTGATACCATTGAAATCTACAAAGCCCTTTTGGATGATCTTGGCTTTGAAAAAGCATTTATTCCACTCCGGACAAAACTATCAATGGAAGAAAATGGCTACACCTTCAACGAAAATGGTGTTCCTTGCTGTCCGCATGATTCCACACTTCCTATGAAACGGGAAGGGAGTAAATCTCATCTGAGAAGCAAACTTCCCAGCATGAAGTTTGTATGCCCTAAAATGAAATGGGAATACAACCGTGAAACCAAAACGAAACGCCGTGTCTGCCGCTGTGAGAACCCCTGTACCACATCTTCCTGTGGAAGAATGATTTACATTTACCCCGAAAAGAATCTGCGTGCCTATCCCGGTGTGGAACGTGGTTCCGTAGAATGGATGAGACCTATAAAATCCGTGTAAACGTTGAAAAATCAATCAACCATTTTAAAGACAGTTTCTGTATTGCCGGTCGTAAAACCCAAAATGAGAAAACACTACATGCAGATTTGTTGCTTGCAGGAATTTCTCAGTTAATAACTGTCATGGTTGCTGATAAAATTCACCAGCATCAATACATACGAAGTTTAAAACCACTCATAGCATAGGACTTACCAACTTCATAAGCCCATGAGGTTTATTTGTTGTGCCAAGAAATGAACGATTTTCACTTCCTATCCCAAGAATCCTGCATGACAGGAGCCTTCGCCTGTTTTCAGTCAGGATTGCGGACTTGTTTCGCAATTACCTATTGTTACAAATTCTGCTGTCATTTTTTGCAATATCTGTATAATTATGACGCTGTTTTTTATCTTTTAATTTTGATATCATATCACATATCGCGCTATATTTTCGATCATATTTGATATTTTTCGATTTATTGTTACATTTTTCATTGTTCTAACTCATTTGAAATGTTATAATAAAACCATTATAAATCGATTTAACGAAGAGAGAGGAGTATTGATTTTATGAAATGTCCGATATGCGGAAACAAACTTGAGATCAAAAACAAACAAATCGGCACTGACAACAGCGGAGATCCTGTCTTTAATGAATATGCAGTCTGCCGTGACTGTAAAAAACAGTGGAATTTAGACAAGCAACGTGCAAAAAAAGCAGCGGCAAAGGCATCTGCCAAAAAGCCGAAGCGGCAGATAAGACCAGCCGCAAAAAAACGAGAGCGACGTTGCTCAAAAAAAGAACGAAAACAAAATCAAAAAGGCGCACAAAGAGCCGGAAGCAGCTCATACCGGCAGCCCCAAAAAACGCGCTGCTGCAGAAGCTTCCCCAAAAGCTTCCGACCGGGTGAAGTCACCTGCGCAAAATCAAAAACGGCGGCCTGATGAAAAAGCAACTGACGAGAAAACAGTTCGGATTCAGGAAAATCCCGAAAAGAAAGTCCCGAAAAGAAAGCCTTCATCCAAACAAACTACTGAAAAATCAGCTCCGAACGAAGATAAACGGTACAGTAACATCCCACCGGAACAAGTCCGCACAAAACGGGAGAAAGCTGTTAAAAAAGGCTATGATGATATGCTTGCAACAGGAGTTCTTGATACTGACAAAGTAAAAAAAGCCTCCTCAAAATCATCCAAAAATAAAAACGACAAATATGACACAAAAGCTTCGCGTAAAATGCCTGAACCGGAAATCGACGATTATGAAGATGATTATTACGAAAGCGTTCCGAGATTCCGCGCAGTGCGCATCATTCTCGGGATCATCTCTCTCGCAGGATTCGGATTCTTTACTTATAAAGGATTCATGACCGGACTTAACGGCACAACAGACGGCGGCGGCACAAGCGGCACTTTATACATTATCCTTGCCCTTTGTATGCTCGTATCTTCACTTCTCTATTTTATCATGCAAAGTCAAATACGATTTTGCTTTCCTTCTTCCGATGCTTTTTTATCTCGGAAGCGGCGTATTTGCATTTTTGAAACGTGGAGATGATCTGCAGCTTCTCATCGCAGCTATTGTAAGCGGAGTATTGGCAATTATTTCACTCATACTTGCGATCACTTCCCGCGGAGGATCTGATTATGATGATAGTGAAGAAAATTATGATGAAGCCTTTGAAGACGATTATGCCGAGGAAGAATTTGACGATTAGAAAGCCATAACTGTTTTAGAAAAACTGAAATTTAAAAGCAGAGCGTTACTTACAGGAATCCCCAAAACCGGGAGACTTGCGTATCGCTCTGTTTTTATATCCTTTTCACTGTACGGTTATATTTTACATATATTACAATAAAACCAAATCATCTGGAGATTTCATGAAAAAACAACTTTTAACCTCTCTTTTTGCCTTCCTTCTTGTATTTTCTTTGTGTATGGGATGCTCTAAAGCCGAAACCGGAGATAAAACGACAGCTTCCGACTCCTTTGAAGTATCGTCTCAAAAAACTTCCCCTGTAAAAATCACACTAAACGAAGTGGCTCATTCTGTTTTCTATGCTCCACTATATGTGGCGATTGAGAAAGGATACTTCAAAGATGAAACATCGACCTCACACTTGTCACCGGATTTGGAGCCGATAAAACAATGACTGCCGTTATTTCCGGAGAAGCGATATTGGATTTATGGGATCTGAAGCTTCCGTTTATATGTACAGCGAAGGAGCTTCCGACTATGTCGTTAATTTTGCACAGCTCACACAGCGAGCCGGAAACTTTCTCGTTGCACGGCAAGACAACGAGCATTTTCAGTGGGCAGATCTCAAAGGAAAAACTGTTCTGGGCGGTAGAAAAGGCGGTATGCCGGAAATGGTATTTGAATATATTTTAAAAGAGAACGGAATTGACCCTGAAAAAGATCTTACAATTATCCAAAATATTGATTTCGGATCTACAGCTCCGGCTTTTGCGGATGGCCGCGGAGATTTTACGATTGAATTTGAGCCCGGAGCGACTTCTCTTGAATCCGAAGGAAAAGGTCATGTTATTGCATCGCTTGGCAAAGACAGCGGCTATGTTCCTTACACCGCATTCAGCGCCAAAAAAAAGTTATCTGAAAGAAAACCCTGATGTGATCCAGCGTTTTACAAACGCGCTTCAAAAGGGAATGGATTATGTCCGCTCTCACAGTCCTTCCGAAACCGCATCTGTAATCAAGCCTCAGTTTCCGGAAACAACACTTGAGATGATCACGACCATCGTAACACGTTACTATGAACAAGACACGTGGAAAAGCAATCTGATTTTTGAAGAAAGCAGCTTTGATCTGCTTCAGGATATCCTAGAAAGCGCCGGGGAGCTTGAAAAAAGAGCTCCGTATAAAGATCTTATAACGACTGAATTTGCAGAAAATGCCGCCAAATGATATAATAGCTTATATTTGATGTGACAAACACTAAAACAACGGGAGATTTTTATGATTGACAAAAGACTTGTTCCTTACAGCGGTTTAAAAAAAGAACCTTTTTCAGGCAGCCATAACGGAATGCGGTACATGATGCGTTCAGACAATGGCAGAGACAGCACAACATTCACCGTTTTTGTCTATCCTGAACCATGGTGTTTTGAACAAACGCCGGAAGATCAAATTGAAGTCATACTTTTGACCTTTCCGAAGAAGGGCTTGATCTGGCGATCACATGGTTGTGGGAGCGGTTTGAAGCCGAACGTGACCGTTGGACGCAGGCATCACAGGAAATAATGCATACTGTCAAAAAGCATACACTTTAGTTTCTTTTTAGAAATTTTAATTTTTCTTCCATATATTGTCACATCACATTCACAATTACGTGTTATCTTAAATATATGAAAACGATAGGAAACACAAAACAGTGTATTCCCCATCGTCCATAACAACAGAAAGCATGATCAAAATTCAGTTTCTGTTGTTTCCATAAAAGGAGACGACGACTGTATATGCAGTCGGTATGTACAGTCGTCGGACTTCGCCTAAATATGAAAAATATTAAAACAGCGGTATCTTATTATCTGTTAAGGATCGACTGTTATTCATTCAAAAACAATATTTTCCCCTCATCGATCCACAAATAGTCAGGAAATCCTTTTTTCTCTATTTCTTCCATTTTTTCCCTTTGAACAAACCAACAAATCATAGTTTTGTCTTTTTCACCGTTTTTTTCTGTACTGTTTCCTATTCTATTCTCTGCCGCAATATAATAGTTCTGCTCAAACGGAAGGCGGGCGCTGCTCTCAAGTTGAAATTTAAGCATATTTTCTCCCCTTGTTCCCACACAGGAATAAAATCATGTGCCCGATACCCAATCCATTTCGCATCTTTTGGTACTTTTCTCTTTGTCTTTAAGCAAATTCCCCACTCCTTTGCTTCTACTGTATGATCATCTATATAGATAATACTTGAGAAATTTTTACATCCTGTAAGTATGGCGGCAGTCTTATTTTCGGATTTTGAAACAGCTCCTCGGTTTTGCCGGATGCGACAATCCTCCCCTTATCCATAACGAAAAGCTCTTCACTAAAACGGTAAATTTCATCTCGATTATGTGATACCATAATCACAGTTCCCATATATGACTCTAACATCTGAAGCACTTCTTGCTCCAATCGGTCTTTTAAATACAGATCAAGAGCGGAAAGGCTCGTCTAATAAAATAACTTCCGGTTCATAAGCCATAATCCGAGCAAGCGCCGTTCTTTGCTGCTGTCCTCCGGAAAGCTGCTTTGGATAATGTTTTTCCAGACCTGCCAGACCAAACTTTTGAATCATCTCTTTGACCCGCTTATGTATATCCTGCTTATTTCCTTTTAGCCCGGCCGCTATATTTTGCTCTACTGTCATCGTCGGAAATAGCGCGTAATTTTGAAACAAGTATCCAACTTTACGTTTCTGTGTTTTTAGATTTGTTTTCGTTTCTTTATCAAATAATATATTTCCGTCTATCTTAATGTGACCACTATCAGGAGTCTCTATTCCCGCAATACTTTTTAATGTCATACTTTTACCGCAGCCTGATGCCCCTAAAATACCGATTCGTTTTGACTGACTTTTAAAATTGATATCCAAACTGAATTTATCCCATTTTTTCCGAATCAGCATATCAATCGCCATCTTTTACCACCTCCCGATATTTTTCATCTTTCGTCCGGAAATGAAATTCATAAGAAAAATAATGACAAAAGCGATCAGAACTACAACCGAAACCCAAATTCCTGCCGTAACATAATCTCCGTCCTGAATGACCATCGCAATCTTCTGAGCGATCGTCCCCGTCTTTCCTTGTATATTTCCTGCCAGCATAGACGTCGCCCCATATTCTCCCATCGCTCTTGCAAATGTCAGGATTGTTCCTGACGCAATTCCCGGACCGCAGTCGGTATAACGATTTTCCAAAAATTTTCGTCTCTGACATGCCGAGTGTACGGCCTGCATACACGAGATTCACATCAATTTGCTCCATTGCCGCTCTTGCGTTTCGATACATCAGCGGAAACGAAATTACAATCGCGGCGATCACACATCCAATCCATGTCTGCACGACTTTAAAACCAAACTCTTCAAATAAAAATGCTCCGACCGGTCTTCTCCTGCTAAACAACAACAGTAAAAAAAAGCCTGCTACCGTAGGAGGCATCACCATAGGAAGCGTCAAAATCCCATCTAGCACCGCTTTTTCCCCGGGGAAGCTTTTACTGCTTTTCCAGCCGCAAATATCCCGAGAAAAAACGAAATCACCGTAGCTGCCACACCTGTTTTCAAAGAAATATACAGAGGGCTCCAATCCAGATTTTTCAATATTTCTGTTACTTCATCCATTATTTATACTCCACATCTATTTGCGTACGAATGCATTATCTCCTGCCTTAACCTGATCTGAATGCACACTATTTTATATCCGTATCAAAATAATATGACTCAAACACTTTGCCGCTTCATCAGATAAAAGAAAATCCATAAAATCTTCCGCCGCTTCGGTCTGCTTTTTATCAGCTTCTTTATTCACAATCTGAGCGATCGGATAGATCACATCTCCGGTCAGATCAGAACTTACTTTTTCTAAAATCTTAATATCGTCTTCGTATCCGTATATATCAGAATAATAAGTCGTTCCCACTTCGCATGAACCTTCCGCGACTGCCATCAGCACTTTGCTTACGTTATCCTGCTCGCTGATCTCAACTCCTCCAAACGCTTCGGAAATTTCCTGTGCCGTAATAGAATCCGGATCGTTTGAAGTATGGATAATTCCCATATTCACAAGAGCCTGTCTTGTATATTTTCCGACAGGAACGCTTCCTCCTGCCAGCGCAATGCTCTCTGCATCCTGAAGGTTTGCCAGCCCTTTGACTTTTGTTTTGCTGTCTTTAAGCGTTATAACGACAACCTGATTATTCACCACATCACTTCTCGTTCCGTCTACAAGAAATCCGTCTGCTTCAAGCACATCCATCTGTTTCTGAGCTGCCGAAAAGAAAAGATCGCATTCATATCCTTCTTCAATCTGCGTCAGAAGAGTTCCGGAACTATCCGCGTTGTATATGATCTTCACATTCGGATGATCCTTTTGATACTCCTTTGCAAGTTCCGTCATAACTGTATTCAGACTCGCCGCAATAAAAACCTGTATTTCTGTTTCCTCCTCTGCCGTAGCCTTTCCTTCTGTACCCATATCCCCGGCAGATTCTTCTCTTTGCTTTTTGCCGTTTCCGGTATCGCTTCCCGCTTTGCAGCCAAACATGGCAACTGAAAGGGCGAGAACAGCAATCACTGCAATGACTCTTTTTTTCATATTATTTCCTTTTCTTTTATTTACGCTTTTTTATTTTCTTCCGTTTCTTTCCCCAGATTCTCCAGATCCCTCTTGCTGTCGATATCTTTGAGTTCTTCCCGGCTTGTCTCTATGATACGTACCTTTTCTTCGTATTTTGTAAGCATTTGTCTGCCGCCTTCATCCCCTGTTAATTCTAATAATTCCGCAAAACAGTGAGCCGGCCACAAAACCGGATTTCCTTTTTGTCCCCGATATCCCGCACAAATAACGTTTTTCTTATGCAGCGCCGCATCGTTTAATATTCTTTGGATTGTGGATATTTTCAGTTTCGGCTGATCGCACACTGAAAACAGGATTCCGTCCGGTGCACCCGATTTTCTGTCTGTCCCGCTCTTAAAACTATGAGATACTGCCTTTAAGCCAAGTACGACAGAATGTGCGATGCCTTTTTCCGGCTCTTTATTTCTCACAACAAAGATTCCTCTTTTTCGGCTTCCTCTATAATCTTCTCATCCCCTGTAACAATAAACAGTTCAACGGATGAAAAAGCCTGCATTTTATCCATCATATGCATATACATCGGCTTTTGATCTATCTTTGCGTGAAGTTTGCTTTCCCCACGTTCCCTGAGAATCTTGTTCCCTTTCCCGCCGCCAATATAACGACTGCATAATGCCCTTTTATTTTTTCAAAGCGCTCTGCCGCTTCAAGCGCTCCGCCTCCTATTGCTCTTGCCTTGTCCGAAATCGTCTCGCAGTGGGAACGCTCCGCGCGGGCATCTATATCTCCGATTTTCAGATTCTTCTTTACATACGCCCCCGGCTGCAGCATTCCTCTCACGATCCCGCCCATTTGGGCGAAACCGGTTTTCCTCCGGTTACTGCAACAATCTGCCCTTTTTCGACTATATCGCCGATTCGGACTTTCGGTTCTATTATCCCGTCTTCCGAAGCACGAATGAGACGCTCGGTCGTATATCCTCCTATGTTTCCCGGAACTCCTGTATCCGCAATAGCGCTTCCTTCCCATATTACCGAACCGAGAGTATGACCTCTTTTTGTCTCGATCACACAATGACAGTCTTTTCCCGCTGTAAATCCCGGACCTATTCCGATCACAAAAGGAGCGTCCGTAATCTTAGTTCCGGTATTTTTCTTTGCAATAATAGCATCAACGATCACATCCGGTTTATACCATTTTCGACAATCCGCCTTTGGATCAACTATAACAGGGATTTTGCCTTCCTCCATTATCGCTTCCGCATCTTCCTGTGTCTTTGCAGATACCGCTTCCATCTCTTCTACAATCGCCCGCCTGTCATATACCGCCCTTGACAAAGCAACCGTTCTCCTTACCGTAAGGGGCTGTGCGATCTCTGTCATCAAAATCTGATGACCTGCTCCGTACAGTCTCGATGCGATTCCCGTCGCCAGGTCCCCTGCGCCTTTAATTAATATTTTCACACTTTTTTCCTCTTATTTTTATTCTAAAGTTTCTTTGAATGCAAAGATGTCACTACAATATTTTCCACTCCCCGAACATTCAATTCTCTGCAGACTTCAAGCGCTGCTTCTCTTTTAGATGCACTGTCTGCTTTATTTAAAACAACCGTATACTGCGCATAAGGCGGACAGCCTTTTCTGCCCGCCTTATGCGATGACGCAAGTATCGCGATATCTTTTGCCGTAACGAACTCTTCTCCGCCTTTTTCTAAGATCTGTGCTGCTCTTTCCCACCGAAAACAGGTTGATTCTAACGTCCTGCCTATTGCATCTAACCCATATACGGAAACAACATGTCCTGTTTGACTCGGAATGACCGGTTCATGTTCTGCGGGAACTTTTAACGGAAGTCGTTTTGCTCCGTCTGCTTCGACCAGTATCGGCAGCTCCCACCAAAAGATCTCGTCTAAAATTTCTTTTGCAGGCGGCGCCGTTTTCCCGGAAATCAAATCCCTGCTTCCGATCCACACTCTCCCGAACTTCCCAACGTATCCTTTATTTTACCGATAGATGTATCTTCTAAAAATATGGTTTATTTTCATGCATGATCTTCGTTGTAGTCGTAATGATCACATGTTGTTTTTTTCTTACACACTCGTCTTCCAAACGATGCAAAAGAGTTGTTTTTCCTCCCGCTCCCACGACCGAGATGACTGATGTGTTCACAGAAAGCGCCTCTGACAAAGACATACGTTCACACAATTCATTATTTTTATAGATAAACACCATATTATTCTACGCCATGACGGATATACATTCCTGTCTTTTCTTCTATGATTTTTCCGTTCTCTGCCACAAGTTTTCCTCTCAAATAAACCTGTTCTGCTCCTTCGATCTCTGCTCCTTCCAACACGCAATAGTCGCATGCAGACTGATGATCCGCCGCAGTCATCGTCCATTCCGTGTTAGGATTCCATATGACGATGTCCGCGTCACTGCCCGGAATAAGTGCCCCTTTCCACGGATATAATTTAAATAATTTTGCGGGATTCTCCGAAAGATATGCACACATCTGCTCTGCCGTTATCTTTCCTTCATTCACTCCGAACTGCCACATAAGCGCCGGACGTTCTTCTGCTCCCGGCATACCGGAAGGCGTCAGCATAAAATCCTCTTCTCCTGCATTTTTCTGTTCTTTTGTAAATCCAAAATGATCGGACGCTATCGTCTGAATCCTTCCTTCTTTCAATGCATCCCACAATATATCGCTGTTTTTCTGTTTCCTAAGAGGCGGAACAGTTACATATTTTCGCGCTTCTTCTGCCGCAAGAGCATATTTTTCCTCATTCAGAAGAAGATATTCCGGACACGTCTCGACATAGACGGTCTGACCGATTTCTCTCGCTTTTAAAATCTCCCGGTATCCGGCAGCCGTACTTAAATTCACAATGATCACCGGAACATCCGCACATTTGGCAATCTTCAGGATGCGCCCCACCGCTTCTGCTTCCGCTTCTTTTGGGTGTATCCATGAATAATCCGCAATATCCGTTCTTCCTTTTGTTTTCTCAAGTTCTTTTAAACGAGACTGTACAATCCCGTGATTTTCGCAATGAACTCCGACAATGCCGCCTAGTTCTTTCACCCTTGAAAAAATCTCGTAAATCTGTCCGTCATCCAGCATCATGTCATACGCCGTATATAATTTGAAAGAACAAGTCTCCTTTTTTACAATCTCCCCCAGTTCCTCTGCAACGTCATCGTTCCACTCATTCAGTGTAAGATGCAGCGCATAATCACATGATGCCTCGCCTTCTGCTTCCTGACGTTTATCGTCAATCGCTTCTTTCAGACTTTTTCCTTTCTTCTGCTCTGCAAAATCTATGATGCACGTCGTTCCGCCTGCCAGCGCTGCCTTTGTTCCGGTTTCAAACTTGTCTGTCGCCGTAATATCATTAAACTTTGCCGCCATATGCGTATGAGCATCTATAAAACCCGGAAAAAGAAGCTTTCCTCTCACATCGATCGTTTCCGCATCCTGAAATTCAAGATTTTTCCCTGCCGCAAGAATCTTTTCCCCTTTTACCAAAGATCGATCTTTTTCAGACCTTCCCCGCTGACTACCGTTCCTCCTTTGAATAACCGTTTCATCATTAATCCCCTTCTTTCTACTTGATTTTATACCTTTTATAAAAATAATTCGTTCTTTACTTAACGTAATTTCGTTCCTTTTCCGTCGTTTTCTCCTTCGGAAGGATCAAGTTCAGTATTACGGCGAAAATTGTCGCCAAAACAACCGGAGAGGATGCAAATGTATTGTTTATGATCGCCTGAAAGTTTTCAAGATTCATACTCAGGTTCAAAGCGCTGTGGATACTCTGCGTCATTTGATCCAGACATCCGCCGCTTAATGAAACACCCATTCCGATCGCAATAGAAAGTCCGGCTACCGTTGCATTACGGGCAGTCAGTTTTTCCGTTACAAGCAGTCGGATTCCCGTCATTGCGATAGAAGCAAACACCGAAACGACCGCGCCTCCAAGCACGCATTGCGGAATCGTCCTTAATAAAGCCGAAAACTTCGGAATCAGACCGGCTACAAGAAGGATTCCCGCCGATGTCGCAAACACCCTTCTTGAAATCACTTTCGTCGTACCTACAATGCCGACATTCTGACTGAATGTTGCCGTCGGAGGACAGCCGAAAAAAGCGCTGATAATATTTCCTATTCCATATCCGATGATACCGCCGTTTAATTCCCTGTCTGTCGGGAGACGATCCATTCCGCCGCTTGTAGTTGCGGAAAAATCTCCCATCGCCTGAATGGAATTGACTAAAAATAAAATTGCCAAAGGTATGATCGCCGATATTTCAAATTTCATACCAAACTCCATCGGTTTCGGGATCTGAAACATCCCGCGCTTGAAAGAACTGAAAAATCTACCATTCCAAAGCAAAGCGCGAGCACATATCCACACAAAAGCCCGATCAATATTGACGCCAGTTTAAAAAGACCTTTCCCATAATGATTTAACGCAACGACGATTGCAAGCGTCACAAAAGCAACGACCCAATTCTGCCAGGAACCAAACACAAGCGCCGGCGTCTTTCCCTGTTGTTCTACTACGAGCTCATATGTATTGGCCGGATTTCCTGCCATATAATTGATCGCTGTTTTATACAAAGACAGCCCGATCGCAAAAATAACCGTGCCGATCACAAGCGGCGGAAATACTTTTCTGATCTGTTTGATCGTCAATCCTACAATAATCGCTATCACGCCGCCTATGAGCATCGCTCCGAGAATCGTATCAATGCTTTTTGCCTGTGCGGCGATTGCCGTCATCGTCGGAACGTAAGCAAAACTCACGCCGATGATCACCGGAAGCCCGATCCGATCCTGATTTTATTTCCATATAACTGAAGCAGCGTAGACAGCGCCGCAAAGACAAGAGACATCTGTATTAAAAGTCCCATATCTACATTGCCTCCCGCATTATTCGCCGCATTTGCAACCAAAATTGCCGGCGTCACACATCCGACTACCGCCGCAAGCACATGCTGCGCCGCAAGGGGAAATACCTGTCCCGCCGACGGCTTTCCGTCCCACTTAAACAACTCTGAATTATCTTTTTTTGTCTCTCGTATACCCATCTTACTTTTCCTCTTTCTGACTGATCTTTATCCTTCCTTGATACAGGAAAATCTCCGAAGATTTTTTCTCTTTTTCCTCTCCCGTTTTTCCTGTTCATACCGCCTTTTATCTTCTATTAGAATATCATTAAATATAATGAAATGCAATAATCGCCCATTATGCTTTCCCCCTCTTCTTTTCATCTGAGCACACCTCAAAAACAAGCACGGTACACTTCGGATTCGCCTAAAAATATATACAAGGCGAATTTTTTTGATGTATGATAAGAGAATGCAAAATATTTTTTCAGGAGGTAGATATAATGTTAAAATATGTTGAAACAAACAAAGCACCGGCAGCGATCGGACCATATTCACAAGGTATTGTAGTAAATGGAACTGCGTTTTTCTCCGGTCAGATTCCTCTTTCTCCGGAAACCGGTGAAGTCATCGGAACAACGATCCGGGAACAGACAGAGCAAGTTATGAAAAATATACAAGGACTTCTCGAAAGCCAAAACGCTTCTTTTACAGATGTTGTAAAAACGACATGCTTTCTTGCCGATATGTCTGATTTGCCGCATTTAACGAAGTATATGCAAAATATTTTACAGGAAAACCCGCCCGTTCCTGCGTCGCCGTAAAAGATCTCCCGAAAGGAGTTTTGTGCGAGGTGGAAACAATCGCGGTCATTGAAGAAAATTAAACATCGAAAGGATAAGCCGAATTCTTTTCAAGAAACAGCCCGCGAAGGTTTCATTCTCCGCGGGCTGTTTCTTCATTTATTTATCTTTTATTTGTCTTTTATTTTTCTCTTTTCCTTAAGAAAGATCGATTTCTTTTCCTTTTACATATTTTCCGACTACTTCCCGTTCATCCGCCAGATAGATCATCCGTTCCAGTCGGCTTCTTATATCAAGTTCCTGGGGATGCGCAAGCCTGCTGTCATCCAGAACGACTGCATCAAATTCGTATCCCGGTTCAAAGCTTCCAACTTCCCGAAAATTCTCCTCCTCCTTTGTCGCCATAAAGAAAACTTCTTCTGACGTCAGCGCTTCTAACTATCGTCGCAAATACGCCAACGCAGTTTTGACGCCTGAACGGCATGAGCCATTGCCCGAAACATATTTTCCGTACTTCCTCCTGCCACATCGCTTCCCAATCCGACATGAAGTCCTTCTTCAAGAAACTTTCTTATCGGCGCGATCCCGGAAGACACATTCATATTAGACTCGGGACAGTGTGCGATAAATACGCCGTTTTCTTTCATCCTGCTGATCTCTCTTTCATCGCTGTGTACACAATGCGCCATAATCGTACGTGTATCTTTACCGAACAATCCGAATGTATCATAAACGTCTCCGTAAAACTCAGACCACGGACAAAGTTCTTTTACCCATGCGATCTCCCCGAAGTTTTCCGACAAATGTGACTGAAGCGGAAGCTCATAACGTTTCTGAAGTTTTTTTAGTTCTTTCATAACCTCATCGGTACACGTCGGAATAAATCTCGGCGTAAGGATCGGATATGTACGACTGTAGTTTTTCTGAATTGTCTCCTCAATCCACTTTAAAGTTTCTTCTGTCGACTTTTTTCGTTTCTTCAACTAAATAATCCGGCGCATTCCGATCCATATTCACTTTCCCGACAAAAGTACTCAGCCCGCTTTGTTCAAGCATATCCATAAGCAAAACAGTCGCCGGCCTGTGAAGAGTCGCAAATACACACGCCCTTGTAGTTGCACTCTTTTGCATATTTTTCACGAAAATCCGGTATGACTTTTCTGCATAGTCTAAATCACAAAACTTCGATTCCTCCGGAAACGTATTCGTTTCGAGCCATTCTAACAATTCCATATCCATTCCCAGACCGCGGTACGAATACTGAGGCGCATGAACATGAAGATCTGTAAATCCCGGAATAATCAGCGCGTCTTTGTAATCCCGTATCGGATTTCCTCCGAATTTAAACGGAAGCGTCTTATAGACGCCCTCCACGATTCCGTCTTTGCAGACTACATATCCATTTTCACAAATCGAAAATTCTTTCTGATTTTTGCTGTATACAATATTTCCTTTTAAAATAAAAACCGATTTTCTTTTCATTTCACTGCCTCCTTTCCTTTTCGGTTATATCATCTCAAGCATCACTTCTACGACGCTCCGCATACCATTCCTTCCTCTTCTGCGTCGTCTGCCGTCATATCGACTTTACAAAGTTGAAATACAGGTTCGCCTTTTCGCATCATAAGCAGGGCTTTTTGCATGACTTCACTTTCTACACATCCTCCGCCTATCGTACCCGTTATGCTTCCGTCTTCCATTATCAGCATCTTCGTTCCTACGCTTCTAGGCGCAGATCCTTTTCGGGAAACGATAGTCGCAAGCACTTTTTTCAATGATGGTTCCTTAAAACTTCTTTTGTATCATTTTCTTTTCAAAAAGCTTCTCCGACAACTCTTTTGAATATCCGCCCGCTTTTTCTCTGCTGTTTTTTACTTCGATTATTTCCGCCATGATCGAAACGGCGATCTCCTCCGGAGTCTCTGCCTTGATCTTCAATCCTATCGGCGTGTGTACCCGCTCTAAATCTTCTCTGTCGATACCTTTTTCTCAAGCTGATCTTTTACGATTGCAACCCGCCGTTTACTGCCCATCATCCCGATATATGCATTTTGCTTTTCCACGATTATTTCCAGACATTCCGCATCGTATCTGTGACCGCGCGTCACTATGACAAACCATGTATCCGAGTCACCGCCGATCTTTGCAAGTCCTTCCTTAAAAGGAGCGCAAATGACATTATCTGCTCCGGCTTTTCTTACATGATCTGCGAATTTCGGACGATCCTCAAGAACAGTCACCTCAAACCCAAGCATCTTCCCGAGTTTCGTAGCCGCAGCCGAAACGTGTCCTCCGCCGCAAATTACAAGACGGGGAATTCTTCCGATTCGTTCACGGAAGATTCTGCTCTTGCCTTCACATCCGCTTTTTTCTCTGTTTTCCTTTTTCTTTTCGTCCGGTCTTTCATTTTGTTCTTCGTCTTGAGCAAAAATCCCGGAAAGAATCCGCTTCTTTCCGGCATCTTTGCCGCACAAAACAGTCTCCGTCCAAACATCCCCGTCAGAAAGATCCAGTACCTTTTTTAATTCTTCATAAAACTCATTCATATCTACTCTCCAGCGCTGATCTGAAACAAACTCCCGGTCGCAAAGAAAAAGCGGCATCTTCAAGATCCCGCCCATTCTTTTACAGAACACTTATTTTTAATCAAATCTCCCTGTTCTTCTTATGCTCTGGCCAATCTTGAAAGAACATCTTTAAGAAGCTCATAGAAACGCTCAAGCGAATCAAGCGGAGCATTCTCATCCGGAGTGTGTACATTATTCAGTGTCGGACCTACTGCGATCGCATCCAGTCCCGGAATTGCTTCTGAAAAAAGTCCGCATTCAAGTCCTGCATGAATCGCCTCCAAACGAAGTTCACTTCCGAACAGATCGCGGTAGCTTTCTACAAACAGATCGCGGATCTTAGATTCTTCCGCATAACTCCAGCCCGGATATTCTCCGCTGTACTCAATCTCAAATCCAAACGTCTCTGCAAGAAGTGCGAAACGCGATTTTGTATCTTCCTGAAGGCTTGCAACAGACGATCTGGGAGAAACCGCAACCATAATATAATCTTCTTCTGTTCTGACTACTCCCATATTAGACGATACAACGACAAACCCGTTCATCTTGATGTTTCGTCTGTAAATTCCGTTTGGAGCAAGACGCATCAGACTTACGAATGCCTTTGCATCTTCTTCCTGAACCGCCATTGCGCTCTGGCCTTCCGTCACTGCGATCTCGCAGGAGAAATCCGGCTCAAAAGATGTGATTTCATCTGCAAATACTTCTGCGAGATCACATTGCAAGTTTCTCTGCTTTTTGTGCTTCTGCCGAATCTGCATAGATAAGAGACATCTCACACTCTCTTGTAATTGCATTATCTTTTGTTCCGCCTGCAAAGTTCACAAGAAGTCCTTTTGTATTTTTCAGAAGATGATCTGCCATACGAGCCATCAGAAGATTCGCATTCTGACGCTCTTTATCAATATCCGTTCCCGAATGTCCGCCGAGAAGGCCTTCTGCTTTTATTTGAACTAATGTTCCTTCTGCCTGCACTCTTTCTATCTTTCTTGTAAGCTGAACACGAAGTCCGCCGGCACAGCTAACTGTTGCGACTCCTTCTTCTTCTGAATCCATGTTGATCATCGTACGCGCTGTGATCTGAGACTTATCAAGCGCCTGAGCGCCGTTTAGTCCGATTTCCTCCGACGTCGTAAACACACACTCTACAGGAGGGTGCTCTAATTCTTTATCGTCAAGAACTGTCATCATAAGGGCAACCGCTACTCCGTTGTCTGCTCCGAGAGTCGTTCCGTTTGCGTAAAGAACGCCGTCTTTTACAATGAGATCAAGCCCGTCTTTTTCAAAATCATGCTCGACTCCGGCAAGTTTATCGCATACCATATCGATATGTCCCTGAAGCATAACAGGAGCTTTGTCTTTTGCCCCCTCGCTTCCTTCTTTTTTTATGATCACATTATTACTTTCATCCTGGTAAACCCAGAGGTTTCTGTCTTTTGCGAATTTCACAAGATAGTCGCTAAGACCCTTCTCATTTCCCGATCCTCTCGGGATTGCGCTGATATCTTCAAAAAATGAAATAATTCTCCGGCTTGCAGCCTGTGATCTTGTACTCCATAATAAATCCTCTTTTCTATTAGTTATTGCCATATGCTTTATTGATTATAACAGATTTTTCTTAATTTTTCATCCATTTTTACATATGTTTTTCTTGACACTTTTTCCCCTGTAAACTAAAATAAAGCAGTAAAAATATTGTTATGATTCCGTCACTTTAAAAATGACGGTTTTTATTTTGCGGAAGCGCCCTGTGCGTTCCATATTGAAAGGTGGTGAGGTTATGGACTCCGGTGTCAGTTGTCATATACACAGTCTGATCGAAAAAAATTACATAAAGAGAGGTATTTATCATGAACAAAGACATTTTTGTACAGCTTCTCGGCCAGCGTCAGTTCAAAGCTGTGAGAAGCATTTTAGATGTAATGAACGAAGTGGACATAGCCTCATTACTGTCAGAACTTGACGATAAAGAGCTTGCTCTTGCATTTCGGCTGATTCCGAAAGATAAGGCAGCGGAAGTATTTGCCAATATGGAAACTTCCATGCAGACCTACCTTGTAGACATGTTTTCCGAAAAAGAACTAAAGGAACTCCTTGATGACCTTTACATGGATGATACTGTCGATCTTCTCGAAGAGCTTCCGGCAAACCTCGTAAATCGTATTCTTGATACGGTTTCGCCGTCTGACAGAACGCTGATCAACCAACTTCTTAATTATCCGGAAGACAGCGCAGGAAGCATCATACAACCGAATATGTCGATATCCGTCAGTCTATGACTGTCGCACAGTCTATGGCTCACATCAAGGAAACCGGTATTCACAAAGAAACGATCTATACCTGCTACGTCACAGATAAAAGGAAGCTGATCGGCATCGTCAGCGCAAAAGATCTCATGACGACCGACGATGGCATTCTGATCAGTGAACTGATGGAAACAGAGATCATTTCCGTAAGAACTTATACCGATAAAGAAGAAGTGGCTCAATTATTCAGAAAATACGACCTGCTTGCGCTTCCGGTACTTGATAAAGACGGACTTATGGTCGGAATCGTCACATTTGACGACGCTATGGACGTTATGGTTGAAGAAGCAACAGAAGATATCACTAAGATGGCCGCCATTAATCCAAGCGAAAAAACTTATTTTAATACATCCACTTTCGCCCACGCAAAAAACAGGATCCCATGGCTTCTCATCCTTATGCTTACTTCCATTATCACAGGTACGATCATCACAAAATATGAAGACGCATTTGCTGCGATCCCGCTTCTTGTATCCTTTATCCCTATGTTGATGGATACAGGCGGAAACTGTGGTTCGCAAAGCTCAACACTGGTCATTCGGGGACTTGCTCTTTCGGAAATACATTTTAAAGATATTTTTAAAGTTATTTTTAAAGAATTCCGTATCTCCATAATTGTAGGAGCTGTACTCGCTCTTACAAACGGCGTTCGTATCCTGATCCAGTATCATAATCCGAATCTTGCTTTAGTCATTGCGCTTTCGCTGATCGCAACTGTTATCATCTCGAAACTGATCGGATGTATTCTTCCTCTTGTTGCAAGCAAGGTGCACCTTGATCCGGCTATTATGGCTTCTCCGCTGATCACAACGCTTGTCGATACATTTTCTATATTGATTTATTTTAATATTGCATCATTAATGTTCCGGTTGTAAGCAGTTCTGTTTTCACAACTTTTTCTGCTTAAAAAGGCGCTGATCCGTAAAAAACGAATCAACGCCTTTTTCTTGTTATAACTCAGGAATCTTATGGCAAATATATCTTAACACTTTCCTCAGATCACCGATCTCGACTTTCCCGTCTTCCGTCACATCCGCAGCAAGTTTCTGCTGTTCTGTCAACTCTACTTTTTTACATACGCTGCGCAGGATCAGGCGCAGATCACTGATCTCAACTTTCCCGTCTTCATTTACGTCGCCCTTTATATATGACTGGCTTTGCTCAAACGGATTGACCGCATAAATCGTCGGAGCCTTGCGTCTGTCACATACCATCTTACAACCCCGTCCGGTCCTACGACGGGCTGACAATCGGAAAGCGGCATCGATTTTGACCTTATATTAGAAGTTTTATTTCCTTCGGAATCGATCGTTACGATCTTCGTCGTCAGATTCCCCTCGGATTTACTGCCTTCCTGCCACATTACAAGGAATTGATCCTCTCCGATCTTCACAAGCTGAGGTGTCTGTACGTTTATACCCTGCTGCTTATCGTAATTTGTCAGCCATACCGTTTTCGCTTGAGTTAATTGTTTATCGGTAATGCTGATAAAAATATTTCTCTGGTCTGAAGTATTGGCACTTTCGCTCTCGAAATCTACTGCATTTCCTGCGATAATACAGTTTTCAGACGATATTTCAAACCCGCCGACAGAGGCTCCCGTAGAATTGTAATGCCCTCCGGTCACCTTGCCTAAACCAACCGGAATCGCATAATCGACTTTAGTGATCGATCCGCCAACCTGTGACTTAATAAGAGCGATTCCTCTCGGTGCATAATCACCGTGATCTACTCTGTAAATATTCTCTCCGTCCGTCTGAATAAACTGATTAAAAGAATGACTTACATATCCTGCCTGTGCAAGATTCAGCACATCATAGTAAGACTGTTCTACACTCATGTCATTTTCATTGATCACAAACGTCATATTCGCCTGATGATTCAATCCGTCGCTGTCAGTATACATCTCATGACATGTATGAATATAAAGCTTTCCGGCTGTCTCTGTCATCCGCAGCGAACCTGCCTCAAACGGAATATTCGTATTCGCTCCGTATACGGAAACCGCCCCTATTCTCTGAAAATCTTTGGAATATTTTACGATTCGCATTACTTCTTCTTCATCGCTGTCATTTGGATTAGCCTGTCCGAACACGAAATAATTATGATCGCTTCCACTGTAAAATCCGCCAAACAGACTCAGCTCCATTGCAACCGTTTTACTTCCGGTCTTCTTGCCTGCCGCAGAATAGTTTTCAACGATCATTTTCCGCCGCAATGCTCCACTCTCGTAAATGTTCCGTCTGCATTCGGAATCAAATAAGAATTAACTGTCTTACTCCATATTGCATAATCATTCAAAGAATGATTATTAGAAGCATAACCATCTGTAACCGTCGCTGTTTTATCCGGGTCTTGAACAGAAGGTTCTCCCGTCACCGTCACCGTACACTGCGCCGACAGACCGCTTGTTGTACTGACTGTGATCACTGCCTCTCCTTTGCTCCAGCCGAATACCTGTCCCGCCCGGTTGATGCTCGCGATTTTCGGATCGCTGCTCTTCCAACTGTAGACTTCTTCCATTGTTCCGTTTGTCACAGGTGTAAGCTGCAATGTATCGCCTATATTTACCGTATGGCTGCTTCCTTCCACTTCCAGGCTGGTCGCTTTCTTCCATGGGAAAAATTCATAATAATAATTATCGCCGGATTTTTCAACCGCTGCAACCCCGCCTTCGTATTCCATCAGACAGAATACCGGATAATCTGTTTTTGCAGAATAAATCTCTTCTCGCTTTGGATGTCATATTCCGCTATGTATGAATTGTCTTTAAATGTAACAATAGAATCCGTCTCCTCGCGGTAGATCGTTCGTGTTCCGACGCTCGCATTCGGATCAAACGCTCCTCCTTCTTCATTATTGCGCGGTAAGAAGAAAACTTCCGTATCTTCCGGTTCTTCTGATTTATACACATCAGAATCCCAAACCTTTAGTCTTGAATTAAATGTACTGTCTACGCATATATATTTATCCCCGAGCATACCGGCCTGTTCTTCACGTTCATAGAAATATGACTGACAAATATACATCATCAATTTTTTATTATGAAAGGTGAGCTGATCTCCGGTTACATTTCCGGCGCGAAGGGCATGCATATCATGGTCATACCCCCAGTACCGCCAGTTATTATAAGTATCTACATAATAGTTCCCGTTACTTTCATCGAAGCCGCAAAAACCGTACACTGCCTCCTCGGATAAAGCCTGCGATAAAAGCGTTCCTTCCGGCGATAAAAGATACAGATCATAATCGTCACCATTGCCATTCGATTCGGCAAGATAAATCCTTCCCTTTGAATCTGCGCCGATCGAACTTGCGTGATCTCCATACTGAAGTTTCTTCTCTTCCTGCTGCGTAAGCAAATTATAGATCGTAATATTAGAACTGCGGTCCAATATATACAGTCTGTCATTTGCCACATAAACATCTTGCACATTGTCAAACTGATGTACTTCTGTCAACTCATTGCTGTCCGGCTTGTACAACGATAATTTGTTCCGATTCAGAAAATAAATTCCTCCCTAATAAATCAAGTCTTTTTTCCTTTAAAATAAAGGTTTTTTAAAGTTTCTATCTCAGATGAATGAACAAGAATCATGGATATTTCTCTGTATCTGGTACGAAAATAGCTAGTTTAGGGT
>ENA-OQJH01000483-OQJH01000483.1-human-gut-metagenome-genome-assembly--contig:-NODE-483-length-21479-cov-2.052641_pt1 | contig 21479 bp, 24 predicted proteins | sample MGYA00242597_ERZ504763 | MGnify/ENA primary metagenome ERZ504763 (study PRJEB26092, sample SAMD00036359) | human gut metagenome | host: Homo sapiens | study: EMG produced TPA metagenomics assembly of...
CAATATATTATGCCAAGTAGTTCAATCATCATACCGTTCCGCAACCTGCTGTCGGTCCTGTTATTACTGCCGCTCGTACTTCGTGCCGGCAAGACGAACTCATTCTTCCTGTTCCGCCCGTGTCCGGCAAAGGTGAGACGGCCGAAGTGACACTTTCTGTCAGGATTCCCGATTCCGGGCGGCGAATACTCGTGGTGTAGACGAGAAAGGGATAACAGAGATTACCGTACTGATGTTTGCCGATGAAGGCGGTACGGAGAAAGTCAAGGTGAAATATGATATTCTGGGCAGCTCGTTGCATACACTTTCAGGCTCTTTCGGATACGAAATACTTCTCTGTGCCCGTTATTGCGGCAGATTACAAACGTATAGCTCTCATAGCTAATGCCCAAACAGAACTGGCAAATATAACAGCCGGTTCCACCTATGATGCTCTTAAGCAAGTGGAAGTCGTGGGTAGGTTCGGACAAGAAGGTACGGGCACATACATACCCATGTACGGCGAGCATGCCCCGGCGGGAGGCTTTGAACTGAAAGCCGGTGTGTCGCAAACCATTGCGCAGGAAATACCGCTTATCCGCATGCTGGCGAAGGTGGATATCATCAATCCTACAACTTCGGGAGCACGACAGCTGCGGGAAAGGTTTACTTCGTCAATTCCGTAGGCAACGGACGCGTTTGGGTAGATCTTGCTACATACAATACCACCGCTTCACAGTCGGGATACATGACTCCCACACTGCCTGCCACATCGCAGCCAGCAGTCAGTGGCGGGCACCCGCTTGAGGGAACTGCAAACACCGCATCTCCGAATGTCATCACTTATTATTTGAATGAACAGTCGGCTATCTCCGGCGGCAGCGTCCTTGTATAGTTATAAATCTTGCCTATCAAGGAAGAGAATACTACTACTGAATGGATTATACATGGGACGGTATCAAGGGCGGTGGCACGAGTCCTTACGAAAAGGGTAAATACATGCCCATTCTGCGCAACCACCGCTATATTTCACCATCAAGGAAGTGAAAGGGCCGGGGTTTGCCACTTTGAACGAGGCTGTAACCAGCCCGGACAACTTTACCAACCATAACATCGTAGTAGTGCCCATCGTGATAGACGCATTCACAGATATAACGTTCAATGAATCGGGGCATTTCTTGGCAGTGACCGAACGGCGATGACACTTCAAGGCAAGCACGATGCCACAAGCACACAGAACAAATTTTCTGTGCGCACCAATTCACCCAGTGTGGAAGGTCGGTGCCTATAATGCCGACGGAACAACAATTTCAGTTTCTAATTCATGGCTGAAACCCAGTCAAAACAGTGGGGCGCTGGCGCCACTCTCACCAATCCGGTTACGGAGGAATTGCAGGCCATCACGAATGGCAAGGGATTCAAGGATGGTTATCTGTAGATACGGGCTGGACGACTTTATACTAAAATCAATATTAAGCAGATCGGTACGCCTTTGGATTATGTTGCCGAATATAACCTCGCCGGTGGCTCTATCTATAATTCTCCTTTCATTTCTTCCGTTCCTCCGGGTATTTCTCCCACTGCAGCCCAGACTGACCCTAATCTTCATTGGGCTTCGAGCCATAGCAATGACCAATCCGGTTATTATAATTGGTACGTGCTCACAGGAGAGAATAATGATACTTACAATCCAAATGCCAAGAAGCTCTTTTGATGATGTCTTTTTTAAACTGGGGCATCCCGGTTATGGTTACCACCTGCCTTCCCGCTGGGAGTTGACGGGCGTTTTCTCCTACAGCGGTAATACCCAATATGATTCCCCTACTAATACTTCTAATGTCAACGAGGCTATTGAGTTCGGTGGCATCAAAAAACTTCGCCAACGATTATTTCTCTTCGGGTAACGGTGTTTGTTACGCTCTGCGTTTCAAACAAGGTACCGGTAATCCTATCGATGATTCTTCCCTATCCGATTTCCCTCTTGCTACTGATAATAATATGGTTTGTGCTTACCGTTACACCCGCGTGGGTTCGTTTGCCAACCATGACTTTACTTCCCTATTGAAAGTGGATTGTGTTTACTTGGGCAGCGCATTTACAGGAAACATTAGCACTATCAATAATGATTCTTGGTGGGATAGCCATACTTCCGAGGCTGTCGTTCGTATTTTTCCGGCTGCCGGTTATATCTCCTTCCCAACGTTCATTTCGAGTGGTTTGCTCGAAGCCCGAGGCGAATATGGTCGGTATTGGTCGAGCACGGAGTTTCCCAGCCTCCTCGGCAATGCTTGGAACGTGTCTTTCTACTCGTACTCTGCGTTCGCGAACTACAGAGACGTTAAACACCACGGGTTTTCCGTTCGTCTGTTCGCCGATAAATAAGTAAGACGGTATATGACCGATGCAATTTAGTTTGTAAGAAAGTTGATATAAAAATAGATATATTACTAAAAAAGAAGAAAAATGAATATAGGATTTCAGACTTCCGGTTTATCCGGTTTCACCCGTGTGGCATATCTGTGGAGGCGACATGCCTCAGCTGTGCTGTGGATTGCAATGGCGGCGCTCCTTCCGACCGCTTGCAGTGATGATGCGGAGCAGTCGGTGCCGCAAGCGAACGGACATACAGCCGTTATTTACCTGAACTTTAAAACCGGTGCTTCAAAACAGGCTGCTGAAATGAACACCTCGCAAAGTTCCGAAACGCGTGCGCCGCTGACACGTGCTATAGATGAAAATGGAATCAATACTGTAGATGTACTTTCATTCAAGGTTGATCCTGCAGATCCTACGAATATAAAGAAAGGTACATTCTTCTACCGTGCACAGGGTACATACGATATCGGCACACAAACCGTACGTGTACAGCTGATGGGAGCTCCCGAACATCAGACACTCGTGGTGCTTGCCAATGTCCGTGAGCAGGTGAATACCTTGCTGCTGCATTCGGAGAACAGAAAGAGGGGGTAATGAACCGCCTGGCATTCGATGTCGGAACGGATGCCGCACCCGACTTACGAATGGCATACCCATGTGGGGCGAGCTTCCCAACCAAGCGGTGGGCGAAGGTTTCTCTCCCTCTGGCGCTCCCCAAGAGGTGACGATGATACGTGCGGTAGCTAAGTTCACGCTTATCAATCCTCTTGAATCCGACCTAAAAGGCTTTTTCTATTATTACAACGATCTGCGGCTGTACAATTACCGGGCAAAAGGACGCATTGCACCGGACAACTATAATGTGACGGGCAAGCAAGTGAATACTCCCACCGTACCCGTCGGGGCACGGCAGACACGGTACATTCACCTCATTGAACAGCGATGTGTCACCCGGGAATATCGGTATTTTCAACGGCTCACAAAAGACGTTCTACCTGTGCGAGGTGGACAACAAGAACCGCCCCTCGGGCGGGAATGCGCTGGACGACCTTTGTCTGGTTATGCACGTGAAGCCGTATCTCACCGGCTCTAAGCCGTCGGTAGACGGTTACTACCGCCTCGACTTCAAGGACTACGGTTCGGGAGTGCCGATGGATATTCTGCGTAATCATGAATATAAAGTACAAGTGGAAAGTGTGGACGGGTTGCCGGCCCAAACTCCCGAGGAAGCTTTCAAAGGAAACCATACCCTTAAATGCCGTATCGTGCCGTGGAACGAGGTACAAGAAGAAGTAATAGTACGAGGGAACAAACGGCTGACGGTGGACAAACGGGTGTTCGCTTTTGACGGTGATATCCAAATAGGTGTCGCTTCATTACCCGTAAATATAACTACAGAGAATACCAATTGGCAAATAACCGGAAAACCTTCATGGATTTCACTCAGCCAAACCTCGGGTACAGCGGGAGTACCAGCCACGGTTACTATTTCGGCAAACAGTAAGAACTTTACCCAGAATATGCGTAGTGCTGTCCTTTCCATACGAACAGGAAATTCTGCTAACGAATTGGAATATCGTTTGCATGTAAGCCAGCAACCGGCTTGTGGTTTCGGAAATTCCATGAAACTTATGCGTATCGGTGGCAGTAACTATCAGACTACCCGTATGGGTAATGGTGGTGTTTGTTGGATGATAGACGCCAGTAGGGAAGGAGGTCCTAATATGGCTGCTCGTCCTCGTTCATATTCTTTGGCACCAGCTATGGTCGGACCCATTTATTATGGCAGTATTCCCCAACGTGCCTGCCCGATGGCTGGCGACTCCCTACGGCTTGGGAGGTTATTAATCTGATACAGTCTATAACAGGCTCTTATCCTGTTGTATTTACTCGATTGATAGAAAGCGGTGCGGGAATAGCTAAGTCTTTTCCAGCCATATCTGCCCCCGATGGTGGATATGAAGAAGGCGTTTTAGCTATCTGGACACAAACTCCAATGATATATTCATCACCTCAACGACATTCTCCTGCCTCTGTATTACATACAGGAATATATTGGAATCCTGATATCGGAGCTGGAAAAACAGCGCCCACATATAGGGTTAATCGTAATAGATGGGCCTTAATGCATGGTGCCGGTAATGACATTCATAGTCCGGCCGGGTTACCTGCAGGGTTTAATGAATATTATGGTTATCATTATCTGCTGGGCGGTAGTGTCCGTTGTGTGCATGACCAGTAATTTAACCATTAAACAAACAGCACCATGAAACGATCAACTGTTTTAGTCTTTTTGTTTGGACTGTTTTTGGGGGGGCTGTGGCAGTTCCCGTCAGGGCGGTGAAGAGGCGGAAGTTGTGCGACATTACGAATGTCTGCTGCGCGCCCTTGCAACAGATGATTCATAACTCTGGCGTTATTTTCATCTATTACATCTTGATATTCACTTCTTTCTATTACTCTGCCATTTTGATTTTGAGTACATTTTTCTCTTATTGAGCAATTTACACAAGCTGATGTTTTATATACTTTTGATCTATAATTGGGACGGATTCTCCATTTCCCTGTTGTTGTCATTTGTTCTCCACAAGGGCAGATATAATATCTCCGTCATTTATATAATGAAATTCAGCAGTGGTATGGAATTCGAATTAGGTGATGTTGATGGCATAGGCGATGAATAAGTACATATTCCTGAATATTTACAGGCTTGTAGTTGGTCGCCGCTAGTATAACCGGCATCGCTAAGTGTGTTGAACGAATCTAATTGTAGTAGTTCCTGGACGGTCAATGCCGCTGTTGATAGTTCTCTTTTATCAGTTGATGCTCCAATATGAGAGTGAACCAATAATTTGTGTTTACTATCAAAGGCTGCTTGAACCGCATATTCAACTCCTGATACATTATTGGTTAACATTAATGCTCTTGAATCTTTGTCTGTTAGACTTATTTGAGTATCATTACTATTCTTCAATTCCGTATCAAGAGTTTCGTATTTCTTACGCCTGTCTTGTTGTAATTTAATCTTAGATTTAAGAAGTTCTTTTTCTTCTTCTTTATCAGTCTTATCTAAAGCTACTTCAAATTCTTCAATACGGTTATCTATATATTCAAGATGTCTGTCTATCTTCTTTTGTGTATAATTGTTTCTGAGACTATTTTGGGCAAATATCTTGAAAGAATCTATACCTATGGTTTCGCCTTCTATCAGACCCATATCCTTTAGCATAAGGACAAACTGCCTAAAGACTTTTCTAAAAGCCTCCGCATTATTTTTTTTTAAATAAGCAATTGTCCGAAAAGAGGGCATTAAGCCTCCTAATAGCCACCATAATTCCACATTTACTTTACAGGAAGTGTTCCAACTTCTTGATGATCTTATTGAGTGCTTATAACCATATAAATACAATTTTAGTAATGTTGCAGGATTATACGGTGGTCTCCCTTCTGATTGAAGTTTGACATGTTTAAACCCAAGCTCATCTATAGGCAAGATATCCACAAATAAATCGATAACCCTTGCCCAAGAATCTGGAGCAACCAATTGTTCAAGAGCTATCATTTGAATTTGATTGCTGTTTTTTCCTACTATGTAGTTCATAGATATATTGTTTAGTTTCTTTCCATAAATATACGAAAAATAAATGATAATTCAATATAGCGTCTAAGGCTTTTGCACAGACTCGAAATGTTAGGCTTATATGTAACTTGATAACATTGGATATAGGGTATATTGCCGAATGAAACCTGCAATTTTTATAAAAAAGTGCTAGTTTTATTCGGCAATTTATCCTATATTTGTCTGTATAACCCTAAAACAAGAAATGATGGATACGCTTTATAGATCATATTCCTTATTCCGAGGCACGTCCTATTTTGTTGTTTAAGGAGTATCTGCAACATGGTTATTATCCTTCTTTCAGGAAAAAGGATATTTGCTTCGTTTACAAAGTATCGTTAAGCAAACTTTGGAAAATGATATACCGACTTTTGCGAATATGAATATAGCAACAGCATTGAAATTGAAAAGGCTGTTGTATATCATAGCGAGAAGTGTTCCGTTTAAACCTAATTTTACCAAGTTGGCGACCTTGTTTGATATGAATAGAAATACGATTTCAGATTTGATGTGTTATCTTGAAAAAGCTGGAATAATTAATCAGCTTCGAGCGGAGACAGAGGGCATTAGACTTTTAGGCAAAGTGGACAAGGTGTATCTGAATAATACGAATTTGGCTTATGCACTTTCTGACAATACACCGGATATAGGCAATGTGCGTGAAACATTTTTCTTTTCTACTTTGCGAGTTGTTTGTCCGGTAACCACATCAGAAGTTGCTGATTTTACGGTAGGTGGTTATACCTTTGAAATGGGTGGGAAAAATAAATCGCAGAAGCGGGTGCATGATGTGGAGAATGCGTATGTTGTGAAAGATGATATTGAGTACGGAATGCGAAATGTAATTCCTCTTTGGGCATTTGGCTTTTTATATTGAGATAATATGTATATTTGTACGATGTGAACTTAAACAGATTGAAATATGAGTGGCAAGATTTACCCTATCGGTATACAGAATTTTGAAAAAATTCGTAAAGGTGGCTATTTTTATATAGATAAAACAGCATTGGTTTATCAATTGGTGAAAACCGGAAGCTACTATTTTTTGAGTCGGCCGCGCCGTTTTGGCAAAAGTCTGCTTATTTCTACGCTTGAAGCCTACTTTCAAGGAAAGCGGGAACTCTTTGAAGGACTGGCTATGGAGAAGCTGGAAAAAGATTGGGTAAAATATCCTGTATTACATCTTGATCTTAATACGGAAAAATACGATACTCCAGAAAGTTTGGAGAATAACTGAATGGGGCGTTGGTGGAATGGGAGAAGATATATGGCGAAGAGCCCTCGGAGAAATCTTTAGCGATGCGTTTTGAGGGGATTATTAAGCGTGCCTGTCAGCAAGAGGGGCAAAGTGTGGTGATCCTAGTGGATGAGTATGATAAGCCGATGCTGCAGGCTATTGGTGATGATGTTTTGCAAAAGAGTTTCCGCAATACATTGAAAGCCTTCTACGGCGCATTGAAAAGTCAGGACGGCTGTATCAAGTTTGCTTTGTTGACGGGAGTTACCAAGTTCGGTAAAGTCAGTGTATTCAGTGACCTGAATACCTGAATGACATTTCAATGTGGAATAAGTATATAGACATTTGTGGTGTGAGCGAACAGGAACTATACGATAATCTGGATGCCGAACTTCATGAATTTGCCAATGTGCAGGGAGTGACGTATGAAGAGATATGTGCCCGGTTGAAAGAAATGTATGATGGTTATCATTTCACGCACAATTCCAAAGGAATGTACAATCCCTTCAGTCTGCTTTTGGCTTTTGATAGGAATGAGTTTAAAAGCTACTGGTTTGAAACAGGTACTCCCACTTATTTGGTGGAATTGCTGAAGAAACACCATTACGACCTTCATCGGATGGCTCATGAAGAAACCGATGAACAGGTACTGAACAGTATAGATTCTGAATCTACCAATCCTATTCCGGTAATCTATCAGAGTGGGTACCTTACCATTAAAGGGTATGATGAAGAATTTGGAATTTACCGTTTAGGTTTCCTAATCGCGAAGTGGAGGAAGGATTTATCCGTTTTCTGCTTCCTTATTATGCGAACGTGGATAAAGTGGAATCTCCCTTTGAAATTCAGAAATTCGTTCGTGAGGTACGTGCCGGTGATTACGAATCTTTTTTCCGTCGCCTGCAAAGTTTCTTTTCCGATATTCCATACGAGCTTGCTCGCGAATTGGAGTTACATTATCAGAATGTACTTTATATTGTATGTAACTGGTAGGTTTTTATGTGAAAGCGGAATATCATACGAGTGAAGGCCGTGTGGATATGGTATTGCAGACTGACAAGTTCATTTACATCATGGAATTTAAATTGAATGGAACGGCGGAAGAAGCTCTGCAACAGATAAATGACAAACACTATGCCCGACCATTTGAAACGGATTCACGAAAACTTTTTAAGATTGGTGTGAATTTCAGTGCTCAAACAAGAAATATAGAGAAGTGGTTGGTCGAAAATTGAACTGCCCCTGCGCCGGAAATAAAATATTCATTTCTCATATTCTCATAGATTTGATTTAAATAGCAGATAATTAATAAAGTAAGCTATGAGAAATACTTTTAAAATTGGTATTTCTCATAGTTTTATTCGCAAATAGACCTTGATTTGGCTTATTTCTCATACTTGTTGAACTCATTTCTCATAATGTCCCGGTGTTGGTATATAAATAGGCTGTGTGGGCTTACCTATATTCTGTAAGGTGCCTTTTGCTTTTAGGCGACGGATTTGCCTACTGGCCATACTTTGAGTGAAACTGCAGAGCGACTGCATATTACTACGGGTTAATACAGGATGAGTTGCAAAATAGGCAGTAAGTTTCTTGTCGATCTCTTCTTCTGAAAGAGAAGCCGAATGTGGCTTGTATTTCGAACGTCGTAAGTGACTAGTCATGCACAAACTCTTTAAATCTCTGTCAGCCTGGAAATTAATGGACTTAAGTTTCACTTTGTCAGCACGAGTGGTAAGCGAGTGCACGGGTTCGGTAGCTTGCAATGTAATCTGGAAATAGCCGATTCCATCCAGATGTACTCGTTCTCCTTCGCATAGGTGGTTTCCCATGCATCTGCTCAATTCCATTAACATGGCTTCTACTTCTGCTTTCCCGAAAGTGGTTGCCATGTGGATTTCTCTTGCCAGCTTTTGAGTGGTCACATGTTGAAAATTAACCACCCGTGGGTGGTAACTAGGTTCTTCCCCTTCTTTTTCCGGTTGGGGATTCTTATAAAACTCGAACTGTATTGCCATCTTTGTTTTAATTTAATGGTTGTTTATATGTTATGTACTGATGCTCTTAGTGTATCTCGCTTTTATTCTTTTATTATTCAACCGCCATCCTGATTGTTCCACTAGAGTGAACGGTTCTTTTCACTCTAGTAGACAGAACTTTTTACTGTAGTGAACAGGCCTGTGCACTCTAGTGGAACGATTGGGATGCTCTTTCAAAGATACGACATTATTAGGTGAAAAACAAGTAATTAACTAGTTGTTTGCATGAAAGAAATAGCTAGATGTTTGGTAAGATAAGCTTAGCGGATAAACAGGAGAACAGTTGGTCTGACTATGAGAAATACCCTGATAGAGTATGAGAAATAGCGGTTTTTTGAAGAAAATCGATGAGGATTGTATGAGAAATACCTATTTTAAAAACGTTTCTCATAATGTACTTCTTTGATTATATGTGCTTTATCTGAAATCTATGAGAATATGAGAAATAGAATTGAAAAATCTGTTCTAGTAGAAAGATGAAATAAGTATTCTCTGAAAAGTTGTTTGTGTGGAATATTTACAGTATATTTGTATCGTAATAATCGCCCTACAAAACACATGCAGGACAAATAAATGAAGTAATGAGAATAACACTGGTAAGAGACGATGGCAAGGTGAACACTATGCGTACGTTAAGAATCGAACAGCTCGTAGAGCAAATGAAAGTGGAAACCAAAATGCAGCCCGTCTCAAAAATGAGAGAAGTCCTGCCTTTTATGCTTCCGGGTGATAAAAATGATTATGTACAGAAAGTACCGAAGTTAATACCCGCCGCACTTTTTTCGCAAAGGCGGCATAACGGCGATGAGTGAATATAACGGAATTGTGATGATTCAGGTCAACAACTTGTCCGGACACATGGAGGCGGATGAAGTGAAAGAGCGGGTAAAGGAGCTTCCGCAGACTTACTTAGCTTTCACCGGATCTTCCGGAAAGTCTGTGAAAGTATGGGTACGTTTTACTTATCCCAATGATCTTCTGCCGACAACTAGTGAGGAAGCGGAGCTTTTTTCATGCGCATGCCTATCGGTTGGCAGTGAAGTTTTATCAGCCACAACTTCCTTATGATATTGAACTGAAAGTACCTTCATTGGAGCAATATTGTCGTTTAACTTTTGACCCGGACTTGTATTTTAATCCCGAAGCAATGCCTATTTATATGAAGCAGCCTGCGGCTATGCCGGGTGAGGTGACTTATCGCGAACGGGTACAAACGGAAACGTCACCATTGCAACGGCTTGCGCCGGGATATGAAAAATGCAATGCGCTTTCTGTCCTTTTCGAAGCTGCTTTTGCACGTGCGCTGGATGAAGAGGCTGATTATCATCCGGAAGGAGACAAACAATCGCTGTTGATTAATCTTGCTGGACATTGTTTTCGTGCCGGTATTCCTGAGGAAGATACAGTACGGTGGTCTCGTGCCCATTATCGCTTGCCGAAGGATGATACATTGGTTCGGGAGACTGTGCGGAATGTATACCGGTCTTCAGAGGGATTTGCGAGTAAGAGCAGTCTGTTGCCGGAACAATTATTTGTCATGCAGATGGATGAGTTTATGAAACGACGTTATGATTTCCGTTTCAACCAACTGACATCACAAGTGGAATGTCGTGAACGAAATAGCTTTAATTTTTATTTTCGTCCGGTGGATAAGCGGTTGATGGCAAGTATTGCAATGAATGCACATTATGAAGGGCTTAAACTTTGGGATAAAGATGTGGTACGTTATCTGAATTCGGATCATGTGCCGGTTTATCAGCATTGAGGACTTTCTTTATGACCTTCCTCATTGGGATGGTAAAGATCACATCGCGATCTTGCCAAGCGAGTTCCTTGTGATCATCCTCATTGGGGGCAATTGTTTCGGCGCTGGTTTCTCAGTATGATAGCACATTGGCGGGGAATGGGAAAGAATCATGCAAACAGTACTTCTCCTATATTAATCGGTCCACAGGCTTATCGTAAGTCTACATTTTGCCGATTAATTTTGCCTCCATGCTTGCAGGCTTATTATACGGATAGTATTGATTTTAGCAGGAAGCGGGATGCCGAGCTATATTTGAATCGTTTTTTACTGATTAATATGGATGAGTTCGATCAGATTGGCATTAATCAGCAGTCTTTCCTCAAGCATATTCTACAGAAGCCTGTTGTCAACACACGGCGACCGAATGCTTCGGCAGTGGAGGAACTCCGTCGGTATGCTTCTTTTATAGGAACGAGTAATCATAAAGATTTGCTGACGGATACTTCCGGCAGTCGTCGTTTTATCGGTGTGGAGGTGACTGGAGTGATTGACGTGGTCCGTCCTATTGACTATGAGCAATTGTATGCGCAGGCAATGGCACTGCTGCGCAGTAATGAGCGCTACTGGTTTGATGAGAAAGAAGAGGCTATAATGACGGAAGCTAACCGGGAATTTGAACAGTCGCCAGTAATTGAACAATTGTTTCAGGTGTATTATCGGGCGGCAGAGGAGGAAGAAGAAGGAGAATGGTTGCTTGCTGCGGATATATTGCAGCGGATACAAAAGGCAAGTAAAATGAAGTTTTCTTCCGGACAAGTTAATTATTTCGGGCGTATCTTGCAGAGATTGGGTGTAAAGTCGTTCAGGAAAACACGCGGGGTTTATTATCATGTGGTGCCTGTTGGGTAAGGGTGATGATGAAATAATGCACGAGATGTGCATTTTATTATTTTATAATAATTATCTTTGCGTAATAACGTGAGATATACGAAGACTATGATAAGAAATCCTTTTATAACAAGTGGATATGTGTCTGCTGATTATTTTTGTGACCGTCAGCAAGAAAGCGAACAGTTGGTACGCGAAGTGATGAATGGGAATAACCTGGCTCTTGTCTCTACCCGACGAATGGGAAAGACGGGCCTGATCCGTCATTGCTTTCAGTTTCCTGAAATTAAGCATGGCTATTACACCTTCTTTATTGATATATATGACAGCCGGTCATTGCGCGATTTGGTATTTGCACTTAGTAAAGAGATTTTGGAAGTACTGAAACCTGTGGGGAAGAAAGCTTTGCATGGTTTTTGGGAATGTGTGAAATCTTTGCAAGCCAGTATCTCTTTTGATGTAAATGGTATGCCTTCTTTGAATTTGGGATTAGGAGATATACAAGCTCCGGCTACTACGCTCGATGAAATCTTCCGGTATTTAGAGCAAGCGGATAAGCCTTGTTTGATTGCCATTGATGAATTTCAGCAGATTACCGGATATGCAGAGAAAAATGTAGAGGCTACTCTCCGGACTTATGTGCAGCATTGTAATAATGCGCGTTTCATTTTTGCCGGAAGCCAGCGACATGTGATGGGGAATATGTTTCTGACGCCTTCCAGACCTTTTTATCAAAGTGTGTCAATGATGCATTTGGAAAGTATTCCTTTAGAAGAATACATTCGTTTTGCATGTATGCATTTCAAACGTGCAGGCAAAGAAATGGAAGAAAGTGCTGTTACCACAGTTTATCAACAGTTTGAAGGAGTCACATGGTATATACAAAAAGTATTGAATACACTGTATGATATGACCCCGGAGCACGGAGTCTGTAAAGTGGAAATGGTGTCAGAGCCATTCGGCAGATTATTGATTCATTCAGATATACTTATTCGGAAATCCTTTTTCGTTTGCCGGAAAAGCAAAAGGAGTTACTGATTGCTATCACTAAAGAGGGAAAAGCGAAAGCTATCACTTCCGGTGCTTTCATAAAGAAATACAGACTGGCTTCAGCCAGTTCTGTGCAGTCAGCATTGAAAGGATTATTAGAAAAGGATTTTGTGACCCAAGAAAAGGGAGTGTATCAAATATATGATCGTTTCTTGGGTATTTGGTTGAAAGAGAATTATTGAGTCGTTTTTTGTTTGTTGAAACGTGCTTTTCGATAAATCGCGTTAATAATTAGCTGAAACTACTGCCTGTTAATCAGTTTTATTGTATCTTTGCGGTCTTAACTTTTTTAATGGTAAATAATGAAGGAATTTCTACAACTAATGCGACGTTTCGTGTCGCCTTATAAGAAGTATATCGGCTGGGCTATTTTGCTGAATATTTTGTCTGCTGTATTCAACGTGTTTTCATTTACTTTTTAATTCCTATTCTGAGTATTCTGTTTAAACAGAAGGAGCGGATAAAGTATACCATTTTATGGAATGGGGTAGTGGTGATTTAGCAGATGTTGCCAAGAATAACTTCTATTATTACATATCTCAAATGATAATGGATAATGGTCCTACTATAGCCCTTATCTTTTTAGGATTGTTCCTGATGATAATGACATTGTTTAAAACCGGTTGTTACTTTGCTTCTTCAGCTGTAATGATTCCATTGCGTACGGGAGTAGTACGTGATATTCGTATTATGGTATATGCAAAAGTAATGCGCTTGCCAATGTCTTTTTTCTCTGAAGAAAGAAAGGGAGATATCATAGCTCGTATGAGTGGTGACGTGGGAGAGTTGAAAACTCCATTACTAGTTCGTTGGATATGTTGATGAAGAGTCCGATTCTGATTTCTTCTTTATTTTATCACTTTGGTTATAACGAGTTGGCAGTTGACCCTTTTTACCATCGTTGTATTGCCGGGAATGGGTTGGCTGATGGGAGCGGTCGGAAGAAAACTGAAACGCCAGTCATTGGAGGCACAGTCAAAATGGAGTGATACGATGTCGCAATTGGAAGAAACATTGGGTGGATTGCGTATTATCAAAGCTTTTATTGCAGAAGATAAGATGATTAATCGTTTTACCAAATGTAGTAATGAATTGCGTGATGCTTCGAATAAAGTTGCTATACGTCAGGCATTAGCACATCCGATGAGTGAGTTTTTGGGAACCATTCTGATTGTAGCCGTACTGTGGTTTGGTGGTACATTGATTTTGGGACAGAATGCAACCATCGATGCTCCGACATTTATCTTCTATATGGTTATCCTGTATAGTGTAATCAATCCGTTGAAAGACTTTGCTAAAGCAGGATATAACATTCCGAAAGGTTTGGCTTCTATGGAACGTGTTGATAAAATCCTGAAAGCAGAGAATAAGATTAAGGAGATTCCGAATCCGAAACCGTTGAAAGGTTTGAATGACAAGATTGAATTTAAAGATATCTCTTTCAGCTACGATGGTAAAAGAGAGGTACTGAAACATGTAAATTTGACAGTTCCCAAAGGAAAAACGATTGCACTGGTTGGACAGTCAGGTTCCGGTAAATCTACCTTAGTCGATTTGTTGCCACGTTACCATGATGTACAGGAAGGTGATATTACCATTGACGGAACGAGCATCCGCGACGTGCGTATTGCTGATTTGCGTAGTCTGATTGGTAATGTAAACCAGGAAGCTATTTTGTTTAATGATACATTCTTCAATAACATTGCTTTTGGTGTGGAGAATGCGACAATGGAACAAGTGGTAGAGGCAGCAAAGATTGCCAATGCACATGATTTCATCATGGAGAAACCGGAAGGATATAACATGAATATCGGTGACCGTGGTGGTAAATTGTCCGGTGGTCAGCGCCAGCGTATCAGTATCGCCCGTGCCATCCTGAAGAACCCTCCGATTCTGATTCTCGATGAGGCTACTTCTGCATTGGATACCGAATCAGAACGTCTCGTGCAGGAAGCGTTGGAACGTTTGATGAAAACACGTACAACGATTGCTATTGCCCACCGTCTTTCTACTATTAAGAATGCAGATGAAATCTGCGTGTTATATGAAGGAGAAATTGTAGAACGTGGTAAGCATGAGGAACTTATAGAATTAAACGGCTATTACAAACGCTGCATGATATGCAACAACTGTAATGCAGCAATTGTAATTTTTGATAATGCAATGATATTATTAAGTTTTGATACAGAAGAATTTGATGTACCTCGTGAACATGGCGTAGACTTTCCGCTGGATGAAGCGATGAAAGTATCAGTCTATGGTACGAACCGGATACTGGACTGCCTGAAAAAAACGGGGTGAAAGCTACCTTCTTCTGTACAAGCAATTTTGCAGGAAATGCGCCGGAGGTGATGCGGCGCATTATGGACGAAGGACATGAAGTGGCTGCGCATGGATGTGACCATTGGCAGCCGCAGGCTTCCGATGTCAGCCGTTCAAAAGAAATCTTGGAACGTCTTACCGGCAGAACGATAGAAGGCTATCGCCAACCGCGTATGTTTCCCGTATCAGATACAGAACTTGAACGAATGGGGTATGTGTACAACTCCTCACTGAATCCCGCATTTATCCCCGGAAGATATATGCATTTATCAGAGCCGCGTACCTGCTTTATGACAGGCAAACTACTTCAAATCCCGGCTTCTGTAACTCCATGGATTCGTTTCCCGCTATTTTGGCTGTCTTGTCATAATCTGCCGATGTGGCTTTATCAAAGCCTGGTAAACCGGGTATTGAAACATGACGGATATTTTGTGACCTATTTCCACCCATGGGAGTTCTATCCGTTGGGTGAACATCCTGAATTTAAAATGCCTTTTATCATCCGCAACCATTCCGGCAAAGGAATGGAGGAACGTTTGGATATGCTTATCCGCAACCTGAAAGAAAAAGGCTATCCTTTTATGACTTACTCGGAGTTTGCGCAGATAAAACTGGCTGAACTAAATAAACCGGACGAAAAATGATTAAATTGGCTATTGTATCCCCCTGCTATAATGAGGAGGAAGTGTTGGAAGAGTCAACCACCCGTTTGACAGCTTTGTTTGATGACTTGGTGGCGAAAAAAAAGATCAGTGCCGACAGTTTTGTGCTCTTTGTGAATGATGGCAGTAAAGATCGTACATGGAGCATTATTAAACAACTGCACCGGACGAATCCATATATAAAAGGAATGAACCTGGCTCGCAACGTAGGACATCAGTATGCCATCATGGCCGGTATGATGACCGCTAAAGACTGGAGCGATGCCGTTATTACCATTGATGCCGATTTGCAGGATGATCTGAATGCGATTGAGGAGATGATCGATGCTTATACACAAGGATATGATGTCGTATACGGGGTGAAAGTATCCCGCCAGGCAGATCCGATGCTGAAACGTCTTTCCGCAACCGCTTTTTATAAATTACAGCACCGGATGGGAGTAGAGACAATCTACAATCATGCGGATTTCCGTTTTTTGAGTAGGAGAGTACTGGAACAGCTGTCTCATTATCAAGAACGTAATGTCTATTTGCGTGGTATTATCCATTGCTGGGTTTTCCTTCTACTACGGTAGATGACGTAATCCGGGAACGGACAGCCGGAACCTCCAAATATACAGTAAGAAAGATGTTCAGCCTGGCCTTGGACGGAATAACCTCTTTCTCGGTGAAGCCTATTTACGGTATTGTTTATCTGGGAATTATATTTGTTTTATCAGTATACTGATAGGAATTTATGTATTGTATTCTTTAATTTCGGGTACGGCAGAGCATGGCTGGGCATCTTTGATGTTGTCTGTCTGGTTTGTCGGTGGAATTGTTCTAATGTCAATAGGAGCTGTCGGGTTGTATATTGGGAAAATCTATAAAGAAGTAAAACGTCGTCCGCTCTATAATGTGGAAGAAGTACTATACGATGACCAAGATAAGTAAAGCTATATTTGACAGGCATCCGGACTGGCGGGATAAGTTCTGGCAATTCGTTCGTTTCGGAGTTGTCGGCACTGTATCCTCGGCTATTCATTACGGAGTGTATTGTCTGGTTTTACTGGTTGCAAACGCCAATATCTCTTTTACGGCAGGTTATGCCGTCGGATTTATTTGCAATTATTTCCTGACTACCTTTTTTACTTTTCGTTCCAAGCCCTCGTCTCGCAATGCGGTTGGGTTTGGCTTTAGTCATCTGATTAATTATCTGCTTGAGATTGGTTTGTTGAATCTCTTCCTTTGGATAGGGGCAGGCGAACTTCTGGCGCCGATACTGGTGATGATAATTGTAGTACCTATCAATTTCCTAATTCTTCATTTCGTTTATATCTACAAAGGGAGAAAATAATTTTATTAAATCTCTTTCATTTAATTCATAAAAAGAAAAGGCTATTATGAAACGTTTTCTAAATCTTATTGTATATATACTTACGATACATGTTTCGGCTTTGCTGATCGCAGGACTGTTTCGCCTGGTACTTTTTATCTCATCCTATCATCAATTGACTTCTGAAGCCTTGTCGGATAAGAGCCTTTCAATGCTTGCTTTTGTGCATGGTGTCTGGTTTGATAATGTGATCGGTTGTTACATACTTCTGTTGCCGCTGGCAATTGCGGTGGTGTGTGGAGTCTGCAACTACTATGGGAAAGCATTGTTCCGTTTCTTCACAATCTTTTTCAGTGTGTTTTATGGACTGGTCTATTTAATCAGTGCGTCGGACATACCCTACTTTGCCTATTTCTTTAAGCATATCAATTCTTCTATATTCGAATGGTTCGGTTATGCAGGAACTACTGCCGGAATGATATTGGGAGAAGTGCCTATTACTTGTCCATCGGATTATTCCTGCTCTTCTTGGCCGGGTTCATAGTATGGCTTGTCTGTCTGTCGCGTTATTTCCATCGTCGTAGCCTTACCATTTCCGCTTCGTTCCCATTTTGGAAGAGAGGAGTTGTGCTTCTGGTCGGAGCTTGTCTGATCGGCCTTTGCATCTTTGGAATTCGGGGGCGTACAGGTTATAATCCGATCAAAGTGAGTGCGGCATATTTCTGTCAGGATGCTTTTCTGAATCAATTGGGAGTAAGTCCGACTTTTAATCTGTTGACGAGTGTGATGGATGATATGCGTCCTGAAAATAAATACTTGCATCTGATGGATGAGCAGGAAGCCATAACTAAGGCGCAAGCTCTGCTCAATCGTCAGGGAGAGGTAGCTGTCTCACCGTTGGCTGTGTACAGACATGCTTCAAAAGCAGATAGTGTGCAGCAAGGTCGCCCCAATGTTGTACTGATTATGATGGAATCCATGTCCAGTAAACTGATGAAGCATTTCGGGCAATCAGAGACGCTGACTCCTTTCCTGGATAGTCTGTATACCCGTTCTATTAGTTTCCGTAATTTCTATTCGGCAGGAATCCATACGAATCATGGTTTGTATGCCACCTTATATTCTTTCCCGGCGATGATGAAACGAAACCTCATGAAAGGCTCTGTCATTCCCCGCTATTCGGGACTGCTACTGTCCTGAAAGAAAACGGTTATTATAACCTTTTCTTTATGACGCACGAAGGCAGTATGATAATATGAACGCTTTCTTCCGGACAAACGGCTATGATGAAGTGTTCTCACAAGAAAATTATCCGGCTGATAAGGTTGTGAATAGCTTCGGAGTACAGGATGATTTCCTGTATGACTATGCAATTCCGGTATTGAATCAGCGGGCTGCCACCGGAGAGCCTTTCTTTGCTACTTTGCTGTCCATCAGCAATCATCCGCCGTATGTGATACCTCCTTTCTTCCATCCGAAAACGAGTGAACCCGAGACGCAGATTGTTGAGTACGCGGATTGGGCTTTGCGTAAGTTTTTTGAAGAGGCGCGTAAACAGCCCTGGTTTGATAATACGATATTTGTGTTGGAAGGAGATCATGGCAAATTGGTGGGAGACGCCGAATGTGAGCTGCCGGAATCTTATAACCATATCCCGCTGATGATTTACTCCAGCCGTATTCATCCGGAAGAGAAAAACACTTTTGGAGGTCAGGTAGATATACAGCCTACGATATTGGGGCTGTTGAATATTGATTATCTACAGAATAATTTTGGAGTGGATTTGCTGAAAGAAGAACGTCCCTGTATGTTTTATACTGCCGACAATATGATTGTGGGACGCAATGATACGTTATTGTATCTTTATAATTACGAGACGCAGCAGGAATTTACTTATCATATAGACAATGGCAAATTGAAAGCCGTTCCGATGGATGATCGCTTTTTGCCTTTAAAAGAATATAGTTTTCCATGCTCCAATCGGCAGAGTTCCTTGTGAAGCATGGAAACGGTAAATTCTGTCCCTTTTACTCAACAATAGGAGTAGTTTCGGTTTTTTCAGGCTGTTCGTTTTTAACGAACTTGTATACTTTGGCTATTTGCCGGAGCACTCGTTTAGGAGATTCGTAAACCTGTTCGAACTGATACCCCTCTTTCTCAAATTCAGGAAGATATTTCTCTGCGTCATTGGTGCCGATCAACAAGAAACCTTTTGGCAGGACGTTTTTTGGTAGAAGTTGTCGAGACGGTTATGCAGGTAGAAATTAATCTCGAAGTAATGTACAGGGTCACCTGCTGCATGCAGACTTTCTTCAATGAATTCGTACATAGTCCCTTCGCTTTCCGGCGCAATCTTTTCGATCTCTGCAGCGACGAATTTGACGGATTTCGAATTTAATGCTGCCGGCTGATAAGCACCGTCCAATGCAAGGTATAATCCCATGGTAAGCACGACGAGGGCATACAGGAAGCGGTTGCTCAATGCATGTTTCCGTTGATAGAACCACCAGTAGATACCGAGGACGGTAGGAACGGCAATCAGCAACAAGGCTCCTGCACCGCTGATATTTTGTATGGCGCGCATGAAATTAATGTTGTCCTGTGCGTGACGGCCGTGGAAGATTGTTTCAGGGATGAGCTCGCATTTTAATACAATGAAGCAAGTGAACAGCAACAGGCTGATTACCGCAAGAATACTTCCATATACTTTGATGACTTTGGATTGCTTCTTGACCAGATAAAATAGATATTTGGCAAGGAAATAAGCAATGAAAGGATAGATAGGCATCAGATAGACGCTGCGTTTGCTCTGCGGAATGCAGTAGAAAACGAAGATGACGACAATACTGGTGAAAGAGAATAAATCCACCGGATCCATATTCTTTATCCAAGCAGTGAAACGTTTCCACCAGGCGGCTGGCTGGATATTGAACTTACGGTAAGTCAGGCTGAACAGGGAAAGTACGACTAACAGTGTCCAGGGAACATATCCGGCAAACAAGGTCACGAAATTATAGTGCCAGGGGTTCACGCATGAATTATAGCTCATGGTATTGGTCATGCGACCGAGGTTTTCCTCCATCACTAATGCGATGAATTCTTCTCCACCTTGTTGGTAAGCAGCTACGTACCAGCAGATAGGCAGGATGAGAGAAGGATAGCCCAGGCGGAAAGTAGCAGGAATGCCTTGAAGAAGTTGACACCCCGGAGTAACAAGAATATGCCTACAACTAAGCATGGAATGATAGTACCTACCGGTCCTTTAGTCAGTGTTCCGCAACTCATCAGGAGAATGGCCAGCCAGGGAATACCTTTAAGCCCCTTCTCATACCATCTGTAGAGACAATATAGAGCGCCAACGGTGAGCGCTGTCAATACCATGTCCACCCGGCAGTTGGCTCCGGCCCGGTGTAATTCGAAATTAGTCAGGGTAATAAAGGCGGCCAATAACGCCAGTTGCACTCCTTTCTTTTGGCAAAGAACAGAAAGCCGCAGAGAGTCATGGCAATCAAGGCGATGGCGGACGGCAGGCGGGAGGTCATTTCTGTGACTTGCCCTCCGTTCACTACTGCTGATACAGCAGCGATGCTCCAATGGAAGAAAGGCGGTTTGTAAGCCATTTCTCCTCCGTTGTTTCTGGGTAAGATCCAGTTTCCGCTATCCAGCATGGAATAGGAAACAATAGCTTCGCGAGGCTCACCTTTCGTGTGGTATTCCGACAAGCGAGGAAAGGCAGGATAGTAACTAACGCAAATGACTAATAACAGCCAGAAAGCTTTGTTTGAAGTCAATGTTTTCATCTTTTCTTATGATTGAAATTTATGTTCTTTTATTTTCTGCCGAAGTCGGCCGGAATTTCTCCCCATTCTTTCGTTTCCCATTTCAGGATACGAGTAGTATACGTATTTCCCTGCAACCATTTTTCTGCCCGTTCGATCAATAAAAACAGTTCTTCCGTTTCCGGAGTGCGGGGGAGCTTGGTTTTGCACTTCTTCTGTCGTACCCAGCTGATCGCATTGGCGCTATCACTGTAAATAGGCATGTCGAAACCTTTGTTCTTCAACAACGCCAACCCGTGTACGATGGCTAGAAACTCGCCGATATTATTCGTGCCTTTCATCGGGCCGAAATGAAAAATTTCCTGCCGGCTGGCAATGTGTACTCCACGATACTCCATCGGTCCCGGATTGCCGCTACAGGCTGCATCGACTGCCAGGCTATTGTCGATCACGCAAGAGGGTAAAG
>ENA-OQJH01000484-OQJH01000484.1-human-gut-metagenome-genome-assembly--contig:-NODE-484-length-21470-cov-4.769761_pt1 | contig 21470 bp, 26 predicted proteins | sample MGYA00242597_ERZ504763 | MGnify/ENA primary metagenome ERZ504763 (study PRJEB26092, sample SAMD00036359) | human gut metagenome | host: Homo sapiens | study: EMG produced TPA metagenomics assembly of...
TTTTCAAGTATTAGTTCAACCATTTGATTTCCTCTTGTTTCTTCTCTTCCCTTTGTTCAGAGCTTTTATCTTCCTTAAGTACCACTTCCTTCTGTTCATCATGCTTATCGACAATTGCCGTCTCCGCTTGCTTCACCTCCGTCGCTTCTTCCTGCTTCTCTTGTGTACTTTGCTCGACATTGTTGTCTTTCTGCAATACATCAGCAAACAGCGAGGCGGCAAGGTTCTGCTTGTAGGAATCCCTGTCAGGAGCCACCCACAATCGTTGCCATTGTGACGGACTGACACTTCTCGCTGCAACTTCTTGCCGTCAATAGTGGCTGCACACAGGCATTCGCCCGATTTGGCACGGAATACTGCCACACGCTGGATGCGGTTCAAATCAACCTCCTGCTCATTACCTCCGAAGATGTCCACCTTCAGGTCGGGTTTCGCCTCTGCCATAGCATAATACTTCTGTGCCAGTTCCTCACGCACACGCTCGATGTTGTCCATCGACTGCTTCAAGGTGGTGAAGAAATGATTGAGGTCTCCTTTGTCGGGATAGACGGCAAAGCCCTCCTTACCTTCGGGCTTGATGTACAATGCCCACCGCTCCTTGTCATCCTTTACCAACTGCACATTGTCGAAACCGATGTCACGGCTGTGGGTTACGGCCTCAGAAGCATCCAACGAGGATAGGTCTTCGATAGACCAGTTGCGCAGTCTTGATACCGTGATTTTCTTGTCGGCGAAATAACTGTCGTCGGGACGGAAGCCCAAGGCTCCGTCGGGATTGTAGAAACGCACGTTGTCATAACCCTCTTTCTGCAAGGCATTGGTGAAGCGTTGCTTGTTCATGCCCTTGATCTCGTTGTTCACCTCCAACGATGCACCCTGTGGCAGCACCACATCGGCGGTCTTGCTGGCATCATCACGCACGATGACCACAGTACGCTGCTCCTCGTTGGGATGCTGCTTGATTTCGTCTGCTACGAAGTAGTGGTTGGGCAACTGCACCTGTATCTGCGCCGTCTCTCGCTGATGCTGGTCGGTGGCATACTCCACCTTTTCACCCAGTTCGGCTTTCTTCAACACCTTCAGCGCACCGTTCACCTCACTCTCGATGGCATCAATCAGACAAGGGTCTTCCTTCAGTTCCCTCGTCCAATAGTCCACCATGCTAAGGCTGTCCTTTGACAGACGGGCAGGCAGTCCCAGTTCGAGCATCTTCACGCCCGAAGCTATCTCAGTGATGAGTCGTTCCTTCTTCACGGCATCCTCCGACGGGGCTTTGCCGTTCTTCATGACCATGCCCTCACGTGCCAACCGCTGCTGATGACCGGTGGCAGACACCAACTGACGCATCATCTCCTGTACATAGTCATTGTAGTGCTCGAAGTCACGCTGCCGTGGCAGGTAGATGACATCCTTCTCGGTGTCGTAGTGCGCCACACCCGTGCCGTCCTGACGTACATTCACGAGGTTGTCCTTCATCTTCTGAAGGAATCCGTTGACGCACCCATGCAGCTGCTTGTCCTCCTTGTCGCCATAACCTCTATCCTCCACCGTGCCATCCTTCTTCAATGCCGTAGTGTAGGCTGTTTCGTTAGCCATAGGCAGTAGCGTCTGGTCGATATTGAACAGCACACGGATCTCACGGTTTTTCACTCCCTTGTACTGCTGTTTGTCCTGTTCCGACAGTTCTGCGTATGCCTCCTTGGTGATGACATCGTCGGGATTGTTGCGGTTGACGTACTTATTCCAATTGTAATACAGGAACGGCACACCTTTCTCATGCTCCCTCACGCTCTCACCCCGTGCCTTCGCTTCGGAGAACTGCGTAAACAGATTGCTCTTGCAACCCTTGGCATCGGAGTCAAGGGCAAGGACAAGGGCATTGAACGGACTGACCGAAAAGCCCTTGGGATAGAGCTTCGGATAGAGTTTGCCGCTTGCATTCAACCAATGTCCCTTGGCATCCACCGCACTCGTCAGTGCCTCAGTGAGCAGCGACACCTGCTTCTCCGCCGTCCGCTTCTCAAATTCTGATTTCTCTTTCATGCTTTTATCTTTTTGTTTATCTCAATCACATTCTATAATTGGCTTACCAAGCCACCGTTCCCGACAATTTTGTTGTCGGGCTTCACTGTATTCCCCTCGGTCGCACCACGCTCTCCCGTGCCTGCTCTTCGTACTGCATTGCTGCCATCTGTCGCATCTGGTCGTTCTTGGCAAGTATGGCGTTAGCCAATGTATTCAGCGGCAATGCCCCCGACTGATGCGCCCCAATCACACTGTCAGGCAGTTGAATGGTACAAGGCACATGGTCAATGTTGGCAACGAGACACCGCCCTTGCAGCATCGGGTTGCTGATACGAGGATTGAGTGGTTCATCAGGATATTGGCGGTACTGAATGCGAGATGCAGCAGGACTAACTGTAGGTGCAATGCCTTCCTGCTGTTTCCTGCCCAGCACCTCATGTCCCGCTTTGTTGAGCAGATTGGCACCTCCCATACCCATCAACAGCATCTTCAGTATAGGATTCTTCACGAACATTCCAGCCACGATAGAGGCCAAAGGAAGGAGGCTATTGTCCATATTCAGCGATTTTGTCTTGCCAGTGAACAGTCCCACCAGTACATCGGGCAGCATCGCCAACACATAACCAAGGTTCTTGCCGATGTCTGAAAAGCCGTTCAGTCCAAAACTCTGCAACAGCCCGTCCCATCCATTTTCGTTTGTTTGTAAGGCTGTTTCCTCCTGCTGGACTACAGATGGTGTTGCCTCTTCAGTCGATGAATCAGGAGTTTCTTTCGGTTCTGCCTTCTTCTCCTTCTCAGCCTCTGCATCCAGTCTCGCCTTAACCTCCAGATACTCGTCTTCCTGTCCAGGCGCAACTATCAAGGGCACATCCTTGTACTTGCCTGTACGTTTGGTTGCTTCGTTTCTCTGAGGGTCAAGGAACGTACCTTTGTTCCAAGGAAAAGAGGTCTGCTCGGTTTGTTTCGTCCAATCCATAAAAGTGATATTGCTCGTGGGAATCTTGTTCTTGAAATGGCTGTTGGTAGCCTTGATATAGCTGTTCTCGTGGTTCTTGATGACTTTTGCCTGTTTGCGGAATGAGGCGAAGACGTTGGTGCCCGTACCGAAAACTCCCTTGCTGATACACTCCTCGACACAGACCTCTTGGCTGCTACCTTTCTTGCTTAGGTGCTCCATGCCGACATTCATCACCATATCGATACCGACAAACTTGGCGAAGGTTGCCCATGAGCCAATCCCTCCCATGGCCACGACATCGGCACCCGCTCCGGCTGCCCATCCCGCTGCCTTCTCTGTTCGAGAGGCTTATAGGCTGCCTCTCCTTTGGCTTCTATCTCTGCGGCAAGGGGTGACTTGTTCAGTTCGTAGGGCAGACCGAACAGACTGCTTTGTGCCGCCTTGCGGATGATATAGTCGGCAGAAGATGTTGGCATACGGTCTTTCACCATTTTTTCTATCATCAGCTGCTCCATGCGGTGATCGATATAGGCGTATGCCAAATCACAACCGAGTTGTTTAGAGAGTGCATCGTACCGCTCTCGTCCTATCTCCGTCACCACCGCCTTGCGCCATTCCTCAGCCATCACGGCAAGGTCACGCTGCATATCCTTGTTGCCGACAATAGCCTCCTTGCACATCGCCAGATAGTCTTCGGTGGTCTTGCTGTTCCACTTGCCTGTAATCTTCAGCGTGGCGTATGGGTCATCACCAGGCATATTGGCAGTGGCCAATGAGCGTAGGATGCCAGCCGTACTGTTGGAGTAGGCTCGCATCTCGTCTGCCTGTCTGTTGGACAAGTCCCGTTGCACCCTGCCCATCACGGGGGCAAGGTGACACCCGAAGTAGTCGCCCATCAGACGCTCTATCTCTGCGAATCGCTGACTGTTCTTAACTGCCATATACCTTGTTTATATATTATACTGCTGTAATATCTGTTCCTTTGTCTGCTCGATGGCATTGTGATATATCTCCATCTGCTTAGGATAGTGTTCCTCCAACATGCGTCCTTGTCCACTTGGCAGTGGATGAACTGCACGGCCATACGTTCCTCAATCTCCACGGAGGGTTCCCCCTCTTCCTTACCATTGAACCATGCCTTTGTCCACCATCTCACGCCAGCCCGGTCGGGATAGACGCTCACTATCCTCGGAATGTCGAAGCTCTGGATATCCACGTCCAAGTCGGCAAGAGGTCGATGATGCGTCATGCGTCAGGGCTTGCTCTTGGAGTTTTTTTTAACACCTCGTCCATCGTGGAGAGATATACCTGATGTCGCATGGCAAGATAGTTGAGAAAGTCGGCAATGAGCAGGTTCTGCACCTTAGTCGCCAAAGGCATACAGCGGTTGCCGATGCCCAAGGGATTAGCCATGCTCGGCATGGTCTCGTAGAAATAATGCTTGCTCGCTCCCAACGAGAAGATGTTTCTCAACGACTGCTCCGTATGTTCGGGCAGAGAGTATGCTCCTTGTTGAAGGTCCTCGAAGTAGGAGGGAAGGAAGCGGAGCATCAATGCCTCTATCTCCTGACGGTCGGTGTCGTAGGGTGAAGGGATGTTCATGTCCAGTTCATTGATGCCCATTTGGGAATTGTGCTCCAATGCCTTGATATTGCCGTAGAGCATGGTGAGGAACTCCAACGGATTGATTTCCTCTCCGTCAAACCTCACCTCCATGTGCAGCAGGTCGCCACTGATGGCGATGGTCTGACCGGCCTTGACGCTTTGGGAGAAGTTGGCGAAGACATTGGAGAGATGCCTGTAAGTCACTTCGTATTTGCCGTAGCGGATGGTCTGGTAGATGCCATGCTCCGCGTCCGACCCAATGGCAGAGACGGTTCCCGTTGCCACCGCCGACAGCAGGTAATGGTTCACTGAGAAGTCTATGCGTGATGGAAGAATGTTTCTCCCGTCACGGGATTTTTCTGCTCTCCGTAACCCAAGGACATCTGCACGTCCTGCTTTATAGGCTCCTCAAACGGCATACAGTAGCCGCTCGATGAGCGCAGTATCATTTCTTCTGTATATCTCATATCACTGTATATTGGTTATCGTTTCATCCTCTGCTTTGGGTCTCTGCTTCTTTCATGTTCTGCCATGTGAAGACGTACCGCCTCTGTTAGGCAGAGTTTGCGCCACCTTAGAATTGTTCCCGATGATCATCGCTCCAAGCAGGGCACCCGCAATCTTGCTCATCCAACCAAAGCGTCCGAATACCATGAAGGCGGCAGCCACCAGTCCGACGATGCTCATACCCGACACGTTGCCCTTGCCGATATTGCCAAAGAGATTGCCTATCATGTCGCATCCTACGCCTCCGAACATATTCCTAAAGAAATCACTGATGCCGCTGAACTGGGTGTCCATCTTTCCGGCTACAGTGTTCACCGCATCAACGGCTTCACCAGCCTTGCCCGTCAGACGTTGCACATCGTTGGCGGTTTGTGCCACCGCTTCCGTGGCATTCTCGCCGATGACAGCATCACCTACGATGCGTGCCACGCTCTTGTCTGTGGTCAGCTTCTCCCATGTCACATAGCCTGCGGCACTACCCACTGCGGCCGTCTGCATAGCCTTGCCGGCTCCCATAAGGGTGCGTTGCGGGTGGAGTGCCGCACTGCCTAAGGTCTTTCCAGTTACTCCGATGACATGGCCAGTACCTCGTGCCGCCTTGCCACCATATTTCAATAATGAACTCCAAAATCCCATATCTTATCGTTTTTTAATCACGGTTTGACTTCGTCTTCTTCTGTCACGACTCGGCATAGCTCGAACAAGTTCGGCTCTGCTCTCGCTGCTCCATCAGTTTACGTTCTTGCCCACCTGCTTCCACCGCCTCTTGGCAGCCGCTGCTATCTCGGCTTTGTTCGCTTTGGTGGGTCTTGCCCCTTCGTCTATCTCCATCCAAACATCGCCCATGGTGGTGTATTTCACCGCCCTCGTCAGTCGCTTCAACTGCTTGTTCATCTTCTTCAGTTTGGGTCGGATGCCGAAGACTATCTCCACACGCTCCTTCTCGGTCATCTTGTTGCCCGACAGGCATACCGTGCGTATGTCATTAACTATCTCGATGCTGTTCATAATCAGCTCGCGGTATATCTTGTTGCGCTTGGCTGACAGGGCTACGGCAAGTCCGTTGGCAGGATGGGCATCCAACTGCGCCACCAATCCACCCATATTGTCCACCAACTGACCTATCTCGTGATAGAAACCATATATCTGTGCGGCATAGCTGACGATGGAACGGAAGGAGTCCAGATAGTTGTTGAACTCCCGCTGCAGGTCGGTAGTGGCTTCCACTTCCTCCTTGGTCCAGATATGGCCGGTGGATTGTAGCAGCATCACTTTCTCCTGATTCTTCAGTTCTTTCTCCGCCTTGTTGGTGTACATCAGAATCATCCCCGCAAGAGTCGGGTCGTTCTGCGCCCGCACTCCTGCAAAAGATGATATAAACATAAAAATGGCAATTGATATGAAATACTTCATGACTGATTCCTTTATCGTTAATCACTGATGGTCATACGTCCTGCTCTGCGCCATCTGCTAAGGGCTTGGGTGGCTATCTCTCCATTGCTTCGGTCTATCATCCCTGCCGTCACGCCGTTCCACACATCGGTCATGGTGTAATATCGTATAGACAGATAAAGACGATGCAGCTTCTTGCTGAAGGCACTCAGCTTGTCGTTCAGTGCCCACAGCGTCTTGCTCCTTTCCGCACCAGTCAGCATGTTCTCTTTGCCTCCTTTGGCGACTGCATCTTTCAGCAGTGTGAAGACGGACACCAATTCCGTGGCGGTCTCCATATACAGGTTGTTCATCGAGAGGGTGGCAACGATGCCTTGCGGATTATTGTTGATGGCCTTGCGCATCTTACACAAGGTGATGAATATCTTCACTCCATCGTCGTACAGATAGGTACAGGCTTTGAGGGAAGAGGCATAACCACTGGCGGTTTTCAGATAACTGTTGTACTTCTTCTCCCATTCGTGTATCTTGGTGAACTCTGCGGCGATGGTATTCTGCAACAGGGCAGTCTTGGTCTGACCTTTGATTTCCTTCTCTATCTCACCGTTGATGGCTTCGTTGCCCTCTGCTAATGCCATCCATTCCAAAGGGTTGGCAGTCACAATCTGTGCATGGGCTGACGGCACGCTCAGTACCAATGCCACGACAATGAACCAAATCTTATCTATTCGTAATCTCATATACGCCCTTTCTTCGTTTGTTCGTTTCTACTCTTGTTCGTATCACACTCACCACGTCATAGCTGTTGCTGATGCCGGTCATTTCCAGTTTCGGTGTCGTTCTATCCATCGACAACACGGTCACGCTTTTCAGTCCGCATAACTGTTGTATCAATGTCTGATGCTCGGCAAAGTCCACCACTCGGTACAACTCCATGTAGTTCACGCTCCGCTGAAACACTCCGTGCTCACAGATGAGTTGCTCGCTCCCGATATGGTAGCGGATACTCCTCAGATAGATGAATCGGTAGAGTAAACAGAGGGAGAACAGGAGGCTGAAGACAAGCAACAGGTACTATATGCACAACCGGGCAATCCTCCGATTAGGAGCATTGCCACGCACAACAGCAACAGAGGCAGTTCGTTGATGAAAAACTGTCCGATGCTGGGGCACAAGGTGATGATGCTATTATCTTCTTGTCTCATACGCTTCTATGATATGTGTTCTTTTCTTCTTTTTCCCTTTGTTTCTCTGCCTTGCCGGCTGCGATAAACTCGGCATAGTCGAAGGTATCTGGTTCGCCCTTGGCAATCAGTTCTGCTGATTTCTTGTTGAGCAGCGCATCGTTCCAGTCCTTGTAGCAACCCAATGATGATAGGCTTGCACATGCTCGTGACGGAAGCCCATCTCTGCTGCCACCTTCCTGAAGTTTGCAACAAACTGCCGCCCTGCATCGTCCTTGTCAAAACCCAAATAGTGCCGTGCGTTGGGAGTAACGGACAGAAGTCCTCGCATCTGTCCCTCGGTGGGTGTGCCGCCCGTAGATACATACACCATCTTTACAGGATTTATCTGATACTCTGCCATGATCGTAGGCACTCTCAAACCATACAATTTCGCTTGCTTTATCCAACGGCTCGCCCGTGAGGTTGGCAATCCACAGTCCTTCACTGCTGTTGCTTCCTTCTGCCTTGCCCTTGTAACCGCCGCTACCGTCCATCTTCGGTCGTCCTCGTTCCTCAAAGCCCACAGTCTTGTCGGGTGTCTTGGGCAGTACAAGCGGAAAGGCAAGGTTGGCAAAGGTAAGTCCATCCGTCCGATGCTTAGTAGCCAGACAGAAATGCCGATGAAAAGCATACTGCGTATAGAGGTCGATGCCTCGGAACTTAAAATAGGGATAAAACCTTTTCTGCGTTTCCCTGTCCTGCGGATTGAACTTGTGGATGTCGTAGTCATTCAGGTTGAATGGCTTTCCGTCCTTTCTTGGTTCTGTAATCTTCGATGGTCTGTCCTCTATGGGTTGGTTGAGCAGTCGGTTGCAGACGAGGTTGACGAGTCGGTCAGGAGACATTCCCACCTTGTTCTCTGAAAACATTTCTGGATGCTCCTTGATGAACGAAATGACATTATACACCTTCTGCTGCGGTGGTTGGAAGCAACATTTCCCATTCTGCGTGACAATGAACTTATCACCACGCACCCGTCTGCCCTCACTGTCAGTACGCACATACGACGGATAACGCAAGCCATCTCTCTTGTTCAGATGATACCCTGCGTCCACCAGTACTTCCTGTATGCTCAACCTGTCCAGAAAGTCATCGTATGTCAGTTCACTACTCATTATAAATTATAAATTGTAAATTATACATTGTTAATATCCTCTCCTTATCTCCGTGGCAACATGATTTGCTTCTGCTCAAAGTACCTTGCCGCAATCTCCTGTGGCGAATCCACTCCCGGTTTGAAGTAAGGACGTGGACCGCCATGATGCTCTGCATAGAACTCCGGGGCTGGATGGTGATGATGGTGCTTATGTCATGCGCCACCTCTGCTGTAACGACTGCTCCTGCCGTCAGAGCCGCCAATATCTTCGTGCCCAGTCCGGCGTTGGTTTCGGGGCGTGTCTTCATATCCACTTCACTGAAAACCTTGGAGAAGAGTTTCATGCGATGGTAGTCATCCACCGCCAAGAACTTGTCGTAGTCCTTCTGCTTGATTTCGTGCGTGATGGCTTCTCCATTGATAATGGCGGTCATGCGATACTTATCTTCGCCTTTCTTATCTCCCTCCATCGGAGGCACTTTCTCCACCATGATGTCACCGACTTTCACTTCACGCCCATGCGCTCCTCACGATACCAACCCTTGTCTCATTAATCAAGGCAAGGTCTTCACCTCTCACCATGGCATCGCCTTGCAACACGTCACGTCTGACAGTCTCGTCCTCTTCCAACGGAAGCAACCGTTCCTCGTCTTGTTGCTGACGCTGCTGCAACTCCTGTTCAAGTTCGGGATGCAGATGCAGGTCGATGCGCTCCTTGCTATTCAGTGTGTCCATCAGGATTTTGTCAGCAAAGTCGTCCTTGATGATGCCATTCAGCAGTTCCAAGCGTTGAACGACGGGCACTTCCTTGATGGAGTTGGAGGTGAGTTTCTTCAGTTCCTCATCTGTCAGGTCATACACCATGTCGGCATTGACGCTGTTCGACTGAATGGTCAGCGTCTTCGCATTCTCATCAATGATGATGCCATGCGATGCCAGACACTCCTGCCACTTCTCATTGGTGAAATAGACAGGCGAGGTAATCAGTTCCTTATAAGGCTTGGCTGGCTCCGTGCTTCTCGTGCGGCTGATGGAAGGCATTATGATTCCCTCCAAATCTTTCAGCACATCCTGTTGCTGAGGCTATAACTCTGTTGCTGTCCCTTATAATAGAACCATAACCGCCGCTCTGCAATTCGCCAGGCTTCATTCTGCCGTCCCAACGTTCAGGCACAATCGGGGCTTCGGGGAAGAACAATCGTCCTCCAACTCTGCGAAGATGGAATCCCTCCTGACTGCGTGGTGTCCAACCTAAAAAGGGTGGTGGCATATCGATGCGCCCCATCCGTCCATACTCGCCGATACCAACACGATAGCCGTGCAGCCCCATAGCTACACGACCGTTGGCATTGCGTGCATGAACGAAGTTCTTGGGCATATAGAAGTCGTTGCCCACAATGCCCGTAAAGGTATTGTAGGCTAACTTGTTGGCATGATTCGTACCCCAGTCGGTCAGAGCCAACATCTGCTTCTCGGTGATGTTATAGGTAAGCAGCGGACTGTCATGCCCTTGCACCACAAGCTGATAGCCGCTGCCATTACTCACCACATGAGCCTGCATACCATTGCGCATGAGCAAGTCACGCATCTCTGGTTGCAGGTCCATCTGTTGGGGATTCGTATTCTTTCTTATCGCCATACTTATTCTTCACTCTTCATTCTTCACTCTTCATTTATCATGCTTCACCGTTCTCTATTGCCTTCTCCAGTTCCTCATCTTTGTGATGGACAAACTGCTCCGCACTCTCTTCACAAATGCAGAGTCCGTTGTTCAGACAATAGCTCTCATATTCTTCCTGCCATTCAGCAGAATGATGGTTGACATACTCCAACCAACCGTACTCGCCGCTCTGTATCTTCTCGACGAGCACATCCTCTGGATAATATTTATTTGATGCCATATACTTATTATATTATGTGTAGATTATTTGTGCATGGAAAAAGAGGCGCGGTTGCGCTCTCCATTCTTCTTCTGCTCATTCCAAAGTTCTTCCGTGTATTCCTCTTCAGGCACATAGTCAAGATTACCGTCATCGCCCATTACCCAACAGCCATAGCACCCGAAGGTGTATTTGTCCCACTCTCGCTTGGTGTTCTCCTTCCACTTCTGACTGTCGCCTTGATTAATCCTTATGCCGGTCTTATCGTTCAGGTCAATACCCACCGTCACCTGTTCGTCCTCCATGATGAGCGTGAGCGGCTCACCCTTCTGCATCACGGTCAGTTCTGCCGAACTCAGTTTCAGTTCATCCTTCAGCACCTCCAAGTTGCGCCCGATGACAGGCGTAGGTACCGACATCACCTGATTGGTCTCCGTGTCAATCTGCACGAAAGCCTTGCTGCTCCTGCCATCAGCATCCTTAACATCGGCAAGGATAGCCTTTCCAGCCAGCAAGTCCTCCTGCTGTTCCTGAGTAAAAGCCTCCAATGGTGATTTCTCCAACTGCGGATAGAAGACCACATCCACCTTGCCGTCCTCCATACGGACCAACGCAAATCGGGTGCGGCTCTTCAATGTCTCGCCCTCATCATTATTCACCTGAATGGGCAGCAACGGTGAACGTCGTCCCTGACCAATATCTTCCAACGCCCACATGGGCAGGTCTTCAATCTTCTCTTGTGTGAGACCAAAACGAGCCAGTGTCTGATAAGGCACCTCGCTCTCTTCAAATCGTACTTGCTTCATACTTTAACTTTGAATTTGAAATTAAACTCATGCAAAGTTATATACCTATTCAGAGACAAGCAGAATTGCATAAGATAATGCGTGTTATTTTTGACGATTATTATTATTTGAGTTTGATTTCTGCTCAAAAATCAAACTCGATTGCTATATTATGTTACAATCTTCTTGTCTTCCCTTTGTTCTTTATGCCAGTCAAAGAATTGCTTGTTACTTTTGCACCATGAAACGATTTCTACTCATCACAATAGCAGCAATATTCTGTTCATCAGCAACAGTATGCGCTCAGTTCAATACCGTCACACAGACTAAGGTACACCGCAAGGCTGTGCCAAAAACGACGCAGTCGCAACATCCGAACAACTGCTCCGTGCTCGCCGCATCAGCGGCGAGACTCTCTTGCCTTTGCCCCATTACAAACCCAAACGGAGCAGACCGACCGCCACACGGCACTTGTCAGTCCACTCCGTCATATCTCTGTCACCAGCCTTTCGGCTACCGCAGAGACCCATTTACAAAAAGAAAAGCCCTACACAACGGGCTTGATTTGAAGGCAAATTACGAACCCACATACGCCATGATGCACGGCGAGGTCATCAAGGTAGGCAAGGACAAACGTTCAGGCCTCTATGTCACCCTCCGTCACGGCGACTTCACCGTCAGCTATTGCCACCTCTCCCAAACTCTCGTCACCAAAGGCACCCACGTCCGTCCCGGCATCATCATCGCGCTGACAGGCAACAGTGGTCGCAGTACTGGTCCCCACCTGCACCTCACACTCAAAGACACAAAAAAGGACGAGCCATCGACCCGTCCATTCTTCTCAATCTTATCAAGCATCCACTCTAATAGAACGCCTTGTCTTTTGTCGTTCACATCACCCCTTCCGCATTGCAATAATGTCTTAAATATCTAATCCTCAACAATTTCTATTCTTGAAAAACAAGTGTTTTATTCACGAATATAATATGATTTCGTGAAAGATGTCATAAGATGATACTAATATCTATGCTATTTGTCAATAAAGAACCCGTTTCTATGCAGATATTCTGAAACGGTTAGTGTTCCAATCCCTATCTGCTCACACAACAAAGGAAGTTTCTTGAACAACTTACCGTCATTCTGCTGCCTTGTTTCCTCCGTCATTACTTGCATCTCTTCCAGATGGATAGCGTCCGAGTGTCGTACATTCAGTGCATAAATGATAATCTTAGCATCACCTGTTTTAAGGTATTCTTCCTTTTGCTCTATGTATTCTTCTTCAGTCAGTTCCTGCTTCTTCAGTCTTACACAGAAATTGTTGTCTATCATGTTGCTGAATCTCTCTGGGGCACATGGAAATAGATCCTTTGTCGGAATGACCAATTTCTTGTCTTTGAGGAAAGGCATCTTTTCAACTGCAATTCCTTTGGAGGTGCGTTTTGATTCATCCAGAATCACATCAAGTAGCATCAAATCCTTGCGGGAGAACGCCTCTTCCAGGAATGAGTACAACTGTCCGTCCTTATCCAAGGGAAGATAATTCTTGGCAATCATCACCAATGAGCATGTATCAACAACTATCGCCATAACTCCCTCTCAAAATTTGCTGGTTTGACATTGAGTCTCGAACAGAAAGTGGTCTCGTTGACCACTCCATTGAAATAGGCATATTGCATGGTTTTCAAGAATAGCGGAGAAATGATGGGCTTTGGTGTTCGCCCGCCTCTCTTCTCAGAGTTTTTCAACTTTTCCTGTTCCTCTCTTCTTCTGTATTCCTCTGCCAATTCACTCTTGACATTGCTGTAGCTCGAATAGCTGATTTTCCTGTCGATATACATCCTTGTATATAAGGCAAGACGGCTAATGTGCGTCCGTGCACTGATAGCTTGAAGAGGTCAATGCAGTAGTCGTTACGGGAATCTACACATGCTATGTTAGCAAGTGTTTCTGCTTCTTGTCCCATAATGAACTGATATGCAAAATCATTGCACCATCTTTCGACATCACTGTATGAAGTCTGTGCCGAGATGTCCATCATGTCCACCGACTCCACTTCTTCAATCCCCAATAGACAATGCCCCAATTCATGCGCCAGAGTGAATATTTCTCGCTTGTAATGCTTATGATGCTTAAGCACTATCACATTGGGCTTAAGGTAAAAACCGTCAATGTTGGTTTTCTCTTTCTTGTTCCATGTCTCTATGTATTCAAAGACAAAAATGCCATGATCGGCGATTTCTATCATCTTCACAAGAAACTGCCTATGATTGACAGTTTCCCCGGGATAAAAAAATCTCTTGCACGTACGGCTACTGTCTTAGGGTCATCTTGTAGGGTGTAGTGTTCTATGTCAAACTTCACATCCAGTTGCGACAGTTTGTTGTATGCATCCAAAGCGTTTTTCAGACTCTCGAATCGGTTTACAGTACGGATCGACTCCAAGTTCAGCTCTGTTCCGAATGAGTCTTGCGGAAGAAGATACTGCTGCTTGCATTGGTTGACAACTTAGAATAGTCTTGAAAGAAACTGACTTCTTTGTCGAATATCTCACCTATACGCTTCAACACCCCCAAATCAATAGAATCTCCACTGATGTCTGCGGCTCCTGTTATCCGTTTCCTGCCTTTGTTCAGAAGAGACAACAAGTCATCCACCGACATCTTGTATAATGCCAGCAGGTATTCTAAACGTTTCTTGTTAATCTCTACTTTCATATCAGCCTCGATTGAACTATTGTTGTTTTGATGCAAATGCTTAGGCACAATTGCGTTGCAAAATTACACATTTTCACTTAAATGGGCGAATTTTCATGCTGAATATCACTGGAATTTATGTTTATTTTGCTAAATCGCTACATTTCGCCACCAAAAAGACACAAAAATAGGACGAATCATCGACCCGTCCTTTTGTTTTTAGCCTTTTTCGTTCTAACCACAGCCTGCAATGTTATTCATCAACTGGTTCATCACTCGCATGTCTCATTTCGTAAACTGTCCATAAGGCTAACACACATTCAATGGCTATCACGGTAATGGCCGCAGTCATGCCCCACCAGTGGGCAATAAGCATAAAGATGCCAGCCTCAATGCACAACGCAAAGAGGATGGTAACAATAAGTGATAATATTCTATTCATTCTACGGTAACTGATTTAGCAAGGTTTCTTGGCTGGTCAACATTCCTATCCTTGTTGATGGCGATGTAATAGGCCAGCAACTGCAATGGGACGGAAACAACGAGAGGTGTAAGGCATTCGGGTACGTCGGGCACTTCAAGCAATGGTCGGCGATGTCCTTCATTGCGTCATTGCCCTTGGTAATGATGGCGACAACCGTACCGCCACGCGCCTTCACCTGCCTTACATTACTGATTATCTTGTCATACAGCGAGTCCGTTGGAGCAATGACCACCGTGGGCATCTCGCTATCTACAAGTGCAATCGGTCCATGCTTCATTTCCGCAGCAGGATAACCCTCCGCATGGATATAGGATATTTCTTTCAGCTTCAACGCACCTTCAAGGGCGGTGGGGTAGTTGTACCCACGACCGAGATAAAGGAAGTTGCGGGCATAGGTGTATATCTTCGACAAGTTCTTGATTTTGTCAGCAAGTCCCAACACATCTTTTATATACCTTAATTCCGCAACACTATTATAAATATAACTTTTTAAGTACCTGAGCAACAAAAAGTTGCTCAGGATTTTGTCATGTCAGATTTTTCACCTATCTTAGTGTTGCAAATCAAAATATGTATCAAACCCGACAGACATGGCAAAGAAAGCAATAAAATCTGAGAAACTCACTCCTTTTGGAGGAATATTTGCAATGATGGAGCAATTTGACTCCACATTGTCATATGTAATTGACACAACCCTCGGTCTAAGATGCAGGCTGTATGGTTATCAATACAGCGAAATCATCCGTTCTCTCATGAGCATCTACTTCTGTGGCGGCTCATGTATTGAGGATGTCACAACTCATTTGATGCCCCATCTCTCGCTTCATCCGACACTTCGTACCTGCAGCTCTGACACTATCCTCAGAGCGATAAAGGAACTGACGCAGGAGAACATTTCATACACGTCAGATACGGGTAAGAACTACGATTTCAATACGGCTGACACCCTCAATACCTTACTGCTCAATTGTATGTGTGCAGCTGGTCAGCTGAAAGAGGGTGAGATGTATGATGTTGATTTCGACCACCAGTTCATAGAAACAGAGAAATATGATGCAAAGCATACATACAAGAAGTTCCTTGGTTATCGACCAGGTGTGGCGGTTATTGGAGATTTGATTGTCGGCATTGAGAACAGCGACGGCAACACAAACGTCCGTTTCCATCAGAAGGACACGCTGAAGAGATTCTTCGAAAGGTTTGAACAGAACAATCTTGTTATCAATCGTTTCAGAGCTGATTGCGGCTCGTGCTCTGAAGAGATCGTGGAAGAGGTTGCCACCCACTGCAAGACCTTCTATATCCGTGCCAACCGCTGTAGTTCGCTCTACAATGACCTCTTCGCTCTCAGAGGCTGGAAGAGGGGAGAAATCAACGGCATTGAGTTTGAGCTGAATTCCATTCTTGTAGAGAAGTGGAAAGGCAAGACATACCGGCTTGTGATTCAAAGGCGGAAACGGATGGACGGTGAGCTTGACCTCTGGGAAGGAGAATACACATACCGCTGCATCCTGACCAACGACTACGAGCCTTCCGTAAGAGAGATTGTCGAGTTCTATAACCTCCGCGGAGGAAAGGAGCGCATCTTCGATGACATGAACAATGGTTTCGGATGGTCCAGATTGCCCAAATCCTTCATGGCAGAGAACACAGTGTTCCTTCTTCTTACAGCACTTATCCGTAACTTCTACAAGGTCATTATCCAAAGACTTGACGTAAAGAGGTTCGGACCCAATAAAACAAGTCGCATAAAAGCGTTTGTCTTCAGATTTGTCTCTGTACCAGCCAAATGGATCAGAACATCAAGGTGGTATGTGCTGAATATCTATACCTGTAATAATGCTTACGCAGATGTATTCCAGACTGATTTTGGATGACGACTACAACTTATGGGTATGATACTGCGTATTGTCTCAAGTCGCATTGTGGGGTAAGGGGGTATTGTAGGCAGAAGTGGGTATTTCAGCCTCAATTTATCTAATAATTCAGTAATGAGAGAACGTGTACACGTAAATAGGACGATGAAGGACTTAGTTGCGGATTTGAGGCTTATGAAAAGCGTATTGCTTTCTCAATACATGCCGTTCCTCTTCGCTCAGCGACAGGAAATAGGCTTTCCATCCCGGACAGAAATTGATGTGCCATCGCCAAAAACGACCCAACAATGACTTGGGTGAACGGTCGTATCGCCGCCTCAGTGGGCACTGCTGACAGTTATGTTTCTTTTCCAATACTTTATCTATTTATCTTTCGTAAAACTCTCGTGGCAAAAATAAGGATTATTTTCAGTGATCAAGCACACAGTTCATTAAAAAAGAGAGGATTTGCTAAGATTCAGAATAACGACGAGCCATCGACCCAACGGGAGTCGAACTTCAAGTAACCGCACATGATACAATGTGCGGGTCGAAGTGCCTTCCCAATCCACGACCCAACGGAGGTCGAACCTTTCTACAGATTATATGGTTCGACCCCGTTGGGGTCGGATGTATAGGAGTCATCTGGCCATCCGCAAGTCTTTGACATTGCGGTTAACGGGGGTGAGACCCTTTTCAGGGTCTGTTTGTTTGCACACCTTCATTCTACATAAACGGCTAAATTCAAATATTAAAAGCGTTTACATATTGCAACGTATTTATCTGTTATGCTCCTATTAAATTGTTCTATATCCTTATACTTTTCAACTAAATCCTTTATCACAGGCGCATTTAAATCGACGTTTAGGTATATTGAACAAAGCACGTAGCATCTCATAATTATAATTTACTCAAGTTTCGGATTTAGGTTGAGAGGATAGATTTGGGCATAAAAAAGGCTTTGAGGATTTCCGTATGTCACGGAAATTTAGTAATTTAGAGGTGCCCAAACAACTAATTACAATCACTCAAAGCCATGAGCAAAATTACAAAAATTCCATCGGAGATCCGCAACTTTTTCACGGGAAAACGAATCAATCCCGCATTTTCCAAGTTTATGACCCTCCTTGAGGGGATGAGGATTTCAGACAAAGATCTCGGAGGGAAAAAACGTGAGAACTGTCAGCTTACCAACCTTCAACTTTTCCAGATCATATTGATTCTGCCGTTTATGGCCGTCCCGGGTTTTCTCATTATGCCGGATCGTCAATCTCGAAACTGTTCGGGGGTAAGAAGGACCTACTCTATTCGTTTATGGCCAAGGACAATATAGACTAGCAACATCATCTGGCACATCGCCTGTCATCTCATCAAGCCGTGACCATAAGGAAAGACTATCAAAAGAGCCATCTTCCGGCAGTGCTTATTGTGGATGATTCCGACCTGCCGAAGACCGGATTGAGGATGGAGTGTATTGGCAAGATATTCTCGCACGTGTTTCAGCGGTGCATTCTCGGCTACAAGCTGCTGGCCCTGTGCTGGAGCGACGGCCGCTCTCAATTTGTCGTGGACTTCTCGATTCACGGCGAGAGAGGGAAGGTCGATGGCAAGGAACAAGGTCTTACGGCCCGGCAGCGCGAGAGGCGCTACAACCGCAAGCGTGACAGAGACTGCCAGACCGAAAAACGCAAGGAAGAGTATTTCGTATCCAAGCTTGAGCGCCTGAAGAGCATGGTGAAGAGACCATTGGAGGATTGTTCGCCGATATATATGAAGGCGTACACGAGCTCACCGTCGTGGAAAAGATCTGGTCAATCATTATTGATGTAATAGCAATCGTGGCTGAGATTTTTACCATTGACGAGAACGAATTGATGGAGCAAATTATACGGGATAACCGCAGGTTCAAGGCCATGCAACTGATCGCTCAGACTGCATAAAACCTAAATCCGAAACTTGAGTAAAATACATAACTGTAATAATCTACTACTAATCTAAAATAAAGCGATTATAAGCTATCCTTTTTCCTGTGTTTGTTTTAAAGTTTTCACCTATACACTTTTTTATCTTTTCCTGTTCTTTTTCTTTATCCATAACCGTTAAATTTTCAAGCAAATCAGCTTCCCATTGTATTTGAAAATCAAGTCCATCAATTTTAGATGGAGTATGATGGTTGCCTATTATAAAGCATATTCTATCAATATTTTTGTTATAGCCTACCTTTTTTAATATTTCTTTCGCTACTGCTGGTCCTTCCTTTTCTTGATAGACACCATCAATAGAACCGTATTTTTTTTGTGCTTCAACCGCACCAATATCATGTAGTATAGCAATAATACTGATGAATTCTTTTTCTTCCTCTCCGATATTTTCTCCGTTCATTATATCTTCTGCATTTTTCAAAACTTTAAGAGTATGCTCTATGCCAAAAGGAATTTCTTTGAATACTTCTTTCATCTCTATAATAATTTTTTCTTTAAACATAAATTACCTCCATTTATACCTTATAGGTGTTTTAGTTCTATCTATCCACTTTTTTGTTCGCCGATACAATCAGCATCATGGGACGGCGCATTTCATCCTGCATCCCCGGAATATCCATCATGTATTCCGGCGGCTGCGGCTCCACAATATGATTTATTATAAAACCATTTGAAAGCAGTGTATTTAGATATGTGGTCAGTGTTCTATGATATTTTATAACCTTTTCTCCCAAAAACACAGCTGTCCGTTTGCCCTCATAATAATAATTATCCACCGGAAAATGCAGTATTTCTCCTTTTTCGTTATAATGCCAGTCTTGTGTTCCATAGGCAGTAAAAACAGGATCTATGTTTTACCTTCCCAACTTCTAATTTTTTACATCATATCCCAAAAGCCTTGTCGTACTCAATAACTCCATTTAATTTGTTTTGACTTCCGTTAAGATTAAGTGCCATAAAACTTTCATCGTCAACTTCAAATGGCGCTTTTATTCCACACTCACTTGCCGGAATATATCCTGCCTTTGGATAGTATTTGGAATGTCCCAAACAACTGAATATTCATATCCCAATTTATGTGCTATACTGTGTCCTTCTTTCATCAAAGATAATCCGATTCCCCTGTTCTGATAATCGGGTAATACAGAAAGAGGGGCAAGCGCAAGAACCTCAACCCCTTGAACAACTGCTTTTGTAAAAAGAATATGTCCTACAATTTTTTCGTCCTCGACAGCAACAAGAGAAAGTTCCGGAATAAACGATTTGCTTTTTCTTAACGCAGCAACTAAGTTCTGTTCATTTCCATCTGTATATTCAGCATTTTCAAATGCTTCTTTTACAACATGATATACCGTATCATAATCTTCTGGTCTTTCTTGTCTTATAATCAAAATAGATACCTACATAGTTTTAAGCTTTTTACAATTACAGGAAATGGCAAATCTACTATCTACCTCTCAATTTTTATGGCTCTGACAATGATAATATCCGGGATTTCTTTATTAAAATAGCATTCTTCGTAAAATCCGTCTATGACAAATCCGGTATCAAAACACAGATTAAAATATCCTGTAAAGAACGATGATAATAACATTGTTTTTGAGGCTGTCCTTCAATCGCAATATCGTAATAGCTATGCGGCGTCATATATTTTTCTGTAAGCGTTACAAAACAGGGGTGCTGTGTCGCAAATACAAATACTCCGTTATCCTCAAGCAATTTATAAACAGAGGTAAAAAGCGGCTTAATATCGGTAATATCCATGACCGCCATATTGGAGACTGCTTTTGTAAACGGCTTATTTCTTTTTAATGCCATCAGACTTGTTTCATTCGTGGCGTCTGCTACACAAAACTCAATGTGATCAGCATACCGTTTTTGGCGCTTTTTTGCCAGTTCCACCATTTTCTCACTATAATCAAAAGCCAAAACAGAGACAGCTTTTTCTGCAAGATATGCAGAATAATTTCCATTTCCACAGGCAATATCTAAAATATAGTCTGTTGGATCAGGATTTAGAAGCTCTGTTACTTTGGGGCGGACAACTTCTCTGTGAAAATCATTTGATTCATCCCCCATTGCACAATCCCAAAATTCAGCGTTTTGATTCCAGATTGCTTTACTTTCTTCCTTTGAATACTGCATAATATCCTCTTTCTGCAAAATTACTTTTTCTCCTTCGCCCCATGGCTCCTGAAATGCGTGATAATGATGTTCCAATATTTCATCTGTTATCACAAACGGCGAATTGGACATTTAAGACCTGATTTCTTTTATAGAGCCTTTTTTGCAAAAGCTCCTTACTGGCTTTCATATAGACAAGTTCCGTTTCAGCGCCTGCTTTTTGGATCAGCTCTTTATAAAAATTCCGATTTCTCAGTTTCAAAAACTGGAAGTTATAAACATCTTTGCAAATATACCATATCTATTAACTGTACACCACACTCATAAATTGGGTGGTCATAATTGTCCGTAAAGAAATTCGGAATATTGTGAGATCGGACAAATCCGCATTTTTCATAAAACGGTACGGTCAACGGGCTGTCACCTGTTCCAACCTGCAAAATAGAATATTCATCTGCATATTTACTTACAAGGAAGTCAATCAATGCTTTCCCATAGCCCTGTCCTTGATTCTGAGGATCAACTGCAATATTTTTAATTTCAAGTATTCCATTATCTTCATCAGTAACGACACATTCAGCTTTTACATTACCATCTTCAAGTACATACATAGTACCTTTTTCAAGATAGTGATCAATCATATTTTCCTGCTCATCAGCTAATAACAATAATGCTATAAATTGCTTTTTATTCTCATTCACTTCTCGGATTTTCATATCTATTACTCCGTCAAACTGTTAAGGAAACAATCGGAGTTGGTGTAAACGAAAAAGCAGCCTTGAGTTCTGATAAAAACTGCCCTTTCGTTTACATCAATTTCGATTTTACCTTGGTGAACAAAGTCGCGTCCCTTTAGC